>Ga0209018_1000204_pt1 | contig 58633 bp, 49 predicted proteins | sample YNPBryBLVA2012_FD_185814 | JGI IMG/M metagenome (GOLD analysis project Ga0209018, IMG submission 185814) | Anoxygenic and chlorotrophic microbial mat microbial communities from Yellowstone National Park, USA - YNP Bryant BLVA 2012 (SPAdes)... ...
TGTAGGTGTGCAGAACCTTCGTTCTTGCAGACAAGATTCTACACGATCCTACAAGGCTTTTCTATGCCTGCAAACCCAAACCCATCGCGGAATCGGGGTTCTCCGCCAATCCCAGGATGGCGCCCAGTACGTGGCCCTGTTGATCTGTTGGCTTCTTCGTCCGAATAGGCGCCAAGGGATTGGGGGCATGAAAGCCGCAGGCGAAGAATGTGTGAAGGGTGGCATGGACCGTCCCCGCTCCCCGGGCGAAACTTTCGGGGCGCGATCGGGGGAAAGGGGATATGATGGAAACCGGGCGAAGGGCGAGGGGGCGGGCCGCCCTCAACGCCGCGATCTGGCGGCTGAATTCCTAGGGAGACAGAATTGGACGCCACCCGTTCCTTCCTCTGCATCGGCCACCGGGGGGCCCGGGGCCACGCACCCGAGAACACGCTTCTGTCCATCGAGAAGGCCCTCTCGCTGGGAGCGGACTGGGTGGAGGTGGACGTCCATCCCCTCGAAGGGGAGCTGGTGGTGATCCACGACGAGACGGTGGAGAGGACCACCGACGGCCGCGGTCCCCTCTCCTCCTTCACCCTGGAGGCCCTCCGGAGGCTTGACGCCGGGGACGGACAGCGGATCCCCCTCCTCGAGGAGGTCCTGGATCTCCTGAAGGGCCGGGCGGGCCTCGTGGTGGAGATGAAGGGGAAGGGTTCGGCCCCCCTCCTCGCCTCCGCATGGAGAGAGGCCCTACGGTCGGGCTGGGATTCCCGGTCCCTCACCGCCTCCTCCTTCCACCGCGAAGAACTCCGGACCCTGCGCGCCCTCTCCCCGGCCGCATCCCTGGCCGTCCTGGCCACGGGCCTGGGGAAGGAGACGCTGGCGCTGGCCCGGGAGATCGGCGCCTCGGCGGTACACCTGGGGCTCCGAGGGGCCTCCGATCGCGCGCTGGAACGGTGCCGAGAGGCCGGTTTTCCGGTCTTCGTCTTCACCGTGAACGAACTTTCCGACATCCGGAGGATGTACGATAGGGGGGCGGCGGGGGTCTTCACCGACTACCCCGAACGGGTGGCCCGGGCCCTGGCCGCGCCGTGAACCTACAGGGAGGAGGAGGACCGAATGGCTCGAATCACGATGGAAAGGGAAGGGGACGTGGCGGTCATCCGCATGGACGACGGCAAGGCCAACGCCATGGACGAAGCCTTCTTTCTGGAACTGGAAAGCGCCTTCGGCGCCGCCGAGAAGTCGGGGGCCCGGGCGGTGGTCCTGGAAGGCCGGGAGGGCTTCTTCTCCGGCGGCCTCAACGTGAAGGCCCTGCCCACCCTGGGCCCCGACGCCCTCCACGCCCTGCACCTCGCCTTCGCGCGGTCCATGGGCAAGGTCTTCACCTGTCCCCTTCCGGTGGTGGCGGCGGTGACGGGCCACGCCGTGGCGGGCGGCCTGATCCTGGCCCTTGCCTGCGACCGCCGCTTCGCCCTGGACGGAAACTTCCGCTGGCAGATGAACGAGGTGGCGGTGGGCATCGCGCTCCCTTCGTGGGTCCTCGCCATCACCCAGACGGTGATCCCCCCGCGCCACCACGTGGGGATCCTTCTCCACGCCCGTCCCTTGAGCCCCCGGGAGGCGGCCCAGGCGGGGCTCGCCGACGGCATCCTCTCGGACCGGGGCGACCTGCTGGAGGCGGTTCGCGCCGCGGCCCACGAACTCACCGAGCTGAACCCCACCGCCTACGCCCTTTCCAAGGCCCGCATGCGGGCGGCCCTCTACCGGCGGGCCCTGGAACTCCTGCCGGAGGAACGCCTCCCCGGCGAAGCCTGAGCCGCTAGACATTCGGCGGGGCTCCGCCGTCTTCCTGGGTAAGGGCCGGGGCGTGAGCCCGCCCCTATGGCCGAAGGAGGAGTCCCATGGCGTCCTGGCGATCGGCGGCCCTCGCCGCCGCCGTGGCCCTGGCGGCCTTTTTCTGGCCGGCCCAGGCACCGAGGTCCGACAGCGACTACGCGGAGGTGACCGTCCGGAACTTTCCCGCGGTGCAGGCGGTCTCGGGGACGGTGGCCGTTTCCAATCTCCCCCCCGCCACCGCCTTCGTGCGCCGGGAGGGGATCGTCGTTCCCCCCTTTTCCCGGAGCGAACTGTACGACGCCGTCCAGGCGGAAGCCCTCGACGCCGGCGGCTTCTCGCGGATGGTCCTCTCCCTCCAGGGAGAGATCCGCGACGCCCAGCCCCGCCCCGGCGTCGTGGCGGCGGTGCTGGTCCCCGACGAGGAACCGATCCTGATGGCGCTCCGAGACGCCCGGAAGGTGGAGTTCCCCGTGGAGGTGGCCGCCCCCCTGGACACGGCCGGTACCCTGTACTTTGCCTCGGAGACGGTGGAGGCCAGCGTCGCCTTCCCCCGCTACCGCATCTACTTTTACAACACCACCGGGAAGGGCGCCGGCGTGAACCTCTACGTCCATCTCTTCCGCTGAGCGCCGCCGGGAACTTTCGGAGGACGGGATGCGTACTTCCCGGAAGGAGCGCCTTCGCCGGTGGGGAGGGCGCATGGGAACGCGGGTGCCCGAAGACCTCCGAACGCTGGGAAGGACCGTCGCCGAAGACCTCCGGCGGGGAGGGATCGGCCAGACCCTGCGCCGGGACCTCGAGGACCTCTACGATTTTTACCTGGACGAGGATCGCCGGCAACGGCTGGCCGGCATGGGGCGGATCCGCCGGAGCGTCTTTCTCGTCGGTTACCTACTGAGAAGCCTCTTCCTGCGCCTGACCCCCGTTCGGCGCCTCCTCGTTCTCCTCGCCCTCTCGCTCCAGCTCAGCGGAGACCTCCGGTGGAGCTGGGGATCGGCGGTCCTCTCCCTCAACTTCCAGCCCTTCAGCGTAGCCCTTCTCCTCTTCGTGCTCATGCTGGAGCTGAGGGACAAGCTTCTCGCCCGGGACGAGCTGGCCGTCGGCCGGGCGGTCCAGATGGCCCTCCTCCCCAAGGAGCAGCCCTCCATTCCCGGATGGGAGGCCTGGCTCTTCACCCGCCCCGCCAACGACGTAGGAGGTGACCTGGTGGACTACCTGCCCTTCGGCGACGGCCACCTCGGGGTGGCGCTGGGGGACGTCTCCGGCAAGGGGCTGGGGGCGGCCCTTCTCATGGCCAAGCTTCAGTCCACCCTGCGCGCCCTCGCCCCCGGCGCGGAAAGCCTCCCGTCCCTGGCCGCCCGGACCAACGCCATCCTCCACCGGGACGGGCTTCCCGGCCGTTTCGCCACCCTCGTCTTTCTCGTTCCCTCTCCGGAGACGGGAAGGGTCCGTCTCGTCAACGCCGGCCACATCCCGCCGGTGATCGTGCGGCGAGAGACCCAGGAGTCCCTCGCCCCCACGTCCCTCCCCCTGGGCACCTTCCCCGAGGCCCGGTACGCGGAGCAGGAGGTGGTCCTGGAACCGGGAGACCTCCTGCTGGTCTACTCCGACGGCCTCACCGACGCCCGGAACGAGAGGGGGCAGTTCTTCGGGGACGAGGTTTTTTCCTCCCTTCTGCCGTCCCTTGGGGGGTGCGGGGCCGAGGAGGCGGGGAGGCGCATCCTGGCCCGGGTGGACGCCTTCTGCGGCTCCGAGAAGCCCTTCGACGACTTCTCCCTGGTCGTGCTCCGGCGAACGGAAGGCCCAGCGGCGGTTGACGGGAGCGGGGGGCTGCCTTACAATGAAGGGGCTCGGGGGCCGGCATAGCTCAGTCGGTAGAGCAACTGATTCGTAATCAGTAGGTCCGCGGTTCAAGTCCGCGTGCCGGCTCCACTCCCAGATCGGCGCATCGGGGGGCGGCTTCGGCCGCCCCCAGGCGCTTCGGGGAAGAACCTGGATCCGAACCCGCCACCCCAGGACCTGATCCGGCGCGGGCTGGCCTTCGCCGGCCGCCCCCTTCCCGTCCTTCCCTACCCCCTCTGCATCGGCCCCGAGGAGGCGGCGGCGGTGGAGGCGGCGGTCTCGGCCATCTGGGAAGCGGCGGAGCGCGTCACGGAGGCCTTCCTGCAGAACCCGGCCCTGAGGCGGGTCTTCGGCTACGGCCCGCTCCAGGAGGAGGTGATCCTGCAAGACCCCGGTTACGGACCGGCCGTTCCCCTGGGCCGGATGGACCTCTTTTTCGTCGGCGGGCGCCCCAGGATTCTGGAGTTCAACACCGACGGCACCGCCGGCTGGCACTACGCCGCCGCCCTAGACGCCCTTTACCGGGAGGGAACGGCCGGGTTCCCGTGCCAACCTTCTCTTCCCGCCCGTCTGCTCGAAACGCTCCTCCGGTGCTGGCGGGCCTGGTCCCGCGGGGAGAGGGGTGCCCCCCGGGCGGCTCTGGTGGACTTTCGGGAGGTGGGGACCCGCGCCGAGCAGGAAGCCCTCGCCGCCTTCTTCACCTCCCGCGGGCTTCCGACGACGGTGGAGGACCCGCGGGACCTGCGCTTTGAGGACGGCAGGCTTCGGGGTCCTTCGGGGCCTTTGGACCTCGTCTACCGGCGCCTGGTGAGCGAGGAGGCCTTCGCCCGGCCCGGCGACTGCTCGGCCCTTCTGGAGGCCTACCGGGAGGGCGCCGTCTGCCTCGTGGGGAGCTTCCGGAGCGACCCCGCCTGGAGCAAGACCTTCCTGGCCCTCCTCTCGGACCCGGACCTCCATCCCCTCTGGGGAGGCCCGCCCTCCACCGCCGCCGCGGAAGCGGTCCCCTGGACCCGCATCGTGCGGGAGGGCGCGACCCTCTTCGAGGGCCGGCGGGAAGACCTTCGCCGCCTCCTCCTCGAAAACCGTCCCCGCTTCCTCCTCAAACCTTCCCGCTCCCTGGAAGGGCGCGGCGTCGTGGCGGGACCGTACACCGAGGGAGCCCCCTGGCGGGAGGCGGTGGAGAGAGCCCTGGAGACCCCCGGCGCCTTCGTCGTTCAGGAGTTTCTGAGGCCCGGCTCCGCCGCCTTTCCCGACGGCGTTCGCCGGGTACCCCAGCCGGGGGCCTTCGTCCTCGCCGGGCGGCTCGCCGGCTTCTGGGGGCGGGCGGGGCAGACGGAAGTCATCGCCCCCGGCCACCGGGAGTGGTACCTGCCGGTGGAGGCCGGCTCCTCCGTGGGGCGAAACTCCTGATCGCGAACGGGGAGAGGAGGAAAGGGAACGGGCGGAGGGCCCCGGCCCCAAACCGGCCGAGGCCTTCCTCCCCTTTTCCATCGCATTCCGGGGCGCGAGGCCCCCGAAGGTCCCTTTTCCTACCGGCCGCGGACCTTGAGGAATCCGCCGGCGGCCTTGACCAGCATCTCCGGATCGGCCTCCGGCCGCCCGAAGACCTTGGCGAGCAGTTCCTCGCCCTTGGCCCGGTCGCCGTAGGTGAGGTACAGGGCCCCCGCCTCGGCCAGGAGGTCGGGGTCGTCGTCCTTGGCCAGGGCCTTGCCGATCCAAGTCTCGGCCTTGGCCCACTCCCCCCCCTCGGCGTAACTTCGGGCCACCAGGAGCAGGGATTCACCATCAAGGCCGGCCTGGGCGGCCTTCTGGAAGAGTTCCTCCCCCCGGCCCTTCTCGCCGGAGAGGTAGAAGACGCGACCGGCGGAGACCATGACCCACCCGTCTCCCGGCGCGGCCTTCAGGGCCTGCTGGAGGAGGGCCTGCCCCGCGGCTTCGGCGGGCTTGCCCTCGTAGAGGGCCTTGATGGGGGGCTTCTCGGGCGGCTTGGGCTTGTCGGCGGGGGCCTTGGCCTCCTGGGCCAGGGCGGCGAGGGCCAGCGCGCAGGTGGTGACCACGGCGAGGGACACGGGAAGCGACTTCATGGCGAACCTCCTTGGGTAGACGTCGTGGGGACCGGTTCAATGGGATTCCCGCGGGGACCTAGGAAGATGCGCACCGAAAAGGCGCCGCGAAGGTCCCCCTTTTGGAAACCGACGGCCTGGTCTTCGGGGTAGAGGGCCTTGATCCGCCGTCCGAGGGACTCCTCCAGCGACGGACCGTGACAGCGCAGGCAGGGTTCCCCCGTGGGGATGGCCTTGAGGTACCGGAAGACGCTGCGCCCCTCTTCCGAACGCACCTCCCACCGTTCCAGGGTCGAGGGATCTTCCCCCTTCCGGATCCTCTCCTCAAAATCTTCCAGAAGGGCCTTCTCCCACCCGTCGGGAGCGTTGCGGGGGTTGCGGACGCGGAGGGCCGTTCGCCGGATGGAGACGCCGTTTTCCCGGGAGGCCTCCTCCGCAAGGAGGGGGGCCTTCTCCCGGCAGACCTCCACCGCCGCCGCCGGTCCTCCCTTCGACAGGGCCTCCCCGAGGGCCGCCAGGAGCGAACGCTGAAGGCTCGCCACGGCCGAACGGCTCCGGGAGAGGAGTTCCTGGTCCGCGGGGGGCGAGGCCCAAAGGGTCACCCCCAGCACGAGAAGGAACGCCGCCGGCCGCCCGGAAGAGAAGGAGCCTCTCATGCCAGCCCCATCTCCCGGAGGATGGCCGCGTTCTCCCGCCACTCGGGCCGGACCTTCACGAAAAGCCTCAGCTCCACGCCACACCCCAAGATCCGCTGGAGTTCCTTCCGGGCGCCCATCCCGATGGCCTTGATGGTGCGGCCGCCCTTTCCGACGAGGATGGGCTTCTGGCTTTCCCGCTCCACCAGGATGGCGCAGTGGACGGTGACCTTGCCCCCTTCCTCCTCCGGTTCCTCGAACCGCTCCACCAGAACCCCTACGCAGTGGGGGACCTCCTCGAAGGTCCTGGAGAAGACGTGCTCCCGGACCACCTCCGCCACGAGCTGGCGTTCCGGCTGGTCGGTGTAGAGGTCCGCCGGAAAGAAGGGCTCTCCCTCCGGCAGGAGGAGAAAGAGGAGGTCCTTCAGGCGCAGGAGGTCCTCGGGGGAGAGGGCGGACATGGGGAAGACCTGGGCCCGGGGGACCTTCTCCGAGAGCTCGGCCATGAGCGGGAGAAGGCGGGCCTTGTCCCGGACCTCGTCCACCTTGTTGAGGACCAGGACCAGGGGCGCGGCCGCCGGGGCGAGGCGTTCCTGCAGGCGGTCCTCCTCCGGACCCCAGGCCTTTCCCGCCTCCACCAGCCACAGGACCGCGTCCACGCCGTCGAGGGACTCGAGGGCCAGGCGCACCATGGCCTGGTTCATGCGCGTCCTGGGCTTGTGAAGACCGGGCGTGTCCAGGAAGACGATCTGTCCCCTTGGCTCGTTCAGGATCCCGCGGATGACGTTCCGGGTGGTCTGGGGCTTGGGGGTCACGATGGAGACCTTCTCCCCGACAAGGCCGTTGACCAGCGTGGACTTTCCCACGTTGGTCCTTCCCACCACCGACACGAACCCCGAACGGGTCGAAGGCCGTCCCATTTCCATGGCAACGGGAGTATACCACGGCCCTTTTTGAGCCGCCCCCGCCCCGCGGCCGTTCAACACCCGGTTCGTTCCGCCGTTCCCGCGGGAACGGAAGACCATGGGCAGGTGGCGGGGAAATGAAGAGGGAATAGTGAAAAGTAATAAAAAGAAAGGCCCCTCCCCGATCTCCCCGATCTCCCTGTTCCAAGGCTTTGTTTTTCATCCTTGACCTCCTCTTGCGCTGCCCCCCTTCCGCCTTGCCCCGCGGAAGGGGGGCGGGCTACACTGCGCCCGCCCCCTCAAGGGGCGTCATGGGAGGCGGGGTGTTCGAGGAGATCGAGGATCCGGTGGGGCGGATGCGGGCCCTCTGGGAGACCTTGGACGGCGAAGAACTCCCGGCGGCGGTGCGCCTCCAAAACGCCCGGCAGATCCTCGCCATCCTGGAGGGCCTTCCCCCCGTTCCCCAGGCGGCGGCCCTGGTGGAGGACCACCGCCGGAGGGCCCTGGCGGCCATCACCTTCCTGGAAGGGGAGGTCCGGCGGGAAGCGGAACTTTCGGAGGCCGCCCGGAACCTCTTCGAGGCCATGGGTGCCGTGGTCCGGGACCTTGAGAACCTTCCGGAGGAATGACGCGGTGGGCGTGAAACTCCATCCCCTGGCCCTGGCCGAGCTGGAGAAAGAGCGGACCTGGAACGCGCCGCACCTCGAGGCGCTCGGCCGTGCCTACGGGGAGGGCAGGCTGACGCTCCTACTGGGTGCCGGCGTCTCCAAGGGGTGCGGTCTTCCGGTCTGGAAGGAACTCACCTCCCGCCTGCTGCGCCGCGCCCTCCACGGCCTCTACGAGGCGGTGGGCCCCACGGAGGCCCCCCTTCACGAACGGGACATCGAGGCCGCCCTCAAGGACCGGGTTCGCCCCATGGTGGCGAGGTACGTCAAGGCCAAGTTGGGGGAAGGCTACCTCGAAGCGGTTCGGCAAGCCCTCTACGCCGGAAGGGAGAGGGTGAGCCCGACCATGAAGGCGATCCTGGCCATGGAGCGCCTTTCGGCGATCCTCACGCTGAACTTCGACGACCTGCTGGAGCGGAGCGCCCGGACGGCGGGGGTGGGCAACCGCTTTCGCCCGGTCTACGAGCCCCCCCTCGACCTTTCCGCGGGGCCCATTCCCGTCTACCACACCCACGGTTTCCTTCCCCTCGATCCCGCCGAGAAAGGGTCGTCGCGGATCGTCTTTTCCGAGGAGGACTACCACGGCGTGATCCACGAGGCCCGTCCGTGGAGCGACCTCGTGACCATGGACCTGTTGGCGAGGACCACCTGCCTGATGATCGGCACCTCCGGCGAAGACCCGAACCTCCGGCGCCTTCTGGACCTCACCCGGCGCCTGGCGGTCCCCCCGCGCCACTACCTGCTCCTCAAACCGCCGGCGCCCCTGCCCCGGGACCGCCGGGGGCTCATCCGCTACACCGCCACCCGGCGCGCCCTCTGGGACGCCTTCGACCACCTGGGGATCGAAGTCCTCTGGATCCAGAACTACCAGCGGGACATCCCGCGGATCCTCAGGGTCGTGGCTGGAGGGGAGAAGGCCTCCACTCCCCGCCGGGGGAGGGTCCCGCGATGAAGCGGGCGCTCCGGTCCTTCCCTCCCCTCTTCTGGTCCGCCATCGCGGTCGAACTCCTCCATTGCCTGGCCTCGTACACGATGAACGCCTACCTCATCGTCTACCTGAGCCGGGACCTCGGCTTCGGCGACCTCAAGGCCGGAGGGCTGGCGGGCCTGCTCTGGTTCGGCGGGTACTTCCTCCCGATCCTCGTGGGCGCTCTGGCGGACCGCTACGGCTTCCGGGAGGTTCTCACCCTCTCCCTGGCGCTCCTCGTCGGAGGGTACCTGGTGGCCTCCCGGGTCACCGCCTACCCGGCGGTGGTGGGCGCCCTCCTCCTCATCGCGCTGGGCGGGGCGGTGATGAAGCCGGTCATCGCTGGAACGGTCAAGGCCGTAACCACCGGGGAGAACCGGAGCCTGGGCTTCTCCGTGTACTACACCATGATCAACGTGGGGTCGCTGGCGGCGCCCTTCCTGGCCAACGCCGTGCGCACCACCACCGGCCATCCGGCCTACATCTTCGTCGCCTGCGCGGCGGTGGAGGGGACGGCCCTGGCGGCGGCCTTCCTCACCTTCCGCAACGTCCCCTCGGAAGGCGGCGAGGCGCCCCGCTCCCTTCCGGAGGTCCTGGCCAACATGGCGATGGTGGTGGGCAACGGAAGGCTCTTCCTCACCGCCGCGGGAACGGCGCTCCTCCTCTTTGCGGGGCGGGCGGGAAGGGTTTCGGCAGACGATTGTCTGGGACTCGTCGTCCTCTGGGTCGCGGGGAACTTCGCCGTGGACGAACTCCTGCGCCGCCGTCCCCCCCTTCCTGCTCCCCTGCGCCGGCTGGCTCCCCAGCGGGTGGGAGACGGGCGCTTTCTCCTTTTCCTGCTGATCTTCTCCGGCGTCTGGGCCCTCTATAGCCAAATCTGGACCAACATTCCCCTCTTCATCCTCTCCCTCGAACCCGCCATGAAGGACCGAATCGAGTGGTTCCAGGCGGTGGACCCGGTCCTCATCGTGTGCTTTCAGCTCCTCGTCACCCGGACCACGGCCCGGTGGAGGCCGCTCGCTTCCATGGTGGCGGGGGTCTTCGTGGCCGCCCTCGCCGTCTCGACGGTCCACCTCTTCGGCACGGCCCTGGGGGCCTGGGCGGTGTCCCTCTCCCTGGCCCTCTGGTCGCTGGGCGAGATGCTCTTTAGCCCCCGCATGGTGGAGTACGTCTCGGTCATCGCCCCCCGGGACCGCCTGGCCTTGTACCTGGGGTACGGTTTTCTTCCGCTGGCGGTGGGCTTCGGCGTGGGACCGGCCCTGGGGGCCTACCTCGTCCGCCTCTTCGAGGCCGCGGGGCACCCGGCCTTCGTCTGGTACGCCTTCGGCCTCTGGGGCGCCCTCAACGCCTTCGCCCTCTGGCTGTACGACCGCGCCTTCGGCCGCGGCGCTTCCTAAACGGCCCTTTCCAGGGAGGAGACATCGGTGCGCCTTCCCCACCTCGAACGGAAACCGCGGATCCACCCCAGCGTGTACGTGGATCCCTCGGCGCGGATCAACGGCGACGTCACCCTCGCCGAGGGGGTATCGGTCTGGTTCAACGCCTCCATCCGGGGCGACGTGCACTTCATCCGGGTGGGGCGCCGGACCAGCGTCCAGGACAACTGCGTCCTCCACACCACCGCCGGCCGGTTCCCCCTGTCGGTGGGGGCCGACGTCGTCATCGGCCATGGGGCCATTCTCCACGGGTGCACGGTGAAGGGACCGGCCCTCATCGGAATGGGAGCGGTCCTCCTGGACGGTTGCGTGATCGAGGAGGAGGTGGTGGTGGGGGCCGGATCGGTGGTCACCGAGGGCAAGGTGATGCCGGCGGGACACCTGGTCCTGGGCACTCCCGCACGCCCCGTCCGCCGGCTGACCGAGGAGGAGCGGGAAGAGGTCCGGAACGGCTGGCGGAACTACGCCGCGTACGTGGAGGCCTACCGGCGCCTGGGCCGCTTTCACGGCTGGGAGGACCATCCCCTGAAGGATCGGTAAGGCCCTCATCGGACCGCCGGCTCCGCTCTTCCCTCCGCTGGAAAACTTCCCGCCGGCTTTTTCGTTGAACTTCCCGAAGGCGGTGCGACCCTTTTCTCGTTTCCCGCATCTTTCGAGGGTGGGATGGGTTCGATGGCCGAACGCCCCGACGAGCGGTTCCTCGTGGAGAAGGCCCGGCGGGGCGACTTCGAACCCCTCTTCCGGGCTTTTGAACGGCCCGTCTTCACCCTGGTGCGGCGGATCCTGGGCCGCACCGAGGAGGCGGAGGAAGCGGTGCAGGAGACCTTCCTGGAGGTCTTTAAGAGCCTGCCTTCCCTGCGAAACGGAGGAGCCCTCTGGCCCTGGATCCGTTCCGTCGCCTCCAGCAAGGCGCTGATGGCCCTCCGCCGCCGGCGCCTGGAAGAAGAACCCCTCCCGGAGGAGAGCGCCCCGGAGATGGAGGACCCTGTGCCCGCTTTCGACTGGAAGACCCTGGACCTGGAAAAGGCCCTCGGGGCCCTTCCCCCTCTCTCCCGGGCGGTTCTGTGGCTCCACGACGTGGAGGGGCTCACCCACGGGGAGATCGCCCGCCTCATGGGCACAACCCCCAGCTTTTCCAAGTCCCGCTTGGCCCGGGCCCACCGGCGCCTTCGGGAGGTCCTGGCGGCCCAGCAGAAAGGAGGCTCGGCGTGCACCTCGGCCTAGAGGACCTGCTGGCCGTGCGGGACGGCGAGGCTTCCCCGGAGGCGGAGGAGCACCTTCGCGCCTGCTCCGCCTGCGCCTCCCGCCTGAAGGAGCTGGTGGCCGTCCGGGATGGCCTCCGGAGCCTCCCGTCGTTGGATCCCCCGCGGGACCTCTGGCCCTCTCTGGAAAGGCGCCTTCCCGAAGAACGGCCGCGTCCGGCGCTGAAGGCGCTCTGGGCCGCCGCGGCGGCGGCGGTGATTTTCGGAACGGTCTGGCTGGGCCTCAAGGGTTTTCGCCTCTCCCCCCCGGAGGCGCCGCAGGAGGCCGCCTCCGAAGTCCCCTCCGCCGCCGACGAGATCTCCAACCTCATGGCCGAATCCCAGCGTCTGGAGGCCATTCTGAAACGCCTGGAGGCCGGTACGCCCGTCCTCAAGGGAAGCACCGCCTCCGCCATCGCCGAAATCCAGGACCGGATCGCCCTGGTGGACCTCCAGATCTCGCTCCTCCAGGGAACCAACAAGGACCGATCCCTTCTGGCCCGGCTGTGGAAGGAACGGGTGGGGCTTCTGGGGTCCCTGGTGGAGATGCACCTGTACCGGCACGCCGTATCGCCAGCCTAGCCTTGCGAAAGGAGAAGCCATGTCCCCCGCACCCTTGCTCCCCGCCACCCTTCTCGCCCTCTCTCTGCTGGTCCCCGTCTCCCCCTGGGCGGTCCCGGGGGAAGGGGGCGCGGCCGTCGCCGCCCCGGAGGCCAGCGTCCTCGAAGCCCGGGGCGACGGCGCGGAAGGAGACCCCGGGGAACCCCTCTCCCCGGAGCAGAAGAAGGACCTGGAGCGGCGGCTCTCCGAGGCCCGCCAGCGCCTCAAGGAAGCGCAACGGCAGGTCGCCGAACTGGAGTCTCGCCTCCACGAAGTCCGTTCCCGGAAAGCGGAGATCCTGAAGTCCATCTCCTCCAAACCCCGGCTGGGCGTCCTTTTGGAGACCGATCCCGACCCGGAGGTGGACGCCAAGGGGGTTCTGGTCCGCGGGGTCTCTCCCGGCGGGCCGGCGGCGGAGGCGGGGCTCCAGGCGGGGGACATCCTGACCCACGTCAACGGGACGCCTCTCTTCCCCGGCGGGGGGGAGGCCGCGGTGAAGAAGATCGGCGCCCTCCTGGACGGACTGAAGGAGGGGGACGCGGTGAAGGTGGAGTACCTCCGGGGCAAGGAGCCCCGGAGCGCCTCGGTGCGGGTGCGCCGCCTGGCCCCCCACTCCTGGACCTTCGACCTCGAGGACCTGGAAATACCGGAGATCCCCGACATTCCCGACGTACCGGGGGAGGAGATCCGGATCCCCAAGGTCCGGGTCGTCGTGGAAGACCGGCTTCCCGGGGACTGGTACGACGTGGAGCTGGCGCCGGTCAACCCCGCCCTGGGCAAGTACTTCGGCGCCTCCGAGGGTCTGCTGGTGGTGAACGCTCCGGAGGGCAACGGGCTCAAGGTGCAGGCCGGGGACGTGATCCTGAAGATCGGCGGCCGCAAGGCCTCCACCCCCGCCCAGGCCTTCCGGATCCTCCGGAGCTACGAACCTGGCGAACGATTCGGCCTCGAACTCTTGCGGGACCGAAAGCCCCTGGAGGTGCAGGTCACCGTGCCCGAGGCGGCCCCCTCCCGGAAGGAAAAGGGCTTCCGGTGGGAGGAGCGGGGCGAAAGGCCCGTGCGGGGCCTGAGGCCCCCGGTGGCGGCGGCGGCCCCGGCGCACCCGGAGCCCCCCCCTACTCCCCGTCCCGGGACCTGAGGGCCGGCTTCCGGAAAGGTCCCTATTTCAGCTTGAAGGCCAGGTCCACCGTGGCCTGCCATTCGGTGACCTTGCCGTCACCGATGGCGCCCCGGAACTCCACCACCTCGAACCAGGCAAGGCCTTCGAGGGTCTCCCCGGCCTTCTTGACCGCCGCCTCCACCGCCTTCTCGTAGCTGACGGGAGAGCAGCCCACCACCCGGATCTTCTTGAACACCTTTTCCGCCATGGTTTCCTCCGTTCACACCCTCAACGAAGGGAAGGGGCGGCCTCTTCCCGCGGGACCTTCCCTACCGGCGGACCAGCGCCTTCATCTCCGCCACCGCCCGCTCCAGCCCGACGAAGAGGGCCCTCGCCACGATGGCGTGACCGATGTTCAGCTCCTCCACCGGCTCGATCTCCACCACGGGCCGAACGTTGCGGTAGTTCAGGGCATGGCCCGCCAGGACGGCGAGGCCCAGCTTGGAGGCGAGGCGGGCGGCTTCGTCGAGGGCCTTGAGGGCCCTCCGGCGGTCGTCGTCGCCGCGGGCCACGGCGTAGGCGTTGGTGTTCAGCTCCACCGCCTGGGCCCCAACCTTGTGGGCCCCCCGGACCTGTTCGAGGAGGGGGTCCACGAAGAGGCTCACCCGGATGTTGTGGGCCCGGAGCCTGGAGATGGCACCGTGGAGGTGGGCGGCGTTCAGGACCGCGTCCAGCCCGCCCTCGGTGGTGACCTCGTTGGGCCTCTCCGGCACCAGCGTCACCTGCCAGGGCTGGACCGCCGCGGCGATCTCCACCATCTCCGAGGTGGCGGCCATTTCGACGTTGAGCCGCGTGGTCACGGTGCGCTTGAGGAGTTCCACGTCCCGGTCCTGGATGTGTCGGCGGTCGGAACGGAGGTGGACGGTGATGCCGTCGGCGCCGCCCATCTCGCAGAGAACGGCGGCGTGGACGGGGTCCGGTTCGATCCCCCGCCTGGCCTGGCGAAGGGTGGCCACGTGGTCGATGTTGACGCCCAGCTTCATCCTTCCCTCCCATGGGCCGGGGACGGAGCCTCCCCCAGCGCCTCCAGCAGCACTCCCCGGAGCCGGCCGACGACCCGGACCACCTCTTCTTCCGTCCGCGCTTCCACCATGAGCCGGAGGAGGGGCTCGGTGCCCGAGTACCGCAGGACGATCCGGCCCCGGCCTTTAAGGCGCTCCGTCTCTTCCCGGAGGGCCTCCTGGACCGCCGGCTGGTCCTCCAGGGGCAGGCGCCTGGCCACCCGGATGTTTTCGAGCCGCTGGGGGTAGGGCTCGATGCCCGCCGCCAGGGCCTCCAGCCCCCCCGCGTCCCGCGCCAGCATGGCGTAGACCAGGGCGGTGAGAAGGCCGTCGCCGGTGGTGGCCCTGTCGAGAAAGAGCACGTGGCCCGAGGGCTCCCCCCCCAGGACCCCACCCCTCTCCTGGAGGCACTGGAGGACGTAGCGGTCCCCCACCGGAGCCCGGAAGAAGCGGAGGCCCTCCTCCGCCAGCCGCCTCTCCAGCCAGAGGTTGCTCATGACCGTACCCACCACCCACCGGCCGGGGAGAATCCCGCGATCCCTCCGCCTCAGGGCCTCCCGGAAGAGAACGTAGTCTCCGTCGAGGACCCGCCCGCCGGCCGTGACCGCCAGGCAACGGTCGGCGTCGCCGTCGAAGGCGAAGGCCATGTGAACCTTTTCCCGAGCCACCTCCGGCGCCAGCTCGCCGGCGTGAAGGCTTCCGCAGCCGGCGTTGATGTTCCGCCCGTTGGGGGCGCAGGAGCGGGAAACCACCGTGGCTCCCAGGCTTTCAAAGAGGGCGGGGGCGAGGCGGGAGGCGGCGCCGTTGGCCCCGTCCACCAGCACCCGCACGCCCCTCAGGTCCTCTCCCTCCCAGAGGGAGCGGAGCCAGGCGAGGTACCGCTCGGCGAGGTCCGGGTCGGGCGGGACCAGCTCCCTCGGGGCGCCTCCGTTCCGGAGGGCGCTCCCCTCGAGGGCCACTTCAATGTGCCGCTCCGTCTCGTCGGGCAGCTTGAAGCCGTCGCCGGAAAAGAACTTGATCCCGTTGTCCTCGAAGGGGTTGTGGGAGGCGGAGATCACGGCGCCGAAGGTGAATCCCCCTTCGACGCAGAGGCGGGCCACCGCCGGCGTGGGCAGAACGCCGCCGAAGCGGCAACGGACCCCCGCCTCGGTGAGTCCGTGGAGCAGTTCGGCGGCGATCCAGGTGCTGGACTCCCGCGGGTCCATGGCCACCAGGGCCGAGGCGCCCCTCCCTCCCAGCACCCGCCCCGCGGCCAGTCCCAGGGCCCGCACCGTCTCCCGATCGAGGGGGTAGGAGCCGGCCCGTCCCCGGACGCCGTCCGTTCCGAAGAGCTTGCGGCTCACGGCGTCACCACCTCTTCCCGGGGGCTGCGGCCCGGCCGGGGGACCCGCACCGTCACGTACCGAGGAATGACGCCGGTGATGGAGACCTTTTCGGCCAGGGAAGAATCGGTGAGGGCCACGGCGGGGCGGATCTGGACCTCCGCCCCAGCGGACTTGAGGGCCGGCGCCGTCACCTCCGCCCGGAAGTCCCCCGGCGCCAGGCTGGCCACCAGGCTCTGGGGACCCTCCACCACCACCTTCACCGACGGCGGATCGGCCTCCAGCACCGTTCCTGTCCCCGCCACCCGGACGAAGACCGGCCCCACGGTCCGCTCCTCCCGCTTCTCGCCCAGGAAGACCGTGAGGGTCATGGGGCCCGGCTCCGCCACCGTGACCTCCGGGTCCGAAGGCACGGGAACCACGGGAACCTGGAAGTCCTGGCTCCGGCCCTCCACCGAGACGGGCTGGGTGGGAACGCCCTTCAGCTTGGCCAGGAGGGCCGACGGGCCGGAGACCTTGACCGCCGGGGGATCCACCTTCCATCCCAGCACCTGCCGCCCCGCCACCGGCTGGCCCACGAAGACCGGCTTCAACGGGAGGGAGGCGGTGACCCGCTGGTCCAGGACGAAGTGGACCGCCGGCGGGACCACCCGCACCAGCTCCACCGAGGAGGGCAAACGCACGCTCTCCTGCCCCACCTCCACCACCTGGGGGCCGGCCTTCATCCGGCCCGCGTCCACCTTGACCTCCACGTCCCCCTCCCGGAGCCGGCGGACCATCTCCGGCGCGCCCTGGACGGTGACCGTCAGGGCCCGGGGGCTCCCCTCCCCCGCCAGGGTGAGGTTCTCGGGAACGTTGACGAACTGGGGCACCACGACGAAGTCCCGGGTGGACTGTTCCTCCGAGACGGTGAAGGCCCAGTAGAGCAGGGCCAGGACGATGGCCACGGCCACGGGGATCCAACTGGTTCGAGAGCCGGGGCTTCCACCCCGGCGGCGGCCGTCAGGGCTCAAGGGTCTTCCCTCCCAGGAGGACGGCAAGGCGCCGCGCCAGCTCCTCCGGTGTCGCCACCCGCTCCAGCACCCCGCCGTCGGCCAGGGTGACCACCCCCCGTTCCTCGCTGACCACCACGCAAACGGCGTCGGTCTCCTCCGTGACCCCAACGGCGGCGCGATGGCGGGTCCCCAGCTCCGATGGGAGGGCCCGCTCCGTGAGGGGCAGGGTGCAGCCCGCGGCGGTCACCTCCCCCTCGGCCACCACCACCGCGCCGTCGTGGAGGGGCGTCCCGGGGTGGAAGACCGTCTGGAGAAGGTCCGAGGAGAGGTGGGCGTGGAGGGGAATACCGGTTTCCGACAGGTCCTTGAGGCCCTGGCTCCGCTCGAAGACGACGAGGGCACCGTGGCGCTCCTGGGCCAGGTTGAAGGCGGCGTTGGCGCACTCCCTCGCGGCGTGCTGAACCCACTCGGTGGAGGCGCGCCGCCCGAAGAAAAGTCCGCCGAAGGAAGCCAGGGTCTTTCGGATGGTGTCCTGGAAGATCACGATAGCGGCAAAGGGGATGTAGAAGAGCAGGTTCTGCAGCAAACGGTGGGCCGCCGAGAGGTGCAACAGGCCCGCCAGCGTGTTGGCCGCCATGAGGGCCAGAATGCCCACCAGCATCTGGACCGCCCGGGTGCCCCGCACCTGCCGGAGGACGAAGGCGAAGAGAAAGGCCACCACCAGGACGTCCAGGAGGTCCTGGACGTGGATCCCCCGTGCGGCCAGCGTGTGGAGCGCTTCCTGCATCCCCGGTCCTCCAGGGGGGTGGCCCTGCGCCGCCCGAGGGGCGGGGCCGCACCGCGCCTTTCGAGAGGGCCAGTATGGACGCAGCCCCTCCGAGGGTCAAGGGTTTGCACGGCCTCCTCCAGGACCCCATATTGACCTGGGGGGAGGTCATCATGGCTAACGTGAAAGGAACGGCCGTCAAGGCCTCGGTGATCTTTGTCCAGGAACGGCTCGGCATCGAAGGCTATGGGAGGGTCGTGGGCCGTCTCCCTCCGGAGGCGCGGGAGACCTTCGAAGGGAACATCCTGCCAAGCAGCTGGTACCCCTTCGCCTACCTCCGGGCCTTCATGGAGGAGGCCCGGAAGGAGATCCCAACCTCCCCCGGCCGCTCCATCGCCTGGGAGATGGGACGCTTTTCCGCCGACCACGGCCTCAACAGCATCTACCGGGTCTTCTTCAAGGTGGCGGACCCCGGCTTCATCATCCGCAAGGGCTCCCAGGTCCTCTCCACCTACTACGACTCGGGCAAGATGGAGCCGCTCCTGGAGGAGAAGGGACACGCCCTCCTCCGGCTGACGGGCTTCGACGAACCCCACCCCCTCTTCTGCGACCGCCTCCTCGGATGGATGGAGCGGACCCTGGAACTCTGCGGCGCCTCCTCCGTCCAGATGAGCCACCCCCGCTGCCTCAGCCGGGGGGACGCCTCTTGCGACTACGAGGGCCGCTGGCGCTGACCGGGAGCTTTCCCCAATCCCGCCAGGGAAGCGAAAAAGCGGACGCAACCAAAGCGGACCCGGGGGGTTCCCCTATCCACCCAACCGCCCGGCGGGAGGAAAAGTAAAAAGAAGAACCCCCTCCCCGATCTCCCTGATCTCGTTGTTCAGCGGGGGGCCCTTTCCCCTGGCGGTCTCGCCGGGTACAATGGAGCGGGGAGGACCGACCATGGGCGACGTGCGGTTGGACGAGGCCAGGAGGTTCGCGGCCGCGGGCCGCCTCCAGGAGGCGGCGGCGACCCTCAAGAACCTCCTCGCTGCCGATCGGGAAAACCGGGAGGCCAGGAGCCTCCTCATGGAGATCCAGGACCGCATGCTCCTGGAGCTGCAGGTCCGGGAGAAGATGAAGAAGGTCCGCGCCCTCGCCGACGGGGGCCAGAAGGAGGAGGCCATCCGGCTGGCCCGGGAGATCCTGAAGATCTCTCCCGAGAGCCCGGCGGTCCACGAGTTCCTCAAGGAGGCGGAGGGAGGGGCGCCGCCCGCCGTCCCCTCCCCCTTCGAGACGGTGGTGGCCGACGCCGCCGACCTCCTTCCCGACTTCGCGCCGCCCTCTCCGTCACCCCCCGCCGCCGCCCCCCCGGCACCGGCCTTCGAGGAGCTCCCCGAGCTCCGTCTGGACGCGCTGGACCTGGGGTCGCCCCCGCCGGCCGTGGAAAGTACGGTCCTCAGCGGAGACGCCGCGAGCCGGCGCCTGGCCCCCGCCGAAGCCCAGAAGGTGGCCCAGTACCTCGCCGAAGGGAAGGCCCACTTCGAGGCGGGACGCTACCAGGACGCCATCGACGCCTGGACGCGGATCTTCATCGTGGACGAGGAGAACCAGGAAGCCCAGGCCCTCATCGACCAGGCCAGGGAGCGCATGGGCGCCCACCAGCAGGAGATCGAGCACCTCCTCACCGAGGGGATCGCGACCTTCAATTCCGGGGAGTACGAACGGGCCCGCGTCCTTCTCGAGCGGATCCTGGCGGTCTTCCCCTCCCACCGGGAAGCCCAGTACTACCTGGACCGCCTGGAGGAGATGAAGAACGCGCCGCCGCCCGCCCCGCCGCCCGCCGCCGACACCTTCGAGCTGGAGGACAACCTCTTTACGCCGACGGGCCCGGAGATGCGGACCGGGGCGGCCGTCTCGCCGCCTCCGGCTCCCGCCGGCACCCCGCCAGCGGCCCCCTCCCCCTTCGGGCCGGCGGCCGAACCTTCGGAGTTCCAGCTCGAGACCGGCGGCGCCGAGGATTTCCCCCTCCCCGCGGCACCGGTCCCGCCGCCCGCTGCCCCAGCCCCGCCCCCGGCTCCCCCGGCGGGACCTTCCGGAGAGCCGGCTCCCTTCACGTGGGACGACGCCCTCCCCGCCTCCTTCAAGGAGGCCGCCGCTCCGGCCCCTCCCGCACCGGCGCCGGCGGAGCGCCCCGCTCCCGAGCGGCCCGCGCCCGCCCCGGCCCGCACCGCCAAGGCACCCAGCCTCAGGCTGGTCGTTGGCGTCTTCGCGGCGCTGATCGTCCTGGGGACCGGGATCTTCTTCGGAGCCCGGTGGCTCATGGGCGGAGGCGAACCGGAACCGGCCGCCACCCGGCCCCTCCCCAAGCCGCCCAAGCCCCCCAAACTCCCCGAGCCTCCTCCGGCGGCCGTCCAGCCGGCGGAGCCTTCCCCCTCCACCATGGCCCTGCCCGACCTCCTCCGGAAGGCCCGGGAGGCTTCGGCGGCAAGGGATTACGCCAAGGCCATCACCTTCTACCAAGAGGCCCTCTCCCGGGACGCCGTCAACCCCGACGCCCTCCAGGGGCTGGCGGAGGCCCGTCAGGCCCTGGCCCGCCAGCAGGAGGAGAACCTCCGGAACGAGAAGTTTCTCAAGGACTACCTCTACTCGGTCAAATCCTTCAAGGAACAGGACTACGCCGAGGCCCTGCGGGTGGCCTGGCGCCTCATCTACCCCGACGACACCCTCGCCCGCCAACTGGGGAAACGGGAGGCCGTTCGGGAGATCATCCGCAACGGCTACTACAACTGGGCGGTGCTGGATCTCCGGCAGGAAAACCTTCTGGGGGCCGACAAAAACCTCCAGGACCTTCTGGACTTCGACCGGAGCGACGCCGAGGCCGCCCGGCTCCGGCAATTCGTCAAGAAGTACTCGGGGCGCCCCCTGGACGAGAACTACCACGACGCGGTGCGCAACCTCGCCTACCGCACCTTGACGGAGAGCCCGTGAGGAAGGATCCCTTCGCCGAGTTGGATGCCCGCCTGAAGGAGGGGCGGGAGGGCGGCGGACCGGAACGCCTCGAGGCCCAGCACGCCGCCGGCAAGTTGGGGGCGCGGGAGCGGATTGACCTCTTCCTGGACCCCGGAACCTTCGAGGAAAGCGACGCCCTGGTCGAACACGACTGCCGGGACTTCGGGATGGACGCCAAGCGGATTCCCGGCGACGGCGTCGTCACCGGAACGGGCCGTGTGGACGGCCGGCCGGTCTTCCTCTTCGCCAACGACTTCACCGTCTTCGGAGGCAGCCTCTCCGAATCCAACGCCCGCAAAATCTGCAAGATTATGGACCTGGCCATGAAGGTGGGAGCCCCCATCGTGGGCATCAACGACTCGGGGGGGGCACGGATCCAGGAGGGTGTCGGTTCCCTGGGGGGCTACGCCGACATCTTCCTCCGCAACACCCTGGCCTCGGGGGTGGTCCCCCAGATCTCCCTCATCCTGGGCCCCTGCGCCGGCGGCGCCGTTTACTCGCCCGCCATCACCGACTTCGTGATCATGTCCGAGGCCACCTCCTACATGTTCATCACCGGCCCCGACGTGATCAAGACGGTGCTCCACGAGGAGATCACCAAGGAGGAGCTGGGCGGGGCCCGCACCCACGCCGCCGTCTCCGGCGTCTGCCACTTCACCGCCCCCGACGACGCCAGAGCCCTCGCCACGGCCCGGGCTCTTCTCTCCTACCTCCCCTCCAACAACCAGGAAGATCCCCCCTTCCGGGCGACGGAGGACCCCGCCGACCGGACGGACCCGGCGCTGGACCGGCTGGTGCCCGAGAACCCCAACCTGCCCTACGACATCAAGGCGCTTATCCGAGCGGTGGTGGACGACGGCATCTTCTTCGAGGTCCACCGCGACTTCGCCCAGAACCTGGTCACCGGCTTCGGGCGGTTCGGCGGCCGGGTGGCGGGGATCGTCGCCAACCAGCCGGCGGTGCTGGCGGGGGTTCTGGACATCAAGGCCTCCATCAAGGGGGCCCGCTTCGTCCGCTTCTGCGACTGCTTCAACATCCCCCTGGTGACCTTCGAGGACGTTCCGGGGTTCCTGCCGGGGAAGGACCAGGAGCACGGCGGCATCATCGTCCACGGCGCCAAGCTCCTCTTCGCCTTTGCCGAGGCCACCGTCCCCAAGGTCACCGTCATCACGAGAAAGGCCTACGGCGGGGCTTACTGCGTCATGGCCAGCAAGCACATCCGGACGGACCTCAACTTCGCCTTCCCCACGGCGGAGATCGCCGTCATGGGGCCGGAGGGGGCCGTCAACATCCTCTTCCGCAAGGAACTGCAGGAGGCCTCCGACCCCGAGGCCTTCCGGAACGCCAAGGTGGAGGAGTTTCGCGCCACCCTCGCCAACCCCTTCGTGGCGGCCCGGAAGGGCTTCCTCGATGCCGTCATTCTGCCCCGGGAGACCCGCCCCCGCATCGTGAGGGCCCTCGAAACCCTCGCCAACAAGCGGGAGTGGAGCCCCCCCAAGAAGCACGACAACATTCCCCTCTGACCCAGGGGAACCGGGAATTCCCCGGCCGTCCAGGGAGAAAAACCGATTGACGCCCACAACGACGGAGACGAGGCCGCAGAGGGCCCATTCCGCGAAAAAGGCCTTGGGAAGCCTCGGGCTTCTGGTGGCCCTGGCCTGGGGCCTGGTGGCGTGCGCCCCCGGCGGGCCTCCCCCCGTCTCCCAGCCGCCGGTGGAGGCCCCCCCCGCCGTCCCGCCGGAGGTGGCCCGGGCCAAGGACCTGGCCGACCGCGCCGAGGCCCTCTGCGAACGGGCGGAGCAGGAGGACCTTTCCGACGAGGCGGCCAAGGAGGTTCTGGCGTCCATGGGCGCCCTCTTCGACGAGGCCCTGGGGGAGCCCCCGGCCGTCCTTTCGGAGCCCCGCCTCCAGGGCGCCCTGAACCGCATGACCGACCTGGCCCTCCAGCTGGACCTGGACGCCAACGCCGCCCCTCCGGAGGCCCCCGAGGAAGAGGAGTCCCCCAAGGACACCCTCCTCAAGGAGGCCACCTTTCTCTCCCCGGCGGACCTCGAAGCCACCCTCGCCCAGGTGGAGGCTTCCCTGAAGCAGGTCTCCGTGGGGCTGGAGATCCCCGCCTCCGACCCCGCCGTTCTCGCCTACGTGAACCTCTACCAGACCCGCCTTCGGAAGTGGTTTGCCGCGGCCCTGGACCGGGGGGCCCCCTACGTTCCCCGGATGCAGGAGATCTTTCGGGACGAAGGGGTCCCGCCCTCCCTGGTCTACCTCGCCATCGTCGAGTCGGCCTTCCATCCCGGCGCCGTCTCCCGGGCCCGGGCCGTGGGCATGTGGCAGTTCGTGGCGGGAACGGCCCGTCGCTACGGACTCACCGTGGACTTCTGGGAGGACCAGCGGCTCGATCCCGAGCTTTCGGCCCGGGCCTCGGCCCGGTATCTCAAGGACCTTCGGCAGATGCTGGGGGACTGGTCCCTGGCCCTGGCCTCCTACAACTGCGGCGAGGCGAAAGTGCTGCGGTACCAACAGAAGAAACCCTCGGTCACCTTCGCCGACCTCTGCAAGGCCCGGGTCTTTCGGAGGGAGACCCGGGAGTACGTGCCCGCCATCTACGCCTCCATCCTGGTGGCCTCCAACCCCGCGGCCTACGGCTTTTCCCCCCCGGCCACCGACCCCCCGGAACCGACGGCCACCGTTCCCCTCACCGAGGCCACCGACCTGCGGGTTCTGGCCCGCTGCGCGGGCGTGCCGGTGGAAGAGTTGCAGAAGCTCAACCCCTCCCTCAAGCGGCTCGTAACCCCTCCCCGGGAGTTTTTGCTCCGGATCCCTGCGCGGAACTACGACGCCTTCCGGGCCGCCTTCGACGCCGTTCCCCCCGAGGAGCGGCTGGCCGTGGCCGTCCACACCGTCCAGAAGGGCGAGTCCCTCGCCTCCATCGCGCGGCGCTACAAGACCAGCGCCGAGGCCATCCGCCTGGCCAACCGCATCCGATCCCGCCGGGTCTCGCCGGGGCAGAGCCTCGTGGTTCCCCTGGGCGTCTCCGCCAGCGACCCGAGCCTCTACGCCGAGCGGCGGACCTCGCCCCCCCGGGGAGCGCAGGTGTACCGCGTGAAGCCGGGGGACACTCTTTCCTCCGTTTCCCGGGCCACGGGCATCCCCATCGAGCGCCTGAAGGAGATCAACAACCTAGATTCGGATCAACTCAAGCCGGGCCAGCGGCTGGTCCTGGCGGCGGAGGCCCGATCCAAGAAGGAGATCCCCCCCTCCGCCGCGTCCCCGAAGGCCCCTCGGGTCCACCACATCCAGCCAGGCGACACCCTCTGGGACCTGGCACGGCGGTACGGCACGACGGTGGAAAAGATCTGCCGGGCCAACCGCATCTCCCCCGGAAAGCGGCTGAACCTCGGGGACACCCTCGTCATTCCCTGACGGGGCCGGTGGCTTCGCCGGCTTCGCATGAACTGAAACGCCGTTCCCCCGCCCGGGGTCATACCCCGCGAAGGAGGTTCTCGGCCTCCTCTGGCGTCGCCGCCGGGGGGAGGCAGGTCCCGCCGGTGCAGACGAAGGCCCGCGGATCCCCGGAGACCTCCCGGCCCCGGAGCAGGGGAAGGGAACCGGCCTCCCGCGAATCCCACTCGGAGGCCCAGAAGGGCACCACCACCGCCCCGGAAGGCGCCGCGCGCCAGGCGGCCAGGAGGAGGGCGGTGGCCTCCGGCCCGGGGGCCGGGGCCGAGACCACCACGGTGAGGGGTTCCTCTTCCAGGCGGGCGGCGAGGTCCGCCAGGGCCGGCGCGGAGGCCGGCGCGGAGGCCAGCGCTCCCCCTTCTCCTTCGACAATCCGCCGGGCCAACTCCAGGAGGTCCTCCCTTCCCGCCGCCGTTCCCAGCCACCTCGCCGCCCGCGCCGCCGCTCCCTGGGCGGAGGGGAGCACGCCGTCGCCCGAGTCCCGCACCGGAAGGGGCCGGAGCGGGTCTCCCCCCGCCAGGGGGGTGTCGAAGAGGAGGCCGGTTTCGGGGTCGAGAAAGTCCCGGGCGATGAGGCCCAGGAGGACGGAGGCCCGATCCAGGTGAGCCTTCCGTCCCGTGAGGGAGAAGGCCCGGAGGGAAGCCTCGGCGAGAAAGGCGTGGTCCGCGAGGAAGCCCTCCCGCCGTCCCTCCCCGCTCCCGGCGAGGTGGCACGGCCGCCCCTCCGTCCAGGCGAGACGGTCCAAGGCACCAAGGGCGCCGAGGGCCCTCTCCAGGTACCGCTCCTCTCCCGTGGCCCCGTACCCGTCCAAAAACGCCGAGACGGCCAGGGCGTTCCAGTCCACGAGGATCTTGTCGTCGGCGGCGGGGGCCGGCCGCCGGCGCCGGACCTCCAGCAGGCGGGCCAGGGCCTCCCCGAGCCCTCGCCGGAAGGTTTCGGGATCCTCGCCGTACCGCCGGGCCGCCTCCACGTCCGACACGGTCCGGTGGAGGGTTCTCTCTTCCAGGCTCTCCCCGTCGCCGAGGCCGAAGACCTCCGCCACCCGCTCCCCCCATGGGTGTCCTAGGGCCGCCCTCACCTCCGAGGCGCCGAAGAGGTAGTACCGCCCCTCCCCCCCCTCCGAATCGGCGTCGAAGGCCGCCTTGAAGAGTCCCTCCGGAGCGAGGAAAGCGCCCTCCAGGTCACGGAGGATCCCCTCCGCCGTTGGCAGAAAGCCGCGCCCGGGGGAGAGAAGGTGGGCCTTGGCGTAGAGGGAGGCGAGAAGGGCGTTGTCGTAGAGCATCTTTTCGTAGTGGGGGACCCGCCACCGGTCGTCCACGGCGTAGCGGTGAAAGCCCCCGGCCAGGTGGTCCCGGATGCCACCGGCGGCCATCCGTTCCAGGGTGAAGAAGACCTTCTCCGCCCACTCCGGGCGGTTTTCGGAACGGGACGCGTCCAGCAGGAAGTCCAGGAGGGGAGGCTGGGGGAACTTGGGCCCCCGGCCCCACCCCCCCTCCTGGGGGTCCAGGCGGGAGGCCAGCTCCTCGGCGGCGGCCCTCCGGGCTCCCCGTCCCGGCGGAGGTCCCGGAGGGGTCTCCACGAAGGTTCGCGCCACCGCCGCCGCCACGCCCTCGGCCGAACGCTCGATCTCCGGCCGGTTTTCCCGAAAGGCCCGGAGCACGCCCTTAAGGACCTGCCGGAAGGACGGCCTGCCGAAGGCCGGCTCCGGGGGAAAGTAGGTTCCGCCGAAGAAGGGCTTCAGCGACGGGGTAAGGAAGACCGACAGGGGCCATCCCCCCTGGCCGGCCATGAGCTGGACCGACCGCATGTAGAGGGCGTCCAGGTCGGGGCGCTCCTCGCGGTCCACCTTGATGGAGACGAAGTGGGCGTTCAGGAAGGCGGCCGTCTCCCGGTCCTCGAAGGATTCGTGGGCCATGACGTGGCACCAGTGGCAGGCCGAGTACCCGATGGAGAGGAAGATGGGGCGGTCCTCCGCCCGGGCCCGGGCGGCCGCCTCCTCCCCCCAGGGATACCAGTCCACGGGGTTTTCCGCGTGCTGTTTCAGGTAAGGGCTTCGCTCGCCGGCCAGACGGTTCATCGAGACCTCCGCGGAGGTGGAGGAAGGCTTTTTCGGCGGCGATTATTCCGGGAGAACGGCCGATGGAAGGGGTCTCGTGCCGGCCCTCACCCGCCGGCCCAAAGAAAGACGGAGCGCAGGGCGTCCACCGCCGACGAGACGATCCCCCCGGACCAGCCCGCCCCCTCGCCCACCAGGAGGAGGCCGGGAAACCCCGGTGGCTCGCCCCTCTCTCCCCGGACCACCTGAAAGGGACTGGAGGTGCGGGTTTCGGGCCAGAGCAGGGTGCCCCGCTCGGCAAAGCCGGGCATGAGGCGGTCGAAGTGCGCCAGGGCCCTTCGCAGCGGCTCCTCCACCCAGGGGGGGAAGAAACCCCGGAGGCTGGCGGGACGAACCCCGGGGCGGAAGGTGGTCCGGAGGGGATCCCTGTCGGTCCGGTCCTCCAGGAAGGCCCGCACGCTCTGGGCGGGGGCAAAGAAGTTCCCGCCGCCTTGGAGAAATCCCCGGGCCTCCAGGTCTTCTTGAAAATCCAGGCCCCGCCAGGGGTCGTCTCCGAAGTCCCCGGGAAAGACCGTCACCACGATGCCGGCGTTGGCGAAACCCGAGGCCCGGTGGGACATGCTCATGCCGTTGGTGACGAGGCGGCCCTCCTCCGAGGAGGAGTTGACGACGAGACCCCCGGGGCACATGCAGAAGGAGTACACCCCCCGGCCGGTGGGGAGGTCCTTGTAGGTGAGGAAGTACTCGGCCGGCGGGAGGCCCGGGTGGCCGGCGAAGCGGCCGTACTGCCTTTCGTCCACCCACTCCTGGGGGTGCTCCGCCCGGACGCCTACCGCAAAGCCCTTGGGGCGGACGGGGAGTCCAAGGTCGAAGAGCCGCCGGAAGAGCCGGCGGGAAGAGTGGCCCACCGCCAGGACCACCAGGTCGGCCTCCCGCTCCCCCGACGAGGTCTCCAGGCGCCACCCCGCCCCCCGCCGTTGGAGCCCCAGAAGGGTCTCCCGGAAATGGAAGCGGGCGCCCCGCTTCTCGAGCTGTCCCCGGAAGGTCCTGACCACTCGGCGGACGCCGTCGGTTCCGAGGTGGGGGTGGGCCTCCTCCAGGATCTCCTCCGGCGCCCCCGCTTCCACGAAGCGGCGAAGCACCTCGAAGCGCAGGTCGTCCTTGATGCGCGTGGTCAGCTTGCCGTCGCTGAAGGTCCCGGCGCCCCCCTCTCCGAACTGAACGTTGGCGTCGGGGTGGAGGGTTCCCAGCCGCCAGAGGTCCTTCACCGCCGCCACCCGCTCGGGAAGCGCCGGCCCCTGTTCCAGGAGCGACACCGACGCGCCGCGCCGCAGAAGGGCCTCGGCGGCGAAGAGCCCCGCCGGGCCCGTTCCGACCACCCACGCCGAGAGTCCCTCCAGGGAGCGGGAGGGCGCCGGGGAAGGGGGCGGCTGGGGGGGAACCGGTTCCAGCCGCAGGCCGGGGGGCATGCGGCCGGGACGTTCCTTCAAACCAAGGTCCAGGGCCAGGACCCAGACCGGGACCCGCCGGCCCTTGCGGGCGTCCAGGGAGCGGCGAACCAGCCGGATCTCCTCGATGGCCTCCATTCGGATGGCCAGCCTTCGGGCCAGGAGAGCCTTGAGGGCCCCCAGCTCCAGAGACCTGTCCACGGGGACCTCGAGCCCCAGAAGCCTCTGCCGCATGGGGTCCCTCCGCCGGCCTTCTTCAGGACCGGTCCGCTTCCCCCAGGAGTTTCATGGCCTGCTCGATGAAGGCGTCCAGCTCCTCCCGGCGGGGGGCTTCACAGTAGACGCGGAGGCTCGGCTCGGTTCCCGATTGGCGCAGGAGGATCCAGGAGCCGTCGGAGAGCTTGAGCTTGAGACCGTCCAGGGTGTCGGCCTGGGCCACCTTCCGCCCGAGGAACTCCTTGGGGGGCCTCTGGCTGAGGCGGGCCACCTGCCGGAGCCCCTTTTCCGGCGGGACGGGGAAATCCCTCCGGCGGAAGTGGAACTCGCCGAAGCGCTCGTGGAGTTCCTTCACCAGCTCCAGGCTGGTCTTGCCCCGCTTCACCATGACCTCCAGGAGGAGGAGGTTGATCATCACCCCGTCCCGTTCCGGCAGGAAGCCCTGGACGGTGATGCCCCCGCTCTCCTCGCCCCCGATGAGCAGGTCTTCCTTCTGCATGAGCTCGGCGATGTACTTGAAGCCCACCGGGCGGTTGGCGTAGGGAAGGCCCGCGGCGGCGGCGATCCGCTCCAGGTAGAGGGTGTTGGCGTTGGTGGCGGCGATGAGGCCCCTCTGCTTCCGGTGTTCGGAGAGGTAGAGGGCCAGAATGGCGATCATCTCCAGGGGAGTGAAGAGGGAGCCGTCGGGGTGGATACCCCCGGAGCGGTCGGCGTCGCCGTCGGTGGCCAGCCCCACGTCGGCGCCCTGCGCCAGAACCGCTTCCTTGAGGACGTCCAGGTACTCCTCCTTGGGCTCCGGCGCCCGCATGCCGAAGAGGGGGTCCCGGTGGGCCCTCAGCGTCGTCACGCGGCAGGTGGGGCTCGTGGCCCACCGTTCCAGGCGGCGCTCCCCCACGCCGTTCATGGAGTCCACCACCACGTGAAGGTCCGCCGCCCGGATGGCGGCGATGTCCACCAGCGACTCGACCAGGGCGTCGTAGCCCTCGTCCAGGGGCGTCTCCACGATCCGTCCGAGGTTCTTGGCCTCCCGGAAGGACATGCGGCGGGGCGGCGTCTTTCCCAAATGGGCCTCCACCCGCCGTGTGGTCTCCGGAAGGGCGCTGCCGCCGAAGCGCTCCTTGAGTTTGAAGCCGTTGTAGGGATAGGCGTTGTGGCTGGCGGTGATGACGATGCCCAGGGGCAGGGACCGCCGGTGGACGAAGTAGGAAACGTGGGGGGTGGGGCAGGCCCGGGGGCTCAGGTACACCGTCACGCCGTTGGCGGCCAGCACCTCGGCGGCGGCCCGGGCGAAGTCCTCCGAAAGGAAGCGGAAGTCGTAGCCGATGGCCACACGGCGGTCCTCCGCCGCCTCCTCCAGGTAATCCGCCACCGCCTGGGCGCAGGCCCGCACGTTGGCGAAGGTGAACTCCTCGCCGATGACCGCCCGCCAGCCGTCCGTTCCGAACTTGATGGTCGTGCTCACCGTTCACCTCTTTGCACAAGCCGTCGAGGATTCAAAGGTTCACCTGCCGCAGAAAGACGTCGGCCTCCTCGGTGACCGGATCCAGGAGGTCCAGCACCTCGTGGGCGTCCAGGGGGGGGATGGCCCGCCTCCACCGTTCGGTGGGGGGCAGGCGCCGGAAGGTTTCCGCCGAGAGGCCCTCCTCCAACCCGGCGTCGAGGAGCCGCCAGCGCTCCAGGACCTCCTCCGCCCGCCGCCACCATCCCCGGGCCAGGTAGGTCCCCGCCAGCAGGCGGAGGGCGGGAAGGCATTCGGGGTAGGTGGAGAGGATCCGTTCAAGGTGTGCCTCCGCCAGAGAAACCCGGGAGGCCTGGAGGCATCCGTGGGCCAGGATGTACAGCGCGCCGGGGTTTTCTTCCAGTTCCAGGACCTCCTCCGCCCGGTGCGCCGCGGCGCCGAAGTCTCCCGAGAGGGCCTCCGCCAGCGCCAGGAGCGACAGGGTGTGGGCCTCCCGGGGGGACTTCCGGCAAAGGCCTTCCAGGAGGGCCCTCGCCTCCTTGACCTTTCCTCCCAGGAGGTAGAGGCTGGCCCGCGCCTTCAGCACCTCCGGATCCCTTACCCGCGCCGCTTCGGCCCGCTCCAGGTACCTTCCCGCCGCCTCCAGATCCCCGGTCCTCAGGAGGGTCTCCCCCAGGAACCCGAGGAGGGGGCCGTTTTCGGGAGAAAGCTCCGCGGCCTCCTTCAGGCCGGCCAGGGCCGATTCCCACTCCAGGTTGACCATGTGGTCCTCGGCCCTCAGGATCCGCTCCTCGAAACGGCGGCGGTTCTTGCCGGAAAAGGCCGAAAGGATGTGGGGCTTGAGCTCCAGGAAGCGGTCCTTCCGGTGGAGGCCCAGGAGGTTGTCCAGCGTCTGGCGGCGCCACCGGCCGTGGAACTCCGACGCCGCCAGCAACCCCCGTTCCTTGAGCATGCGGACGAGGACGTGGATCCCCGCCCGCGTCACCATGGCGTTCTTCTCCAGGAAGTCCACCGCCTGGACGAGGAGGTCCACGTCTTCGGAGGAACGGTGGGCCTGCTTTTCCACGCTGGAGATCTTGTCCATGACGTATTCTTCGATCCCCAGGAAGGACTGGAGGTCCCCTCCCTCGGCGGCGCGGTCCTGCCGCACCACGAGGAGCGGCGCCTTGCAGAAGCGGCAAGTTTCGGCGTCGGGCTTGTTCTTTCGGCCGCACCGCTGGCAGTACATGGCGGCGAGTTCTCCCACGGTCCCGCGGCGGGACCCGTCAGTAGGTGTAAAAGCCTCGCCCCGTCTTCCGGCCTAAAAATCCGGCGTCCACCATCTTCACCAGGAGGGGGCAGGGGCGGTACTTGGGGTCCCCCAGCCCCTCGTGGAGGACGTTCAGGATGAAGAGGCAGGTGTCCAGCCCGATGAGGTCGGCGAGGGTCAGCGGGCCCATGGGGTGGTTCATGCCCAGCTTCATGACGGTGTCGATGGCCTCCGGCGTTCCCACCCCCTCCATGAGGCAGTAGATCGCCTCGTTGATCATGGGCATGAGGACGCGGTTGCTGACGAAACCGGGGTAGTCGTTGACCTCCACCGGAACCTTCCCCATCTTCCGTGCGAGGTCCATGACCGACTGGAGGACGGCGGGGTCGGTGGCCATTCCCCGGATGACCTCCACGAGCTGCATCACCGGAACGGGGTTCATGAAGTGCATGCCGATGACCCGGCCCGGGTGCCGGGTGAGCGCCGCCAGCTTGGTGATGGAGATGGAGGAGGTGTTGCTCGCCAGGACGGCGTCGGGCGCCAGAACGGCGTCCAGGGTTTCGAAGACCCGCTTCTTGACGTCGAAGTTCTCCACCACCGCCTCCACCACGATGGAGCAGGGGGCCAGGTCCTCCAGTCGGGTGGTGGTGCGGATCCGCCCCAGCACGGCGGCCTTTTCCTCGGCCGTCATCTTGCCCTTGTCCACTCCACGCTGGAGGTTTTTGTCGATGGTCTTGACGGCCCGGGCGCACAGCTCCTCGGTGACTTCCCCCAGAAGGACCGGAAAGCCCGTCTGGGCCGCCACGTGCGCGATGCCGTTGCCCATGGTTCCCCCGCCCACCACGCCGAAGACCTTCACGTCCATCTCGTCCTCCTTGCACCTGGAATCGCCCGCCCTGGCGTCGGCGGGATCTTCACGCCAGTTCCAGCCCTTGCTCGCGGACTTCCCGCGCCAGCCGCCCTTCGAGCAGCCATCGGGCCAACGTCTCCAACTCCGGCTGGAGGAAGCGGTCCCCCTCCAGCGGCGGGAAGGCTTTTTCGAGATGCGAGACCACCCCCCGAAGGGGCCGGGCCGGCTCCAGGGGCTTCAACAGGTGGAGGCCCTGCAGGGCGGCCCGAACCTCGATGGCCAGGACCCGCGCGGCGTTCTCCACCACCCGGGAGGCCTTTCTCGCCGCCCAGAAGCCCATGGAAACGTGGTCTTCCTGGCCGGCGGAGGTGGGAATGGAGTCCACGCTGGCCGGGTGGGCCAGCGTCTTGCACTCGGAAACGAGGGCCGCGGCGGTGACCTGGGCCATCATGAAGCCGGAGTTCAGCCCTCCTTCCCGGACGAGGAAGGGCGGAAGGTCCGACAGGTGGCCGTCCACCAGGCGGGCGCACCGCCGCTCGCTCAGGGAGGCGAGGTCCGCCAGGGCCACGGCCAGGAGGTCCGCCGCCAGCGCCACCGGGGCGCCGTGGAAGTTCCCCCCCGAGAGGATCTCGCCGTCCTCGGCGAAGATCATGGGGTTGTCGGTGGCGGCGTTCATCTCCACCGAGAGGATTTCCTCCACGAACCGAACGGCCTCCCGGGCCGCCCCGTGGACCTGCGGCATGCACCGCAGGGAGTAGGCGTCCTGCACCTTCTTGCAGGAAGCGTGGCTCTCCATGATGGGGCTCTCGGAGAGAAGGGCGTACAGGTTGGCCGCCGAGGCCGTCTGGCCGGGGTGGGGCCGTTCGGCGTGGATCCGGGGGTCGAAGGCGCGGCGGGTGCCGCGGAGGGCCTCAAGGCTCAGGGCGCCGGCCACGTCGGCCTCCCGAAGGAGGCGCCGGGCCCGCCCGCAGGCCAGGGCCAGAAGCCCCGCCATCCCCTGGGTTCCGTTGATGAGGGCCAGCCCTTCCTTCGCCTCGTAAACCACCGGCCGGAGTCCCGCCTCCTTCAAGGCCTCCGCCGACGGCCGCTCTACGCCGCGGAAGCGGACCGAGCCTTCCCCCATGAGGGAGAGGGCCACGTGGGCCAGCGGCGCCAGGTCCCCCGATGCGCCCACGCTGCCCTGGCAGGGCACCACCGGGTGGATTCCGGCGTTCAGGAGGGAGGCGAGGGCCTCGAGGGTGGAGGCCCGGACGCCGGACCTTCCCTTCAGGAGGCAGTGGATCCGCAGGGCCACGATGGCCCGCACCGCTTCGTCGGGCAGGGCTTCCCCCACGCCGACGGCGTGGGAGCGAATGAGGTTTCGCTGAAGGTCCCGGACCTTCTCGCGGGGGATGGTGACGGTGGCGAAGTGGCCGAAGCCGGTGGTGATGCCGTAGGCCACCCGCCCCTCCTCCACCGCGCGGCGGACGAAGGCCTCGGAGGCAGCCACCTTCTCGAGGGCGCCGGGCGCCAGCGCCACCGGCGCGCCCTTTGCCACGCGTTCCAGGGCCTCCAGCGTCAGGGAGGAACCGTCCAAGAGGACCGGGTCGGAAAGGCCGTTTCCGCTCATTCGCCGCCCGTGACGACCACGTCGTCGTCGGTCCCCCAGCGGCCGTCCGGGCCCGCGGAGGAAAGGGTGAAGCGGGAGCCCTCCCCGGCGTACTTCACCTCGCCGCCCCAGGGGTCGAACTGGGGGACGGTCCGGACTCCGGCGGCCAGCAAAACCTCCCGCCCTTCGCCCTGGGGGACCTCGCCCCGGGACCTGGCGGCCTGCTGGATCTCCCGGCCCGCCTGCTCCAGGGAGAGCTGGAAGGCCTTGCGGATGGGGGGGCCGGGGTTCAAGCCGGCGGGGACGTCGCCCTCTCCCGAACCGCACGCCGCCGCCAGCAGGAGGAGCAGAAACCCGGCGGCCGCCCCAAGGAGTTTGGCGCCTCTTCTCATGGTCACTCCGGCCGGCCTCCGCTTCCGGGCCTCGGGGGACCGGGGGCGGTCCGGAAGGCTTCGAAGCCGGTGATGTCGGCACCCACCGCCAGCACGTGGATGTCGTGGGTCCCCTCGTAAGTATACACGCTCTCCAGGTTCTGCATGTGCCGCATGGCGGCGTATTCGGTGAGGATGCCGCTGGCCCCTTCGATGTCCCGGGCCGTGCGCGCGCACTCCCGGGCCATGGCCACGCAGTTCATCTTGGCCAGGCTCACCTGCGCGTGGCGCATCCTCCCTTCGTCCTTGAGCCGGCCCAGCCGCCAGACGAGGAGCTGGGCCTTGGTGATCTCGTTCAGCATCTCCACCAGTTTCCGTTGCACCAGCTGGAAGCGGGCGATGGGTCCGTCGAACATCACCCGGTTTTGCGCGTACCGGAGGGCCTCGTCGTAGCAGGCCATGGCGGCCCCCACGGCCCCCCAGGCGATGCCGTAGCGGGCCTGGGTGAGGCAGGAGAGGGGACCCTTGAGGCCCTTGACCCCTGGAAGGCGGTTTTCCTCGGGGACGAAGACCTCCTCCAGGATCAGCTCGGAGGTGACGGAGGCCCGGAGGGAAAGCTTGCCCTTGATCTCCGGCGCCGAGAAGCCCGGCGTGCCCCGCTCCACCAGAAAGCCCTGGATCCCATCGGGGGTCTTGGCCCAGACCACCGCCACGTCGGCGATGGAGCCGTTGGTGATCCACATCTTGGTGCCGTTCAGGACCCACCCTTCCCCCCTCCGTTCGGCGCGGGTCTTCATGCTTCCGGGATCGCTGCCGGCGTCCGGTTCGGTGAGGCCGTAGCAGCCGATCTTCTCCCCCCGGGCCAGGGCGGGAAGGAAGCGGCGGCGTTGCTCCTCCGTCCCGTAGGTGAAGATGGGGTACATGACCAGGGCGCTTTGCACGGAGGCGAAGGAGCGGATCCCCGAATCCCCCCGCTCCAGCTCCTGCATGACCAGGCCGTAGGCCACGTTGTCCATTCCCGCGCCGCCGTAAGCTTCGGGCAGGGTGGGCCCGAAGAGGTTCATCGCCGCCATTTCGGGGACAAGGTGGAGGGGGAAGGTTCCCTCTTCGTAGTGGCGGGCGATGACGGGGAGCACCCGCTCTTCCACCCAAGCCCGGACCGTGTCCCGCACCAGGCGCTGGTCGTCGGTGAGGAGGTCCGAAAGGCCGTAGTAGTCCACCCCTTGAAACCGAGCCGCCATGGAGCCCTCCGCGGAGAAGGAAAGAGGGCGGCCCCTTCGGGACCGCCCCCGCATTCTACCAACACCCGCCGGGGAAGGCCATTCCCCGGCGAAGGATTCAGGCCGATTCGGAAGGTTCGGCGGGCTTTTCCGGGGCGGGCGCGGCGGCCTGCTCGGGGGCCGGCGCTTCCGGAACCGGCGCCGCCTTGGGCTTTCGGCCGGGCCGGCCCCTTCGGGCCTTGGCGGCGACCGGCTTGGCGGCCTTTTTCCCGGCCTTGGGCGCGGCCTTCCGGGCGGCCTTCTTGGCCGCGGGCTTTCCGGCCTTCCTGGCCGCCGCCTTCTTGGCGGGTTTGGAGGAGGCCTTACGGGCGGGCTTCCGACCGGCCTTGCCCCGGGCCTTTCGCCGGGCGCCGCCCTTCTGGCCGGCTCCCTTGGCGCCGCCGAAGTCGAAGGCGGCCCCTTCGTCGGTGAGGGCCCACAGGCCCCGCCGGCTTCCGGGGCGGACCAGGCCCTGGGCCATCAGCGTGCGGAAGTGTTGCCGTCCGGTGGGCGGCACCGGCAGGCCCTCGGCCTGGAAGCACGCCTGCACGTGGGCGTCCGCCGCCTCCTTGTGGCCGGCGCTCCTCAGGAACTGCAGGTAGAGGTGGTAGCGTTCCTTGTTGCTCTTCACCTTCTTGCCGGCGGTGAAGGCGGCGAGGGCCTTCTTGTCAATCTCGACCTTCCCGTACTTCCGCTTTCGTTCCTTCTTTTCGGCGGGAGCCGTCCCGGCGGGAGCCTTGGCCTTCGGAGGCCGGCCCCGCTTCTTGCCGGCCTTGGGAAGGGCCGGCGCCTTGGCCTTCTTGGGCGGTTGCGGCTCCGAGACGCGGACGGCGGCGGCCGCTTCCTCTTCGAGAAAGAGGGCTTCCAGGTACGATTCGACGAAGGCGCGGTCCCCCTCGATATCCAGTTCGAACTCCCCGTGGCGAATGTGAATTCGGTACGCTCTTTCCTTCTCGTTCTTTTCCATCCCGGATCTCCTTATTTCGAGAACGCCCTTCGCGTTTGTCAAGTTCTAACATATCCCCCCAAAAATGTTTTGTCAAGCCGGGGGTTTGACCCCCCTCTTGCAAGTATGGTCATAAGTGACTATATTGTCCTGCGGAGACGGTGGTCACGTCTCCAGAGGAACCATGGCCTTCACCCCGCTGATCAACCGTTCGGCCTACACCTTCGCCTCCGGCACCCTCACCCCGGAGGCGCTGGCGGAGGCGTGCGCCGGCCTGGGCCACGCCGCCGCCGGCCTCTGCGACCGCGACGGCCTCTACGGCGCCGTGCGGTTCACCAAAGCGGCCAGGGCGGCGGGAATCCAGCCGCTCCTGGGGGCGGAGATCACCGAGCCGGAGGAACGGCCCGGCGGCGGGAGACGGGGGGCCGGAGGCCGCACGGGGAAGGCCTCCCTCTTCGCCTTCGCGAGGGACCTCGAAGGCTACTCCCGCCTCTGCCGCCTGGTGACGCGCCGCCGCCTGGAGCCGGAATCCTTTCGCCGGACCGAGGAGGCCGCCGCCGCGACGGCCGGCGGCCACGTGGCCCTCCTCGCCTCCGCCCCCGCCCTTCTCTTTGCCCTGAAGAAGGCCGGCGCCGAGCGGGGGAGCCTCTTCGTCCGTCTGACGGGGAAGGCCGACGGCGAGGCTCTCGAGGCGGCCCGGTGGCTCGGCCTCCCTGCGGTGGCGGCCCCGGCCTCCTACTTTCCCGACCGGTCGGGTTACGCCGTCCACCGCCTCCTGAGGGCCGCCAGGCACCTGCCCCCGGAGGCGGAACCCGGCGACTTCCTCCTCTCTCCGGCCGAGGCGGAGATCCGCTTCTCCCGGTACGGCCGGGCGGCGGACGCCTCGGCGGAGCTGGCGGCCTCCTGCGCCGTGGAGCTCCCCCTCGGCCAGTGGCTCCTCCCCCACCCGCCCCTCGCTCCCGGAGAGACCGAGGAGGGGCGCCTCCGGGCCCTGGCCTACGCCGGCCTGGCCCGCCGCGTGCGGAACGTCTCCCTCTCCCACCTCTCGCGCCTGGAGCGCGAGCTGGCGGTCATCGGCCGCATGGGCTTCGCGGGCTACTTTCTCGTGGTGGAGGACATCGTCCGCTTCGCCCGCTCCCAGGGCATCCCCCACATCGGCCGGGGCTCGGGGGCGGGGAGCCTGGTCTCCTACGCCCTCTTCATGACCCACGTGGACCCGGTGGCCGAGGGGCTCTACTTCGAGCGGTTCCTCAACCCCGAGCGGCGGAACCCTCCCGACATCGATCTGGACTTCTCTTGGCGGGAGCGGGACCACGTCATCCAGTACGTCTACCGCACCTACGGCGCGGAGAGGGTCGCGATGATCTCCACCCACAACACCTTCTCGGCCCGGTCGGCCTTCCGCGAGGCGGCCCGGGCCCTTTCGGTGCCCGAGGCGGAGGTGTCGGTCCTTGCCCGGGCCATCCCCCACACCGCCTTCGACCGCTTCGAGGAGGCCCTCCGCGCCCGGCCCGAGTCCCGGGGGGCCCCCTTCGGCCAGGAGCCCTGGCGGCAAGTCCTCGCGGCGGCCCGGTGGCTCGACGGCCTTCCCCGCCACCTCTCGGTCCACTGCGGCGGGGTGGTGGTCTCCCCCGTCCCCCTCACCCGGCGGCTCTCCCTGGAGCGGGCGGCCAAGGGGGTGGCCATCACCCAGTGCGACATGTTCGACGTGGAGGCGCTGGGCCTCGTGAAGATCGACCTCCTGGGGAACCGCTCCCTCGGGGTTCTCTCCGACGCCGTGGCCGCCGTCAAGGACCACACCGGGGCGGCGCCTCCCGTCTTTCCCCCCGAACGCCTCTACAGCGACCTCAAGACCAACGGGGTGATCTCGGAGGGCCGCACCATGGGCTGCTTCTACATCGAGAGCCCGGGCATGCGCCAGCTCCTGCAGCGCCTGAGGACCCGCACCTTCCGCGACCTGACGGCGGTCTCCTCCATCATTCGGCCCGGCGTGGCCGAATCGGGCATGATGGAGGCCTACGTCCGGCGCCGGCTCGGCGAGGAGCCCCCCGCCTACGCCCACCCCGACCTCGAGGCCCTTCTCTCGGAGACCTTCGGCGTCATGGTCTACCAGGAGGACGTGATCCGCGTCGCCCACGAATTCGTGGGGCTCTCCCTGGGCGAGGCGGACCTCCTGCGCCGGGCCATGAGCGGAAAGTACCGCAGCCGGGACGAGATGGCCGCCCTCGCCCGGGCCTTCTTCGAAAAGGGCCGGGGGCGGGGCCTGGCCGAACCGATCCTCGACGAGCTGTGGCGCCAGATCCGGTCCTTCGCGGGGTACGCCTTCTGCAAGGCCCACTCCGCCTCCTTCGCCCAGCTCTCCTACCAGGTGGCCTACCTCAAGGCCCACCACCCCGCCGAGTTCTTCGCGGCCCTGATCAACAACCAGGGAGGGTTCTACGGAACGGCGGCCTACGTGGAGGAGGCGCGGCGGTGGGGACTCTCCATCCTCCCTCCCGACGTCAACGCCTCCGAGACGGACTTCGCCGGCAAGGGACGGCTCCTCCGGTGCGGCTTTCTCACCCTCCGGGGCGTGCGGGCCTGCGCCCTGGACGCCCTCTTCGAGGAGCGGGGCGAAGGGCCCTACCGCTCCTTCGCGGACCTGCGGGCCCGCCTGGGCCGCCGCCTCCTGCCGGAGGAGTGGGAGACCCTCGTCCGCGCCGGCGCCTGCGACGCCTTCGGAGAGGACCGCGGCGCCCTGCTGGCCACCCTCCGGGGCGCGGCGCCCCCCTCGCCCTTCGCCCGCCCGGTCGCCTCCCCGGGCTCTCCCCCGACGCTGGCGGAGGTGCTTTCGGGCGAACTCCGCGCCCTAGGCTTCTGCGTCACCGCCCATCCCCTCGCGCCCCTGGCGGAGTGGGCGCAGGCCCGGGGGTACGCCATGGCCCGCCGGATCGCGGACTGGGCGGGAAGGCGGGTCCGCGCCTGGGGCCAAGCCATCGCCTACAAGCGCATCCCCACGCGGAAGAGCGGGGAGGCCATGGCCTTCGTGACGGTGGAGGACCCCACGGGCCTCGTGGAGGCCACCTTCTTCCCCCGGGCCTACCGGGACTTCGGGGCGTTCATCACCGCCGGCAGGCCGCTGGTCCTGGAGGGGGTGGTGGAGGAGGGACGAGGGAGCCCCACCCTGACGGTGGAGCGTGCCGGTCTCGTCCGCGGCGTCGCCGTGCGGCGCCCCGTCGCCCTCCCCGCCTGGGAGGAGGGCGCGGCGTGAAGGGGAGACGCGAACCGAGCCCTCGGCCCGGAACGGCGAAACCTCCCGGCCGTCTCTCTCGTAAAGGGACGGGAGGAGGGCCCGATGGCGGGCGAAGACCGGAAGACGACCTCGCTCCCCAGCCGGCGCCGTCTCTTTTCCGCCCTCACCGCGGTCCTTCTCCTGGCCGGCGGCTTTGGGGCCCGGGCCCAGACACCGGAGGCCCCTCCCCTCCGCATCCAGCGGATCCAAGGCCCCATCGCCGTGGACGGAGACCTGTCGGACCCCGGCTGGCGGGACGCCGCGGAGATTTCCGACTTCTACGAGACCAACCCGGGGGACAACGTCCGGCCCGCCGTGGCCACCCGGGCGTGGGTGGCCTACGACGACAGGTACTTCTACGTCGCCGTGCGCTGCGACGACCCCGACCCCGCCTCCATCCGCGCCCCCTACGTGGACCGGGACACCGTCGCCTCGGACCAAGACTTCTGCGGGATCATGCTGGACACCCGGGGCGACGGGCGTGCGGCCCTGGAGTTCTTCGTGAACCCGCGGGGCATCCACGACGACGGGGTCATCAACGACGCCAACGGGAACGAGAACTTTTCCCCCGACCTCTTCTGGGATTCGGCGGCGCGGATCACGGAGACGGGATGGCAGGCCGAACTGCGGATCCCCTTCTCCAGCCTCCGCTACTCCGGTTCGTCGCCGGTCTTCCGCCTCCTCGTCTACCGAAACCGGCCCCGGGAGTTCCGGTACCAGTACTTCAGCCGCCCCCTCCCGCGGGGCAGCAACTGCCTCCTCTGCCACGCCCAACAGGTGGTGGGCCTCGAAAACCTTCCGACGGGGAGCCACTGGGTGGCCGCACCCTTCCTGGCGGCGCGGCGGGAGTGGAGGCCGGTGGGCGACCCCGGAACGCCCCTGGGAAGGCGCACCACCGGCCGTGACGGGGGACTGGACGTCAAGTGGCTTCCCAACGCCGACCACGCCGTGGACTTCACCTTGAACCCCGACTTTTCCCAGGTGGAGTCCGACACGGCCCAGATCTCCGTGAACCGGCGCTTCGCCCTCTTCTACCCCGAAAAGCGGCCCTTCTTCATGGAGGGGGTGGACCTCTTGGACACCCCCATCGACGCCGTCTACACCCGCACCATCACCGACCCTCGGTGGGGCGTTCGCTCCACGGGAAAGGTAGCCGGGACCGAGTACACGGTCCTCGCCGCCGAGGACCAGGGGGGCGGCAGCGTCATCCTCCCCGGGGCCCAGTCCTCCTCCTTCGCCCGCCAGGACTTCGAGACGACGGACGTCATCGCGCGCCTCCGGCGGAGTTCGGGGACCTCCTTTTGGGGTCTTCTCTTCGCCGGACGCGAGAACGGGGGTGGAAGCTTCAACCGCGTCTTCGGCCCCGACTTCCAGTGGCGGTTGGGAGAACAGGACACCCTGGCGGCCCAGCTTCTCCTCTCCCGAAGCCAAACGCCCGACCGGCCGGACCTGGCCGCCGAGTGGGACGGAGGGGACCTCCAGGGCCACGCCCTCCACGTCAAGTACGTCCACGAGACGAGAAGCCACTACGAAGCCCTCCGGCTGGAGGACCTATCGGAGGGCTTCCGCGCCGACGCCGGTTTCGTCCCCCGGGTGGGGTACCGCCGGGCGCGCCTGGATACGGGCTGGAACGTTTACCCCCAGGAGGGGTTCTTCAGCCGGGTGACGCCGGAGATCGTCCTCCAGACCTTCTGGGACCGGAAGGGGGGCATCCTCGAGAGCCACGTCTGGCCGGGGGTGTACGCCCAGGGAAAGCACAGCCTCTTCGCCTCCCTCTACGCCAACCGGGACACCGAACGGGTGGGCGGCGTCCTCCTCCGGCGCTCCCAGGTCTCCTTCGAGGCCTCCCTCTCCCCCTCGCCGGTCCTGTCCCGGATCAGCGGCTACGGCGAGGTGGGGGGACAGTTCGACTACGCCAACGTGCGGGTGGGCCGGGGGACCTTTCTGGGTACATCGGCCACCGTCAGACCCGGCCAGCACCTCACCCTCCAGTTCAACGCCGAGCGGCAGTGGCTGAACAGCGAGCGGGCGGGGTGGCGGGGGCGCCTCTTCACCGCCCAGACGGCGCGGCTCAAGGCCGTCTACGTCCTCTCCTCCCGGGCCTTCCTCCGCGCCATCGTCCAGTTCCAGGACCTCCGGCAGAACGGGGACCTCTACCCCTACCCCGTCCCCGCAAGGAGCGGGGGCCTTTCCTCCTCGCTCCTCTTCGCCTACCGGCTGAACTGGCAGACGGTCCTCTATGCCGGAGCCGGCGACGACCAGGTTTTCGACCCCTCGGGAAGGCGCCTGAACGCCGGGCGCCAGGTCTTCTTCAAGGTCTCCTACGCCTTCAGCCGCTGAAGGAAAGGGAGAAAAGCGGAAGGAGCGCGAAGCGGGGATGGAATGGCCCCTCCCCGTTCAGGAGAAAAAGCTTTTCCGTCGTGAAGCTTCTGCACCACCGGAGGCAAGACCCATCCATCGCGGAATTTGGGTCCAATGGTTTTGAAGCGCCCGGGACGGATGTGTGGTAAAATAAGCCTTGTTGTACCGTTTCCGTTCCTCGAAGCAAAAACGGTCGGAGGTTTTCGGTGCTCTCCTTCCTTCCTTCCTGGCTCCTGGGCCCCCTGGCCTTCCTCCTCTTCGTCGGAAACACCCTCTTCTGGACGCCGGCCCTCTTCGCCGCCTCGCTCCTCAAGGCCGCTATCCCCCTCCAGGGCTGGAGGCGCTTCTGGACGAAGGCGGTCACCTTCGTGGCGGAGACGTGGAGCTCCGGCAACATCCGGGGCCTCGGCCTCATCCGTCGGATCCGCTGGGAGGTGCACGGCGTGGAGGATCTCGGCCGGAAGGGGTGGTACCTGATTTCTTGCAACCACCGTTCCTGGGTGGATATCGTGGTTCTGCAGAAGATCTTCCACCGCCGGATCCCCTTCCCCAAGTTCTTCCTCAAGAAAAGCCTGGCCTACGTCCCCATCCTGGGGGTGGCCTGGTGGGCCCTCGATTACCCCTTCATGCGGCGCTACACCAAGGCGTACCTCGAAAAGCACCCGGAAAAGCGCGGCAAGGATTTGGAGATCACCCGGAAGGCCTGCGAGCGTTTTGGCAACGCGCCGGTGGCGATCATCAACTTCATGGAGGGGACCCGTTTCACCCCCCAGAAGCACCGCCTGCTCTCCTCTTCCTACCGGAACCTCCTGCCTCCCAAGGCCGGAGGCATCGCCTTCGTCCTCTCCTCCATGGGCGACCGGATCCGGCACCTCCTGGACGTGACCATCGTCTACCCCCAGGAGAGCCCGAGCCTCTGGGACCTGCTCTCGGGCAAGATCCGCCAGGTGGTGGTCCACGTGGAAAAGCTCGAGATCCCGGAGGAGTTCCGGACCGGCAAGTACTTCGAGGACGCCGCGGTGCGGGAGCGGTTCCAGGCTTGGGTCCGGGAGATCTGGGCCCGCAAGGACGCCCTCATCGAACGGCTCCGCCGGGAGCTCGGGCCGGGGCCCGAAGCCCTTCCGGCCTGACGCTCAGCGCCTGAGGACCTCCACCAGCGAGACCTCTTCGATCTTCCAGCCCTCCTCCCCCTTCCGGAGGGTACACTTCACCTCGTGGACTTCTCGGAAGGATTCTCCCCCGTCCCCCTCCCCCTCCAGGCGGACCGTGGCCCTGACCTTCGCCTCGCCCTCGGGGCCGAAGTCCACCACCGGGTCGTAGAAGCGCAGGGAGACGCGGGAGGCCCGCCCCCGGGCGGCGAAGGCGTACCGTGCGATCTCTTCCCGCTCCACCTCGGCCCGGAAGTCGTACCCCTCGGCCTCGATCCGGCACCGCAGAGCGAAGAAGGCGGAGACCTTTCGGGCCGCCGCCGCGGCGGCGAGGTCCCCCTCCCGCCCTTCCTTTTCCACCGCGCGGGAGAGGGCCTTCAGGGTCCGGAGAACCTGCCGCTTCCGCGTGGGAAAGGCGGCCCAAAGGGCCCACGCGGCGAGGAGGATCAGGAACAGGGCGCCGATCTTCTTCCCGTTCACCACAGCGGAGCCCCCAGGATGCGGCCGCGGGAGACCTGGCCGAAGTCGTGCTGCTCCAGCGGCATGGAGCGGTTGTCCCCCACCACGTAAAGGTGTCCCGGCTCCACCCGCCGAGGCGGGAGTTCCCAGTCGCAGGGACCTTTCACGTAAGGCTCGGTGAGGGGCCTTCCGTTGACGTAAAGAACCCCCTCGCGAAAGGCCACATCCTCTTCCTCCAGGGCCACCACCCGTTTGAGCAGGATCACCCTCTCGCCCGCCAGCCGGACGGCCACTACCTCCCCCCGCCGGGGTTCGGAGAGGAGGTAGCGGGGCCGGAGGAGGAAGTGGAAGGAGCCGTCTGGGTACGTGGGTTCCATGCTCGATCCCCGCACCACGAAGGGCCTCAGGACGAAGGTGAAGAAGAGGAGCGAAAAGACGGCCACCGCGGCCACCCGGAGGAGGTAGAGGGGCGTCCACCGGGGAAAGAGAAAGGCGCGAAGGCAAGGATACCGATCCAGGGCCATCTTTTAGAGCATACCGTCTCTTCGGGCCCGTTCAAAGCCCCCCGCCCTTGACAGGGCTTCGGCGCCGCGTTACGTTGAGTCCGTTGCTGGGGGCGCGGCCAGAGCCGCTGAGACGCCCGTGGGAGATCCCGTCCGGGCGGTCCCTTGGAACCTGATCCAGGTCATGCTGGCGTAGGGAGAGCAACGGCTCCTTTCGATCCCCTGAAGGCCTCCATGACCCCCCTCGCACGGGGAGGTGTCCCATGTCCGCCATACCCGAAAGCCGGCGGGTCCTTCTCGCCGAGCCCCGTTTCGGCCTCCAGGTCCCCTTCCGAGAGGTCTCCCTCTCCGATGGGACCTCCCTTCGTCTCTACGACACTTCCGGCCCCTACACCGCCGCCGGCTTCACGCCGGACCTCTCCCGCGGCCTTCCGCCCCTCCGCTCCCCCTGGCTTGGCGCCAGGGGCCTGGTCTCCACCCCCTCCGGCGCGCTCCGTGCGGGGAAGGGACCGGTCACCCAGATGGCCCTGGCCCGGCGCGGCGTCGTCACCGAGGAGATGGCCTTCGCCGCCTTCCGGGAGGGGCTCGATCCGGAGACGGTCCGGGAGGAGATCGCCGCCGGGCGCGCGGTTCTTCCGGCCAACGTGAACCATCCCGAGGCGGAGCCCATGGTCATCGGGAGGCGCTTTCTCACGAAGATCAACGCCAACCTGGGCTCCTCCGCCGTCGCTTCCTCGGTGGAGGAGGAGGTGGAGAAGATGGTCTTCGCCATCCGGTGGGGGGCCGACACGGTCATGGACCTCTCCACCGGCGAGAAGATCCCCGAGACCCGGAGGGCGATCCTACGGAACGCCCCCGTCCCCGTGGGGACCGTCCCCGTCTACGAGGCCTTGGAGCGGGCGGGAGGGCGGCCCGAGAACCTCTCCTGGGAGGTCTTCCGGCAGACAATGGTGGACCAGGCGGAGCAGGGGGTGGACTACATGACGATCCACGCCGGGCTGCGGCGGGCCCACGTCGGCCTCGCCCTCCAAAGGACGACGGGGATCGTCTCGCGGGGGGGCTCCATCCTGGCGGCGTGGTGCCAGGCCCACGGGGAGGAGAACTTCCTCTACACCCGCTTCGAGGAGATCCTTAAGATCGCCGCCGCCTACGACGTCACCCTCTCCCTGGGAGACGGCCTGAGGCCCGGCTCCATCGCCGACGCCAACGACGCGGCCCAGTTCGCCGAGTTGGAGACGCTGGGAGAGCTGACCCTCCGCGCCTGGGAGCGGGACGTCCAGGTGATGATCGAAGGCCCGGGCCACGTGCCCCTCCACAAGATCGCCGAGAACGTCGAGCTGGAAGAACGCCTCTGCCACGGGGCCCCCTTCTACACACTGGGCCCGCTGGTCACCGACGTGGCCCCGGGCTACGACCACATCACCAGCGCCATGGGCGCCGCGCTCATCGGAGCCCTGGGAACGGCCATGCTCTGCTACGTCACCCCCAAGGAGCACCTGGGCCTTCCGAACCGGGAGGACGTCCGGCAGGGCGTCATCGCCTACAAGATCGCCGCACACGCCGCCGACCTCGCCAAGGGTCACCCCTCCGCCCGCGCCTGGGACGACGCCCTCTCCCGGGCCCGGTACGCCTTCCGGTGGGAGGACCAGTTCGCCCTCGCGCTGGACCCCGAGACGGCCAGGGCCTTCCACGACCAGTCCCTCCCCGCCGCTGCGGCCAAGGAGGCCCCCTTCTGCTCCATGTGCGGGCCCCGCTTCTGCGCCATGCGGATCAGCCAGGAGGTCCAGTCCGCCGCCGAGGCCCCCGCCCCGCTCCTTCCCGAGAAATGACGGCGGCCTGAAGTACCCTCTCGCCAGAGTGTGCGCTGGGTCACTTGATTCAACCGGCGGCCCTGCTCTATTTTTAACTTTGTCCACCGGACCACTGGAGAAGAGTCGCGGGCGGAAAAACGTTTCGGTCCGCGGCTTTTCACCTGCCGGCCCCGCAGAGGAGGTATCGGATGAAGGATCGTAGGAACCTGTTTCTGGTGCTGCTGCTCCTGCTGACCACGCTTTCCCTTTGGGCCGGCCCGCCCTCCCTCACGGACCTTCCCCTTCCTCTCCCCGACAAAGGCGAGAGCCTCGCCGCCCCGCCGGTTCCGCAGAGCCGGACGACGCCGGGCGTGCCCTACCGGGAATCGGCCCTCGCCGGAAAGGCCCGGGTGGCCCTGCTGCATTCCCTGAACGTGCCGGAACCTTTTCTTGCCAATCTGTCCTCCCTCTACCCCGACTACGTCGCCCTGGAGGACTCCTACAACCTGACGGTCGTCACGCCCACCCTTGCCCAGCTCTCCGCCTACGACGTGGTGATCGTGGCGATCAACATTGCCCCTGCGGACGGGGCGACCCTGGGCGACCGCCTCGCCGACTACGTGGACATGGGGGGCAAGGTGATCCTGACGTTGGGTACGTGGGTCCCCGGGTGGGCCGTCGGCGGCCGCTTCGACTCCGGAGGGTACCATCCCTTCCTCCTTCAGGACACGCGCAGTATTTCCAACCGAACCCTCGGCGCCACCGACCCTAACTACCCCCTCTTCGATGGCGTGGCGACCCTGGGCGCCGGCTTCACCACGACGCCCACCCCCACCCCCGGCACCTACGTCGCGGGGCGGTGGGACAACGACGCTCCCCTCGGGGCGGTGAAGGGCCCCGTCGTCGCCCTGAACTTTATTCCCGAGGCCCAGGGAGGCCCTTTCGTGACGGGCGACGCCTCCCTCCTCTTCCTCAACGCCATCCGCCTCCTGATGACGCCGAGGCTCCGGGTCCTGCTGGCTCCCTCCGACGACTACCCCTCCCAGCTCGCCGGCGAACTGGTCAAGGACCCCCGCATCTCCTCGGTGGATTACGTGAACGCCCACGGGGCGACGCCGTCGCTGGCCGCCCTCGCCCGGTACGACGTGGTCATCACCTGGCCCGATTACCCCTACGCCGACAGGGTGGCCATGGGCGACCGCCTGGCCGCCTACGCCGACATCGGCGGAAAGGTCATCCTCGGCGGTTTCTGCTGGTACACCCACGCCTATTCTCTCGGCGGCGCCATCATCACCGGCGGATACAGCCCCCTCAACAGCACCACGGGAGAGAACCATTACGCCTCGGCCAACCTCGGCTCCTACAACGGGGGCAACCCCATCATGTGGAACGTCTCGTCGGCCTCTTCTTCATTCCGCGATTACACCGCCCTGGCTTCGGGCGCCACGCTGGTGGCAAGCTGGGACGACGGCGAAAACTTCGTGGCCCAGAAGGGCAACGTCGTGGCGGTCAACGGGGGACTCATGGACGGGGGCTTTTCGGGGGACGTGCCTCTCCTGGTGCGCAACGCCGTGAAGTATTTGGCGCTGGTCTACGCCTGGCCCACCGCCTCCACCTCCAGCGGAAGCGCCCCCCTGACGGTCACCTTCACCGGTTCCGGGACCGGCGGCCAGCCCCCCTACACCTACCTCTGGAACTTCGGCGACGGCACCACCTCCGCCGACCAGAACCCCGTCCACACCTTCACCGCACCGGGCACCTACAACGTGGCCCTTTACGTCACCGACTCCCAGGGCCACAAGGGTGGCACGGGCTTTCAGGTGCACGTCGGCCCCCCCTTGAGCCTCACCGCCTTTGGAACCCCCGTCTCGGGAACGGCGCCCCTCGCCGTGTCCTTCACCTCTGTAGCCACCGGAGGGACGCCGCCCTACACCTTCGACTGGGACTTCGGCGACGGAACGGCCCATGGGACCACCCAGAACCCCACCCACACTTTTTCCACCGGCGGGGTCTTCACCACCGTCCTGACCGTCACCGACGCCCAGGGCCACACCGCCTCCCGCACTCTGACCACCACCGTGAGCCCCGCCCTCCAGGCCTTCGCCGGGGGAGCCCCCGCTTCGGGCCACGCCCCCCTCACGGTGAACTTCTTCGGTTTCGCCGCCGGGGGCACCCCACCCTACGGTTACGCCTGGGCCTTCAGCGACGGCGGTTCGGCCTCCGGCGCCTCCGCCTCCCACACCTTCGCCTCGGCGGGCTCCTACACCGCCACCCTCACCGTGACCGACGCCGCTTCGCGGACGGCCACGGCCAGCCCCGTCTCCATCACGGTGACGGTGCCGCCCCCGGTCATCTCCTCCCTCACCAAGAAGGGGAACCCCTTCCGCATCGTCGTCTCGGGATCCAACCTCCAGAGCGGCATCCAGGTGTTCATCAACGGAACCCTCTGGTCCAACGTCACCTACCAGAGCACGAACCAGATCACCATCAAGGGAGGATCCTCCCTGAAGACCGCCGTTCCCCGGGGAACGCCCACGACCTTCCGCTTCGTGAACCCCGATACCGGGGAGGCGACGGTGGTCTGGTCCTACTGACCCCGCTCCACGCCTGAAGAAGGGGGGCCGCTCCGGCGGCCCCCCCTTTCTCCCAAATTCCGCGATGGATTAGTCTTGCCTTCGATGAAGTAGGTGCTTCACAAGGGAAAAGCTTTTTCTCCTGAACGGGGAGGGGGCTTCTCCCCCGCGTTCCGCTGGCCAAGCCAGACGGAACGCTCGGCCTGCCCTTCGGGGCCCTCCCCGCTCCACGGGCAAAGCCCGTGGAGCCTCACCCCACCCCTCACGCATTCTTCGCCTTCGGCTCGAATGCCCCCAACCCCTTGGCAGGTGATGGGGCAAATTTTGGAATCTGTAAGATTTGGAAGGACTTGCAGCGCATATTCGGTTTCCATCGCGGGATTGGGGTTTCTTTACCCCCTCGCCCGGTGGGTGTAGCATCTTCCAAGACCACCGGAGGAGGGGTTCATGTGGAAAGAACTGGCCTCGCTCTTTCCGCCCGAAGGCTTCAAGATCCTCCTCACCCTCTTTCTCTCGTTCCTGATCGGACTGGAGCGTGAGGAGCGCAAGGGGACGGCGGGCCACTACGTCTTCGGGGGAGTCCGGACCTTTCCCCTCCTGGGCCTTCTGGGCTACGCCACGGCGCTGATTTCCGGCGACCAGCTCCTACCGCTGGCCTTCGCCTTCGCCGTGGTCGGTTCCTTCCTCCTGGCCTCTTACCTTCACAAGCTCAAGGCCGCGGAGGAGGCAGGGGTCACGACGGAGATCTCCGGCCTGTTGACCTTCGTCGTGGGGATCCTGGTCTTTCGCGACCTCTTCTGGATCGCCTCCACGCTGGTGGTCCTGAGCCTCCTCCTGCTCGAACTGAAGCAGGCCCTCGAAGGGTTGAGCCGGCGCCTGCCCCCGGAGGAGGTGATCACCTTCACCAAGTTCCTCCTCCTCACCGTGGTGATCCTCCCGGTCGTTCCCAACCTGCCCTTCACCCCCTTCGCCGTGAACCCCTTCAAGCTGTGGATGGTGGTGGTGGCGGTGAGCACCGTCTCCTACGGCAGTTACGTGATCCAGAAGCTCTCCCGGGGGCGGGGCGGGGTTCTCCTCTCAGCGGTCCTGGGCGGGGCGTACTCCTCCACCGTCACGACGGTGGTCCTCGCCAAGAAGTCCAGGGGGCAACGCCTCTCCCGCCTCTACGCCGGGGCCATCCTGCTGGCCTCGGGCCTCATGTACCTGCGCCTCGTGGTTCTCGTCAGCGCCTTCAACGGCGCGCTGGGCCGGAGGCTCGCGCCGGCCTTCCTCCTGCTTTCCCTCTTGGCCGTCCTGGGAGGTTTCCTTCTGGCGCGGATGGAGCGGAGGGCCCGGGACAGCCAGCAACCGGCCGAACCTTCCCGAAACCCGCTGGAGTTCCGGGCGGCCTTCCTCTTCGCCGTGGTCTTTCTCTTTGTCCTCGTCCTCAGCGAGTGGGTCTTCGAGGTCATGGGCTCCGCCGGGGTGCGCCTCCTGGCACTGGTCATGGGGGTCACCGACGTGGACCCCTTCATCATGGGCCTCACCTCCGCGGCGGGCGCCACCACCCCCCTGGACGTAGCGGCGGGGGGAATCGTCATCGCCGCCGCCAGCAACAACCTGGCCAAGGGAGCCTACGCCTTCTTCTTCGCCGACCGCCCCACCGGTCTTCCCGCCCTGGGCCTCCTCACCCTCCTGGCGGCGGCGGGCCTCCTGCCCCTCTTCTTTCTGGCCTGAACCTCCCGTTGCCCCCCGCCGGCGGCGGTGCTAAGGTGGTGGCGGCGGGCACCGGGCCCGGGGAGGGTGGCCATGGCCTCGAAGCAGGAAGGTCCCGTGCGGCGCCCCGCGGTGGCGGGGCTCTTCTACCCCGCCCACCCCCTCCAGCTCCGGACGGCGGTGGAGCGCTTCCTGGTCCGGACGCTGGACCCCGTCCGGGCCCTCTGCCTCGTCGTTCCCCACGCCGGTTACGTCTACAGCGGGGCCACGGCGGGCAAGACCTACGCCGCCTGCGAGCTTCCCCGGCGGCTCGTCATCCTCTGTCCCAACCATACCGGTCTGGGGGTTCCGCTCTCCTGCTGGCCCTCGGGAGCCTGGGTCACGCCTCTGGGGGAGGTGCCCGTGGACGCCGAGGCGGCTCGGTTCCTCCTCTCCGCCGTTCCGGGGCTCGAGGCCGACGAGCGGGCCCACCTCCGGGAGCACGCGGTGGAGGTCCAGCTCCCCTTCCTCCAGGTCTACTTGGAATCCTTTTCCTTCGTTCCCGTCGCCGTGGGAACCCACCGCCCGGAGGACCTCGCCGCCTTGGGCCACGGCCTCGCCGAGTTTCTCCGGCGTTTCGGCGGCGAGGCGGCCCTCGTGGTCTCCAGCGACATGAACCACTACGAGAGCGCCGCGGTGAACCGCCGCAAGGACGGCCTGGCTCTCGACGCCCTGGCGGCCCTGGACCCCGAGGGGCTCTACCGGACCGTCCTGGACCACGACGTCTCCATGTGCGGCTTCGCGCCGGCGGTGGCGGCCCTCCACGCGGTGCGCGAGACGGGGGGCGGCCGGGCCGACCTCGTGGACTACACCCACTCGGGCCTCGTCACCGGCGACCACGACCAGGTGGTCTCCTACGCGGGCCTTCGGATCCACCGGGAGGCCGCGTGAGGAGAATCCTCCTGGCCCTCGGCGCCTTCCTCCTCGCCGCCGCCCCGGCGGCCCAGACGACACCCATCCCCTGGCACCCGAAGGCCGCCCCGGCGCCCGCCGCCTCCCGGCCCGCTCCCGGCCGGGGCCCGGCCTCCGCCGCGGGGCCCGCGGCCCCCTCCGAGTACCTGGTCACCTTCGACCGGGTGACCACCGTCTCTCCGGGAGTCTACCTGGCGCAGGGCAACGTCCGCTTCACCTACGGGGACATGCTCCTCACCGCCGACGCCGTGACCTACGACAGCGAGCGGGAAACCATCCGCGCCGAGGGGAACGTGGCGGTGGACTTCGGGGACTTCACCGTTTCCGGAACGGTGTGCGAGTACGACCTTCGGGCGGGAACGGGGCGGGTCACCGACGCTTACGGGCTCCAGAAGAACGGGGATTTCGTCGTCGTGGGCCGGGAGATCCGGAAGACCGGCCCCGACTGGTACGAGGTGGTGGACGGGACCCTGACCTCCTGCACCGCGGCCACGCCCCCTTGGAGCGTCCGGATGAGCCGGGGCCGCTTCCACGTGGACCACTACGCCTACCTGAGGAACCCCCGCTTCCGCATCCGGGACGTGCCGGCTCTCTACACTCCGTACCTCGTCTGGCCCCTCAAGCCCGAGCGTTCTACGGGCCTTTTGATTCCGGAGGTGGGCAACTCCACCCTCAAGGGCTTCACCGTCAGCGGCGCTTTCTACTGGGCGAGCGCCGACTGGTGGGACGACACCTTCTACTTCGACCATTACGAGAAGGAGGGCTGGGGCTTCGGGGAGGAGTTCCGCTACGCCCTCACCCCCCGCTCCTACGGGTGGATGCAGGGCTACTACATCCGGCAGGAGAGCGACCTCCGAAAGCGGTGGGACCTCACCTGGACGCACGTCCAGGATTTCTCCCGCGGCTGGTACTTCTTCGCCGACGTGAACCTCCTCTCCGACATTGATTTCCCCAAGGAGTACCAGCGCGATTACGCCCGGAGCACCACCTCCCGGACCGACTCCCGCCTCTTCCTCGTGCGCCGCTGGGGGCCCTACGGCTTCACCCTCCGGCTGGAACGGCGCCTCCAGTACTTCACCGAAGACAGGGATCTCACCCAGCGGGCCCTGCCCCTCGTGGAGTTCCGTTCGGCCCTCCAGCCCCTGGGACGGGGCCTGTACGGCGGCTTCGAAACCTCGGCGGCCCTCCTCCACCGCGAATCGGCGGGACCGGGGGAGAACGGCCTCTTCGAGAAGCGGGCCCAGAACTACGGCAGGCTGGACCTCCATCCCTTCGCCGAATGGCCCCTCCACCCCGCCCCCTGGCTGGACCTCACCCCCCGCCTGGAGGGGAGGGCCACCTGGTACGGGGACCGGGTGGACCCCCTCAGTGGAGAATCCCTCGGGGGGGACCTCACCCGCCTCTACGGGCGCTTCGCCCTGGACCTCGCCGGTCCCCGCCTCTACCGGCGCTATCCTTCGGGCCTCAAACACGTGATCGAACCCTTCGCCGGCTACGTTTACGTGACCCGGGACGCCGGCGCCATCCGGATTCCCCGGTACGACGAGGTGGACGAGGCGGCCCTGGACCTGAACCAGCTTCAATACGGCGTGAGGAACCGCTTCTACGGCAAGACCGGCACCCTCCTCCTGGAGGCCGAGCTCTACCAGCGCTGGAGCTTCGACCGGGACCTCACGATCCTCGGGGACCGCCGGAGCCCCCGCTCCCCGGCGGTGCTCGCCGTCCGCTTCTGGCCGGAGGAGCGGTGGAGCGGGGACCTGCGCCTCACCTACAACCCCCTAGCCCGCCGCCTGGCCTCCCGCTCCCTCTCCCTCGCCTACCGCCCCAAAGAAAAGGAGAGCGACGCCTTCGTGCGGGTGACCTACCTCAAGACCGACCGGTTGACCCCCGACGCCGCCGGGACCTCCGCCGAGGAGCTCCGGGTGGCGGCCTACCTGGACCTCCTGGACAACCACGTGACGGTCAACCCCGTCGCCGAGCGGGACCTCCTGAAACACGACTGGCGGAACCTCCGGCTGGTCTTCTGGTATCGGGGCTCCTGCTACTCCCTGGGGGTGGAGACGGGCCGGCGGACCATCGGAAGCTTCCGCGAGACCAACTACCGCTTTCTCGTCTCCCTCAAGGGCGCGGGAACGGTGGTGGACCTGTACGGCGGCACGGGCACCTTCGGGGGCCTCGAGGAGCCGCCGGCGGGTCCCTGAGGGGGGACCATGGAGCCCGCGCTGGGGCGGGAGGTGGCGCGGAAGGTCCTCCACATGGCCATGGGCCTCTTCGCCCTCTGCCTACGGGTGCTGACCCCCTTTCAGGCGGCCCTCTGCGCCCTCCTGGCCCTCCTGCACAACCTCTACCTCTTCCCCCTCTACGGCCGGAAGAAGCTGGAGCGGCCCGAGGAGACCGCGCGCGGCTACACGGGGATGGTGGGGTACCCGGCGGTGGTGCTGGTCCTGATCCTCCTGGGGTGGCTTTCGGCCTTCCCTGAGACGCCGGGTCTCCCTCCTTCCGCGACGGAGCTGGGCGCCCTGCACGCCCGCTGGGGCCTCGCCACGGCGGCGGCGGCCTGGGGAATCCTGGCCCTGGGCGACGCCTGCGGCGCCCTGTGCGGCCTGCTGCTCCGCGGACCCGCCCTCCCCTGGAACCCCCGAAAGACCTGGGCGGGGACCCTGGGGTTCTTCCTGACGGGGACCTTCTCCTCGTTCTTTCTGCTCCGTTTCGTGCTGGCGGGACGGGCCTCCCCACCCGGCGGCGAGTCCCTCGCCTGGGCCCTTTGCCTTCTGGCCTCCTTCACCGCCGCCGTGGTCGAGTCGCTCCCGGGTCAGTTCGACGACAACCTCACCGTTCCCCTGGCGGCATGGGCGGTCCTTTCCTTCCTTCCCCACGGGGCGCCCCTCTTGCAAGGTGCATCCTACGTGCACCGTACCCTGGGGGGAGCGCCCTCCGGCGGCGGAGCGGCGGCCTTCGCCGCTCTCCTGGTCCTCCACGGTCTCCTCTCGGCCCTCGCCTACCGCCGGGGATGGGTGGACGGCGGGGGCTTCCTCCTCGGCTTCGCCGCGGGCCTCTCCATCGCGCTGGCGCTGGGCCCTCGGGGCTACGCCCTTCTCCTCCTCTTCTACCTACTGGCCCACGGGAGCACCTTCTACGGAAGGGCCGTCAAGGAACGGCGAGGGATCGCCGAGGGGGACGGCGGCCGGAGGGGCGTTCCTTCGGTCTTCTCCAAGGGCTTTGCGCCGGCGCTCTACGCCTGGCTCTCTCCACCCGCCTTCGGCGCCGCGCTGGCGGTGTACGCCGCGGACACCGTGGCCACCGAGTTCGGTAAGACCTCCAAAGGACGGACCTTCTCCCTGCTGCGGCGCCGGGTGGTCCCGGCGGGCACGCCGGGGGGCGTCTCCCTCAAAGGGAGCGCCGCCGGCCTCGCCGCCCTTCTGCTCATGGCCCTCGCCTTCGCCCTTCTCCTCGGGCCCCAAAGCCGCTTCGGCAACGGGAACTTCCTCGTCTGGGCCGAGAGCCGCACCGGCGGGGCCTTTCTTCCCCTCTCGGTCTTCGCCGCCTCCGCCGCCTGGTTCTTCCTCGAGTCGGTCCTCAACGAGTGGAACGAACGACGGGCCTTCTTCTCCAAGGTCGTGATCCACGTGATGGTGGGCCTCTTCGCCGGAGCCTCCGTCGAGGCCCCCCGGGCCCTCGCCGGGCTCCTCCTCGGTCCCCCTTCCCTGTGGGGTTCTCCATGAGAATGGGCCCCTGGATCGAGATGGCCCGGCCCTTCACCCTTCTGCCGCCCCTGCTGGGGATCCTCTCGGGGTCGGCCTGCGCCTGGGGCAGTGCCCACAACCCCTACCCCGCCTTCACCGCGCCGGTCTTCTGGTCGCTCCTCGTGGGCTCCTTCTGCGCCTCCCTCATGAACGCCGCCTCCAACATCGTCAACCAGGTCTACGACCTGGAGATCGACCGCATCAACAAGCCGAAGAGACCTCTCTGCACGGGGGCCGTGACCGTCCGGCAGGCCCTCCGGGCCGCGTACGGAATGTACGTCCTGTCGCTGGTACCCGTCTGGTGGGTGGTTCCTCCGCCCCACGACGGCGGATTCTGGGAGCGGGCCCTGGCTCCCCCGGCGGCCCATGCCTGCTTCTGGCTCTACCTGGGAGGCCTCCTCTGCACCTTCGTCTACTCGTCCCCCGCCTTCGGGCGGACCAAGCGCTTCGGGATCTGGGCCAACGTCACCATCGCCGCCGCCCGGGGGGAGCTCCTGAAGGTCGCCGGATGGGCTATGGTGGCCCCCGTGAACCTCCTGGAACCCTGGTACCTGGGGGCGGTTTTCTTCCTCTTCCTGCTGGGGGCCACTTCCACCAAGGACTTTTCGGACATGGAAGGGGACCGCCGGGGAGGGTGCCGGACCCTGCCCATCGTCCACGGACCCCGGAAGGCGGCGTGGCTGATCTCCCCGTCCTTCGTCCTTCCCTGGACCCTCTTTCCCCTGGGTCTGTGGCTTCGGGCACCCGGCGGAGGCCCCCTCCTCACGGGAAACCCCGTCCTCCTCCTGCTGCTCACCGCCGTCCTCACCCTCTGGGGCGGGTGGACGGTCTACCTGATCCTCCGGAACCCGGACGACCTCGCCTTCACCGAGAACCACCCCTCCTGGACGGAGATGTACGCCATGATGATGGCGGCCCAGGTCGGTCTGGGTGCGGCGTACTTGGTGCGGTCTTGAAGAAACGGGCGGAGGCCCTCACGTTTTCTTGCAGGTGTTGATGCCCAGCAGGGCGTAGGGAGGGCACCAGCCCACGAGGGCGGTGAGGAGCGGGACGAGCCCCAGGAGTCCCCAAAGGCTCTTGGGGCCCCAGAAGACCAGCGAGAGCACGCCGATTCCGACGAGAGCGCGGATGACCCGTTCGACGGGATGGATGTTGGGGGTGAACATGTCGGCCTCCTTGTTCTCCTGGAACGTTACCGCTCCCTCCGCCATTCCGGCAAGGCCCTCTCTCGGGTTCCCGCGGAGGAGGCGTCCGTGAAAACGCCGGCGGAGCGGCTGGCCTGGGCGAGGGCGGAACAGGCCCGCCTGGCCTCCCGGCGCCATGAGGCCCCCCTTCCACCGGGGATCCGGTACGTGGGCGGCGCCGACGTCTCCTGCTCCTTGTGGGACCGCACCTTCTGGGGGGCGGTGGTCGTCTGCGACCTCGAGGCGGACCTCTGTGTCGTGGACCGGGCCACCGTCCGCATGGACGTGGACTTCCCCTACATCCCCGGCCTGCTGGCCTTCCGCGAGGTTCCCGTACTGGAGCGGGCCTTCGCCCGCCTCCGGGTGCGCCCCGGCGTGGTCCTGGTGGACGCCCACGGGACGGCCCACCCCAGGCGCTTCGGGTCGGCGGCCCACCTCGGGGTGGTCCTGGGCCTTCCCACCGTCGGCTGCGCCAAGAGCCTCCTGTGCGGAACCTTCGCCGAACCGGGGCCTGGCCGGGGGGAGTGGAGTCCGCTCCTTCTGGACGGCGAGACGGTCGGGGCCGCCCTCCGGACGCGGCCGGGCGTCAGGCCCGTCTTCGTCTCGCCGGGACACCTCGCCGACCTCACCTCCTCCCTGGAAGTGGTCCTGCGCTGCCTGGGAAGGTACCGGCTCCCCGAGCCCCTGCGGGCGGCCCACCGCCTTTGCAACGAGGCCCGCCGCCGCTCCGTTGCGGCCATCCCCGGCCGGGAGTAGAATGGCACTCACAGGAAGTTCCGGCGGAGGGGGCCCGCTTTCGGGGCAGGGCGTGCGCCGGACGAGGAGGGAATGCATGGACGAACCCAAAGAAGACCGGAGGCGATACCCGAGAATCCCCGCCCACTGCGAGGTGGTGGTCAAGGCCCTGGCCGACCGGCTGGCCTTCCCCGCCGCCTCCACCACCCGCGAGGTGGGCCTGGGCGGATGCTCCTTCCTGAGCCGTACCCCCTACGCCGAGGGAAGCCGCCTGCACCTCTCCATCCTTCCGGAGAAGACCATCATCGAGGCCGAGGCGCGGGTGGCCTACTGCCGGCCGCTGAAGGAGGGACCCTTCGAGGTGGGTGTGGCCTTCGAATCGGTCCGGCCCTCCGACCAGCGAAAACTCCAGGGATTGTTCGCGCCGTAGAGGGGCTCCTGGGGCTTTTGGAACGGAGCTTTTTCGCGCCGCGCGCCTTCTACCGCTCGATCCAGCGGGCCAGATCCTCCGACCCCTCCGGGGGACGGTACCCCTCCAGGGCCCTGAGGAGACGGGCGGGGGCCCGTTCTACCACCACCAGCCCCCGGTGGACCGGCCGGACGAAGCCCTCGGAGACGGCGTGGTCCAGGAAGCGCACCAGGGGATCGAAGTAGCCGCCGGCGTCGAGGAGCCCCAAGGGTTTCCGGTGGAGACCCAGCTGGGCCCACGTCCAGACCTCGAAGAACTCCTCCATCGTGCCCAGGCCCCCCGGCAGGGTGACGAAGGCCTCGGCGAGGTCGGCCATGAGAGCCTTCCGCTCGTGCATGGAGGCGACCACGCGCATCTCCGTGGCCTCCGGGAGGGCCACCTCGTAGGGCAGGAGGTGCTCCGGGATGACCCCCACCACCCGGCCTCCCTCCCCCAGGGCGGCCCGGGCCAGAACCCCCATGAGGCCGACGTTTCCTCCGCCGTAGACCAGCGTGATGCCCCGCCGGCCGAGGAGCCGGCCCAGCTCCTCCGCGGCGGCGGAGTAGAGCCCGTTCGCGCCCTTGCTGGAGCCGCAGAAGACCGCGACGCTCCTCATGGGGCTTTCCTCGCCCTCAGCGGCCCGTTGCCGCGGCGCGTTCCTCCTCGAAGGTCTTCTGGATGAGCCGGAAGGTCCCCTCGAGGAGCCGCGGGTCGTCGAGATCAATGGCGAGGAAGTCCTTGAGCAGGTCCGCCGCCGGGCGGTCGAAGCCGTTGCGGACCATGGCGGTGTACTTCTCCGGAAAGCCCCGGGGATCCTCGAGGTACCGCTGGTAGTAGGTGAGGGCCAGCACGTGGGCCACCACGTAGTTCACGTAGTAGGTGGGAACGCTCCAGTAGTGGTGCTTCCGGATCCAGTGGTCCTCCAGCCAGGGGTACTTCTGGAACCAGAGGTCGTAGGCCTTCCCCACCTCCACGCAGGTCCGGCCGAAGCCCTTCTCGTCGGTGATCTCACCCGAGGCCACCCGGTCGTAGGCCACCATCTCGAACTTGGCCCGCCGGGCGATCTCCCACAGGACCATCATCTCGTTGAGGGCGTCCTCGCGGACGTAACGCTTGAGGGCCTCGTCCCGGGAGGTCTTCAGGATGTGATCCCGGAGGAGCCACTCGTTGAACATGGCGAAGGACTCGGTCATGTAGCCGGGACCCTCGCCGTACAGGACGCTCTTCCGGTTGTTGAAGACCAGCTGGTCGTGGATGCCGTGGCCCGCCTCGTGGGCCATGGTGGAGACGTTGGTGAGCAGGCCCTGGTAGTTGTCCAGGAAGAAGCCGTGGTATCCCTCGCAGAAGGCCCCCTGGTCGCGGTTGGGGCCGCCCACGATGTCGATCCGCCCGTTCCGGGGGTCGAGAAGGGCGTGGAGTTCCCGGGAGTACTCGGGACCGAGGACCGCCAGGGCGCCTTCGACGAGCGCTACGGCCTCGTCGGCGGTGAAACGGGGCTCGGGACCCCGCCCCGAAGCCAGGTCCATGTCCCAGATCTCCGGCTCGGCGCCGCCGAGCTTGGGCCGGATGCGCTCCATCTGGAAGCGCTGGTAGTCAAAGTAGAGGGGACCTTTGGCCTCGATCTGGGCGTAGAGGTTGTCCACCTGGCTCCGCGTGAGGTACCGGTCGAAGAGGCTCTCGTGGTAGTAGGTGGGGAAGCCCCGGAGGGCCGCCTCGGTGTTGAGGGCCCGCATCTCCCGGAGGAGGGCGAAGCCCACCAGGTCCCGGATCTCGGCGAAGGCCCCGTAGTAGGCCTCGTACGCCTTTCGCCGGACCTCCCGGTCGGGGTGGCGGATGAGGGTCTCGAAGTCCCGGTGGACGTTGAAGGTCTTCCCGTCGGCGGAGATCTCGGCGAAGGCCGTCCGGTCGAAGACCCGCTGGAAGAGGGCCGGCGGCCAGGCGTGGAGGTCGGGGTCCAGACGGCTGAGGAGGGCCTCCTCCGACGCCGTGAGGGTGTGGGGCCCTTTGCGGATCCGGTCCAGGAGCTGGTACCGGAAGGCCGCCAACCCCGGCTCCCGGGCGATCATCCCCTCGAGGTCCGCCGGGGTGAGGCCCTTCAGGGCCACCGAAAGAAAACTGGTGCGGGCGCCCGTCTCCGCCTGGAGGGCGAGGTAGGCGTCGTAGGGGCCGCGGTCGGCGGTGTTGACGGCCATGCGGAACTCCCCGTAGGCGTAGAGTTTCACCATCACGTCCTCGAGGTCCCGAAGGGCTTCCATGGCCGACAGGAGGGCCTCGGGGGACCCGGGGATCCGATCCCGCCGGGCCTCCACCGCGGCGGCCAGCGCCCGGGCCTTCTCCACGTCGGCCTTCCACGCCGCCTCGCCGGCGTACATCTTGGTGAGGTCGAAGCGGTACGCCTGGCGCTGGTTCCCCGGAAGGGGATCGAAGGCGGCGGCCGTCACGGCCAGTCCCAGCAGGGCCAACGG
>Ga0209018_1000205_pt1 | contig 58435 bp, 51 predicted proteins | sample YNPBryBLVA2012_FD_185814 | JGI IMG/M metagenome (GOLD analysis project Ga0209018, IMG submission 185814) | Anoxygenic and chlorotrophic microbial mat microbial communities from Yellowstone National Park, USA - YNP Bryant BLVA 2012 (SPAdes)... ...
TCAGCTTGGTTTGCAGGTCGTGCACCGGCTGGTACTTACGGCGGCCGAGCCACACCGCGCGAATCCGACGCCTGCCTCCCGCGGTCGTCATCCCGCCTCCCCGCCGCTCGCTGTCAGCGATTGCCCCCCGGCTCCTCGGACGGGGTGTCGGACCATTGCTGCTTCACACCCTCCACGAAGGCGTTCGCCACCTCGGGATCGAACTGCGACCCCGCGCACCGGGCGATCTCCCCGAGCGCGACTTCATGCGGGAGCGCTCTCCGATACGCGCGGTTGCTCGTCATGGCATCGTACGCGTCGGCCACGGCAATGATGCGCGCGATCAACGGGATCTCGTTTCCCTTGAGCCCCAGCGGGTATCCCTTTCCGTCCCATCGCTCGTGATGCAGATGTACCCCCGGGATGAGCGGGTGCAGGAATCGGATCGGATCGAGGATGTCCTTGCCGAACTGCGGGTGCTTCTTGAAAACCTCGTACTCCTCCTCGGTCAGCTTCCCTGGCTTGTTGAGGTTGAGCACGCAGCCGATCTTCCCGATGTCGTGCATCAACGCCGACTGCCTCACCACCTCGATGACGTCCGCCGTCAGCCCCAACCGACGCGCGAGCCGCGTCGACCAGTGGGCGACGCGATCCGAGTGGCCCGACGTGTACCGGTCCATCTTGTCGATCGCCTTCGCGAGTCCCTCGATCGTCTGCTGGAACGTGGCGCGAAGATGCTCGTACAGACGCGCGTTCTCGATCGCGGCGGCGGCCCTGGCGCCGATGATCGACAGGAGCTTCCGGTGCCCTTCGTCGTATCGCATGCTGCGGGAGAATGAGGCCAGCAACACCCAGCCGAAGAGCCTGCGCTTGATCTTGAGGGGCACCGCCAGCACGCTCACCACGGGAATCGACGGCTGCTCGCGAAAGTACCTCGTGGCGCTCGGCCCCTGCTCCACCAGGTTCTGGTCCTGCAACAGATGGCCGGCGACCGCGTCGGCGTCGATCGTCCCGAGCGACGAGCCCGAGAGCTGCTCGCGAACCAGACGCTGCCGCTCGAAGAAGCCCCCCTTGCCGTCGTCGAGCCAGGTCGCCACCAGGTCCGCGCTCAGCTCTTCCAGCGCCGCGTCCCCGATGGTCTCGAGAACCTCGTCCAACGACAGGCTCGCCGCGATCGCCTCGCTCACCCGATACAGCGAAACCGCCTCTTTCAGCCGCAGGTTCTCGGCCGCGAGCCGCTGCTTCTCGATCCCCCGCTGGACGATATGAATGACCTCCTCCATCCGGAAAGGCTTGAGCACGTAGTCGTACGCTCCACGCTTCATCGCGTCGATCGCCGTCTCCACCGTGCCGTACCCGGTCATGATGAGCGTCAGCGTGTTCGGGGCGATCTTCGGGATCTCTTCGAGCAGCTCGATGCCCCCCATCCGCGGCATTTTCAGGTCGCTGATGACCATGTCGTAGTGCGACCGCGCAAGCTCCTGCAACGCGGCGACACCGTCGTGCGCCGTGCGAACGCTGTAGCCTTCGAGACCCAGAAAATCCGCCAGGATGTCGCGAATGAATTTCTCGTCATCCACGACCAGGATCCGTGGTCGCTCCTCGTTTTCGAAACCCTGGGACATGCGGTTCCCGCAGCCTACCAGATCCTGCCGCCGCCGATAGCGTTCGCGGACAGCGTCGGCACGCGGCCCGGTCGTTGGACCCGCACACGATCGGGGCAGGCACCTACAGCAGCTCGCGTACGCCCGGTTGCTCCCGTGGGTCCACCCCGCCGAGCCGAGCCAGCACCGCAACCAGATCCCCCGCCAGAGGACTCCGGATCGCTTGCACCGGCCGTGACCACCCCGGTCCCGCACCGAGCCGCACCAGGTACCGGTGCGCAAAGGATCGGTCGAGTCCGAAACGCTCCTCGAAGTACGCGTTCGTGCCCGGGTGCCCCCAGCGCTTGTCCCCCACCACGCGCAGCCCCGCCCGGGACAACACCTGCGTCACCGGACCGCCATCCGTCCCACGTCGTTCCACCCAGACCAGCGAGTGCCCGCCCATCATCGCCAGACGGCGCCACGTCAGCCCACGCCCGCCCTTCAATGACACCCGGCCCACGCACAGCACCACGAACACCTCGGACAACGCCGGGTCCGCCTTCAACGCTCCGGCAGCCTCGGTGTCTCCGGCCGGCACGCAAATCGCCATGCCGGAGACGTCCTGCTCGCCATCGGCGGTCACAACGTCCCATTCGTGGCGCAGGGCCGACCGCCACCGGCCGGCCCCCTGCGCACGGACATGGTCGTGGGCTGCGCAGGCAAGCGCCGTCAGGCGCGGAGCGCGCACCAGCACTCGCGGCGCAACCGGCTCGCCTCGCACCAGCCAGGCAAAGCATTCCACCTGGTCGGTTTGCGGAATCATGTCCAGCGGCTGCACGGCCGAGGTCCGGTAGCCACGCCGGCCCAGGTCCGCCAGGTCCCTGGCAAGCGTGTCCGGGTTGCACGAAACGTAGCCGATTGCTTTGGCTCCGACCCCCGCAATCCGCTGTCGAACCGTCGGCGCCACACCCCGTCGCGGCGGATTGACCACCACCACGTCGAACCGCGCCTTCGCGTCGCCCAGACGCCTCGCCACCAGCGCGGCATCGCCCGCCACGGCCTGGTAGCGCCCTTCGAGCCCCTGCTCCTGCGCCGCCTGCACAGCCCGATCCACGGCAGGCGCGAAGCTCTCGACCATGGTCACATGCGCTCCCCGGCACGCCAGCCCCAACCCCAACGCGCCCGCACCACCGTACAGTTCGAGCACGCGCGTGCCCTCGATCTTGCCCACCGTCGCACCGACCGCTCCCGCGACCAGATCGTACACCCTTGCCGCCTGGCGACGGTTGACCTGCGTGAATGCACCAAACGTTGCGTGATGATACGTGTCTCCGAGGCGGTCGGGCACGATTCCCACGCCCGCTACCAGCCAGCTCTGCGCGCCGAGAACCTGGACGCTGCCCGGCTCCCGAAGGTTCACCGCCACGCCTTGCACCCCCTCGATCGCGGCCATGACGCGCCTGCCCGCCTCCCGTAGCCTCGCCTCCGGGGGACGGCGATCGCGTCGCATGACCAGGGTCAGCAGCACCCTCGCGCCTTCGTGGCCTTCGGCTTCGCGCACGTCGACCGCGACCAGCTCCCGCCCCGCGACCAACCCGAGCGATCCGGCAGTGAGCATGGCTCGCAGTCTGGCGACGACATGCGCAACCAGGGGTGCCAGCACCTTGCACCCAGGTATGTCGACCACCTGGTGGTCGCGGTCGCGGGCATACAGCCCGATCTTGCCGCCCGGCGCGACCATCAACTTGGCCCGGGTCCGGTAGCCGAGCTGCAGGTCGGACCCGACAACGCGCTCGACACGGACGTCGCCCAGCTCGTCGAAGCGCGACAGCGCGGCGACCACGCGTGCATGCTTGATCTGCAACTGCTGCTCGTACGGCACGCCCATGTGGGGGCACCCGCTGCAGCGTTGCAGGTGATCGCAGGTCATCGACAGCAGGGGGCTGGATGCGGACATCACGTTCGCAGCAGGCCACCGAGCCGGGTGGGACGGTCCACGGGGTCGTAGTCCCGCAGGTAGGCGAGGTTGACGGCGTTGATGAGGGCATGGGCAAGGATCGGTCCGAGCAGAGATCCCGTCGTCCAGTACAGGGCTCCGAGGACCAGCCCGGCCAGGGCGGCCCATGCCATCCACCACCACCTGCTGGATCCCGGAAGCTGGTGCATTGCGCCGAAGATCAACGCCTGCCCGATGACCCCGATCCAGGGCGTCAAGAATCCGCGGAAAAAGAACTCTTCGCCCATCGCCGACATCACGGCAACCACCCCGATCATCGGGTTGCTCATGTGTCGCGACACAGGCCTCAGCGCTTCGTGCAGACGCCGCGCCCAGGTCGCACGCGCCACCAGCACGCGCGTCAGCACCACGACCAGCGCGGCGAACAGTGCACCGAGTCCGATGGAACAGGTCGCGCGGGCCCATGCCGCCAGGTGAAGCAGCGGTGCCGGGTGCCAGAGCGGGTTGGCGTCGTTGGCGAGCACCGCGAGCAGCGCGCCCGCCACGCCGAGCAGCGCATATCCGAACGCAACGATGAGCCACCGAAGGTCCACGACGCAGACCTAAGCATGTTCTGGGGCGCGTTGCACGCGCCGTGCAGGTCAGGTCTTTTTCCGCGGGGCCTGGGGAGGAGGCGGCGGACGGCGAGCCGGGCTCCCAGGCCTGGGCGGCGCCACAGGCGGTGCGGCTGCCAGGGCAGGCGGGGGACGAGACGCTCGACGAGCCGGCGACATTTGCGACGCCCGCCTGGATGTGGACGGCGCCTCGGATGGCGCGACGATCGGCCAGGAACGTCGCCCGGTCGCCCCCTCTTCCTGCCAGCCCTCCCTCGCCACCGTGGATTCGTCGTCGAGCCGCACGGCCTCGATCAACAGCGCGCCTATCGACCTGCGGTTGGCCGGCACACCCGCGTCATTGCCCGGCGCAAAACGGAACCGGCCGGCCTTCCACCGCAGAATCTCGCGAAGCGCAGCGAGCGGCGCCACCGTGCTGGCCCCGATCGAGCCGCCCACGGCATACCCCGCCACAATGTCCAGCGAGCACTTGCGAGCCCCAGCCGACACCTTCAACGTCCCTGACCGTCGCTCCATCTCGAGCAGCGTCAACACCGTCGCCACCGACATCTGCTCGATGTTCCCCTCGATCGCATGGCTTCCCGGCGCCATGCTCTCCGGTTCGGCGTCCTCGAACGTGAGCTCCTCGGCCACGTCTTGTCCTCGCAGCCTCGACGCCATCCCCACGAGCGCCTGGACTTGCAGCGCCACCTCGTCGACACGGAACGGCTTGGACATGAACACGTCGCCGCCTGCAGCAAACGCAGCGGCTTTCGACGACAGGTCGTCGGCGTTGCTGACGAAGATGATCGGCACCGCCGCCATGGGCCCCGGGTCCGACCGGATGGACCGCGCCAGCGACACGCCGTCGAGCTCCGGCAGGATCATCTCCATGATCACGCAGTCGGGCTGGATCGTCCGCACCACGCTCAGGGCCGTCGCACCCGACAGGCATGTGCTGACGTCATTTCCGTGGTCCCGCAGTCCGTCCGCGAGCAGCCGTGCGACCCAGTCGTCGCCGTCGATGATCACCACGCGATTTCGCGCCATGCCGTCACCACGGTATCACAGACCCTCCAGGGTGCGAATTGTTGTGCAACTCGGCGCACGCACACGAAGACGACACGGCCAGCGCTGCGGGCAAGCCGGACGGGCAACCGAATCTCAGCGCTTCGCTCCGACCGAGCGCGCGCCGCGGGGGTGCGTTCAGTCTCCCTGGGCTTGATTCCCGCCGCAGACCTGCCGCCCCCCACCTCTCATGCACGCGCTCCTGCGCACGCGTTTTGGCTCGTAGGCGCCTTCCGAACCGCTCCCGACGGCCCCTCTCTCGGCACCATGGCGCCGCGACGACGCGGCGACCGTCGAGCCGTTCGAGGAAACGCCTGCTGCCCCGGCTCGGGGCACATGCACGCGCGCGACTCGCCGTGAGCGGTGGCCGGTACGCGCGGATGGCCGACCGGCACGACCAGGTTCGGCTCGTTGGGAACCTGGCCGACTCGTGTGCACCCAACCACGCTGTCCGATCTTGACGCCGGACGCAGCCCGGCGTTTCGTTCTCCCGTGACGTCGATCGACCCACCCGAAGTTCGTGCTCGGTTCGACAGCGGCCTGTCTCTGGTCGATGCCATCGTGCGTCAGGTGTGCGCCGAGGTCGGCGACGTCTTACCGGGCAACGAGTTGGTGAGCTTTGGACGCGAAGGGCTCCTGGAAGCAGCGCGCCGTTACGATCCGGATCGCGGCGTGCCGTTCTTGCGGTTCGCCCAGTATCGCGTTCGTGGCGCCGTCCTCGACGGCATGCGCCGGCACGCGCAGCTTCCGCGCAGGGCTCACGAGAAGGTCAAGGCGTTGCGCGCAGCGACCTCCGCCGCCGAGGGCATGGTGGAAGACACCACAGCCGCGGTCGTCGCCGGGCTGCGTGGCGAAGCCGCCGACCAGCGCCTTGCCGACCAACTCGCGATCTTCGCCACCGCCATGGCTGTCGGCCTCGGCGCCGCCGTGGCTCTCGACGACGACGGGACGACCATCGCCGTCGATGAGAGCCGAAGCCCCGAGGAGCAGATGCAAAGCGCCGAGCTGATGCGAGTCGTGCAAGAGGAAATCGACCGCTTGCCGGAGATCGAAGCGGTGCTGGTCCGGCGCCATGTCCTCGGCGAGGAAAGCCTGGACAAGGCTGCTGCCTCGATGGGCTTGTCCAAGTCGTGGGCCAGCCGGCTGGTCACCCGCGCCATGGCCACCCTGACTCGTCGCCTGAAGCGGGCCATCTAGCCTGACGAGGAACTTCGCTAGCAACACCTGCGCTGCACGGGCCGAGCTTTCCCCCGACACGCCACAAGGAGGCATGCATGAAGGTTGGTCCCGCCCCCCGCAGGTCTACCGCCATCGACGGGCGCACGATTCCCTCGCCGCCCATCGAGCGCCCACGGGCCCCGCCGCAGGATTCGCCTACCTTCAGCCAGGTTCTGCAACGTCTCGCCGGCGAGGTCGACCGCGGCGAAGCCGTCGTGTCTCATGCACTTCGCGCCAGTCCGTCAGGTGACGACTCGCGCTCGATGATTGCGCTGCAAGCGGGCGTCTACCGCTATGTCGAGGCGGTCGACCTGTGCACCAGGCTCGTCGACCGCGCGGCTGGCGCCGTGAAGACAACCCTGCAGAGCCAGTGACACTTGCCCGAACCGGCCTTTCGTGGAACGAAACACGCCGCCGGTGACGCGAACATGGCCGAACCCGAACGTGTCGTGATTGGGATGAGCGGCGGCGTCGACTCCTCCGTCGCCGCCGCGCGCCTGGTCGACCGGGGATTCGAGGTCGTGGGCGTCACGCTCCACCTCTGGGACGAACCCAACCCCACCCAACGCAGCCGGTGCTGCGCGCCGGAAGACGTCCGGGATGCTCGCCGCGTCGCAGACCAGCTCGGGATCGCGCACTACACGCTCGATCGACGGGCAAGCTTCAGTACCCGCATTGTGCAACCCTTCGTGGACGCATACCTGGGCGGGCGCACGCCGAGTCCCTGCCCACGTTGCAACGCCGAGATCAAGCTGCCCACCCTCATGAGCCTCGCCAGACTGATCGGCGCCAGGCATGTCGCGACGGGCCACTACGCGCGTGTCGTCCGGGATGGATCGGGCGTTGCGCGCATTGCCAGAGGGCGCGACGCCGCAAAAGATCAGAGCTATTTCCTGTACGGATTACCGCCCGGCGTCGTCGGTGCACTCCTGCTTCCCCTCGGCGAATCTACCAAGGTTGACGTCCGCGCCGAGGCGTTCGCCCGTGGCTTGGTCGGCGCCGCCAAGGGCGAGAGCCAGGACCTGTGCATCGTTCCCGACGGAGACTATGCGTCGTTCGTGCAGCGACGAGCCGGTTTCGCGATTCGACCGGGCAACATCGTCGATCGTCAGGGGTCGGTGCTCGGCCGGCACGACGGCGTCCACAGGTTCACGATCGGGCAGCGCAAAGGCCTGGGCATCGCGGTGGGGCGCCCGGTGTTCGTCACGCGCATCGACGCCGCCACCGCCACGGTCGTGGTCGACGACGAAGCCGGATTGGCTGCCCGGACGGTGCTCGTGCCTGACCCGGTGGTCGGACCAGGGGTCGAACTTCCCATGGAAGCCGTCGTGCAGGTTCGCTACCGCCACGCGGGTTGCGCTGCACGGTTGTCCTGGGAGGGCCGCGCGTTGCGGATCGACTTCCACGAGCCGGTCCGTGCTGCATCGCCGGGCCAGGTCGCCGTCGCGTACCTGGGCGACGTCGTCGTGGCAGGAGGGGTCATGCAGGAAGTCAGGCCAGCGGATTGCGGGACAGCGGGCAGCGGTGGCAGGATTCCGTCATGATCTCCCTGCGCGCCGCTCTGTTTGCGCTCGTGTCGGCCGCCTTGCTGGTGGGCTGCGGCGTGGGAAACGGCGCCGGCGAGGTCAACAGCGAGCGTCTCAGGCTGGCGAACTGCTGGGATGGCCCGTTCGACCTCGGTCCGGATTTTTTCGCGGGCGTGCCGTACCGCGAGTCGTACGACATCCGGATCCAGCGAGGCGACGACATCGAGGAAGTGTCCGACGGCCTGGCCGTTCTGGTCGGCGACGTGCATGAGATACGCGGCGACAACGGGCAGCCGAGCCTGCTGGGGGTACCGCTCGACGTGGGGCTGCCGCCCGGGGTTTCGCCACCCGGCGTGCCCATCACGCCGGACCCGTCACCACCCAAGGTCAGCATGGCGCTGTACCTGCGGAACACGTGCTTCCAGACCAACTCAGCCGTGTACGCCGTGGGGGGGGTCATCACGTTCGAAAACCTTTTCAACGGCGACCGCAACGAGACCAATGCGGAGCAAAAGCTGACATCGGCAGTATTCGACGTGGAGATGGCAGATCCCCGGGACCAGCCGGCCGGAGGCGGTCCGATCCCGCAAGACAAGCGGTCGCGCGTCACGGGGTGGTTCCGTTTCTACTTCGAGCGGGGTCAGCCTGCACAACCGTTCCCCTGATCGCTTCGAAGTCTCCGCCTTGCACAGCGGGATCGGCTCCGGTACGCTGGCAAGCAGTGGTTGCCAGGCTTGGACTTGTTGGAGCGTCGCGGCCATCCGACGTGACAGCCCCTGTCGAGCGTAGCGGTCTTCGCGCGATCGACGAATGCCTGTCCACGCCCGACGCACACGGCGTCGTGTTCGTGCAGGCCGCCGACCGGGCCACCGCGCTGGCAGTCGAACAGCACATCGCTCGTCGCGCAGCAGCAAGGGATCGCGTCGCGCTGTCGGCAGACCTGCTCGTGGTCGACTCCTGCTGGTGCGAGTTCGCCTTGCGTCTTGGCGTCGCGGATCTGTCGTCCGACCCCGACACCGCCGCCGGTCAGCTTGCTTCGGCCGGCGCTCGTCACGTGTTGACGATCCTCGGCCAGATCGACCGCGGCACATGGGACGACGAAGTCCTGCAGGCTCTCCGCTCGCGGCCTTCGGGGCCTCTCTGCTTCGTGGTTCTCGACCGCGGCGAAGTCGCCGACACCATCGGCCGGGCGAGCGTCATTGCGGTCCATGCCTCTTCCTGCGAAGTCTCGGCGTGGTGGGAGGGAGTCGTCGAGCAAGCCGCGGTTCGATTCGCGGACCAGTCCGTGGGAGAGCTCGACGCGTGGTGGCGCTGGGCTTCCCGCAGTGTAGGCCAGGGCGTCGACCACGACACCGGCGCGCTCGGCGACGATGCGAGGCGGGCGTTGCGGCGGCTGCACTTGGTCGGTCGGGCGTGGCCGCTCGTCCACCGGGCGCTGCTCGGCTCCGAGGCCGCATGGCGCGAGCTCCTCGGCGCAAACCTCGTCGTCGAAGAGCAAGGCTTCATCCGCCCTGAATGGGGTACATCGGCGGACGCCGCCGACGACACCGATGTCCAGGTATCGGCGGCCGCGCTTGACCAGGTCTTTGCGCGCGATCCGTGGGCCCGGTCGCTCGCAAGCAGGCTCCACGCAAGGGCGGGTTGCCTGGAGCGCGCCGAGCAGTCTCTGGCCGACGCCATCGAAGCGGTCGAGAATGCCTCCCTGCGCCGCCAGATCTGGGGCTCGTGGCTCGACACGCTTGGTCAGGCTCCGGCGTCGTTCCGCGGCACCGCCGCGCTGCGAGGCGCTCGCTCAGCGCTCGACCGCGACGACGTCGATGTCGCGCTGCGCCTGTCGCAAATGGCGTCGGCCGATGCGCAGCACGCCTTCGAGGCTGCCTATCTCACCGCACGCGCACAGCTTGCGCGCGGCGACGTCGTCGCAGCCAGGGTGTCGCTCGACCGAGCCATGCTCGCATCGGAAACCGATGCCCAGCGCGCGTGCGTACTCGCTTACCAGGCCGAGGCCGCCTACGTCACCGGCAATCTGGATGCCGCCCATGCGTGCGCTTCGCGCGCCCTCCAGATCGCGTCGAGTGACGAAGTTCGCTTGCACGCCCGCAACACGCTAGGCAAGTTGCTGCTGGCTCGTGCGCAGTGGGACGCGGCCGACGCGCACTTCGCTGCAGATGAGCACGACGCCGCCTGTGCCGGGTCGGAGATGGCGCGTGTGCGTGCACGCGTCAACCGTGCCATCGCCTTGCTGTCCAAGGGCCGGTCCGAGGCAGCGCGTGGCATGCTCGAAGGCGTGCTCGTCGAAGCGCAGGCCCGACGCGATCTGCGCGCCATGGCCTTCGCGCTGTCCAACCTCGCCGTCCTCGCCGTGGACCGCCACGACTACGCCCAGGCTTTGGAGCTGTCCGAGCGCGCAATCGAGGTCCGGCGCCGCCTGGGAGATCGCGTGGGGTTCGCGCGTGTTGTCACCAACCTCGCCGAGCTCCGCTTGAGGCTGGGCCTGCTGCAGGAGGCCGAGCAGGCGCTGGCTTTCGGAAGACAGTCGCTGGGATCGGCAATGCCGCCTACCCGCGCCGCCCACTTCGCCCTTGTTGCCGCCCGAATCCACCTCGCACGCGCAGAGTCTCTCGACGCCGCGCGCAATGTCGCCGCGGCGATCGCCGATGCCAGGGGGTCGAGCGACGGTGCCATGCTCGGGGAGTGCTATCGCGTGGCAGCACGGATCGCACTCGAGGATGGCGACGTGGCGCGGATGGCGCGCGAGGTCGAGCAAGCGGAAGCCCGCGCCGATTCTCCTTTCGCTCGCGCAGAGGTGGCGCTGTTGCGAGCCTATCTCGCGCAATGCCGTGGCGACGACCCCGGTCCCGACCTCGACCGGGCGCGGGACATCATCCGCGAAACCAACGACGACGACCTGCTCCGAGAGTGGCACGTGCTCGCGGCGGATGTGGCCCGCGCGGAGGGCGACCTCGAAGCGGCCCAACGGCATCTCCTCCATGCTGAGCGTCTGCGTGACCGTGTCGTCCAATCCTTGCCGTCATCGTTGCAGTCCGCTTACCTCGGTCGCCGCGAGATGACGCGCATCTCGAGCGTTCGGTCTGCCATCGAGCGCACGGAACGCGCGCGTAGCCACGATACCACGGAGCCCCCGCCATCCGCCGAGCACCTTGCTCCTCCCGCAGCCGTCGAGTTCATCGGCGACCACCCCTCGGTGCAGCGACTGCTCGCAGCCGTCCGGAAGGTCGCTCGTACGCGGGCCCCCGTGCTGATCCATGGCGAGAGCGGCACCGGCAAGGAACTCATCGCGGAGGCCATCCACCGACTGAGCGACCGCTGTCACGGTCCACTGGTCAAGGTCAATTGCGCAGCTCTCGTGGAGACGCTCCTCCTGTCCGAGCTGTTCGGTCACGAGAAGGGCGCCTTCACCGGCGCCGCCGCACGTCGCCGGGGCCGCTTCGAGGTCGCCGATGGCGGAACCCTCTTTCTCGATGAGATCGGCGACATCTCTCCGCGCACTCAAGTCGCCTTGCTGCGCGTGCTGCAAGACCAGACTTTCGAGCGCGTGGGCGGAAGCACCACGCTGCGCTGCGACGTGCGGATCGTGTGCGCGACGAACCGGGACCTGAAGGCCCTGGTCGCCCAAGGCGCATTCCGCGAGGACCTGTACTATCGCCTCTGCGGTGTCACCCTCGAGATCCCCGCGCTTCGCGCTCGCTCCGACGACATCCCTGCGATTGCGAACCACTTGCTGAACAAGATCGCCTCGGAGCGAGGCGAGAGACTCAAGCGCCCCTCGCAAGACGCCTTGCTGATGCTCAAGCGCTACTCCTGGCCAGGCAACGTGCGCGAGCTCGACAACGTCCTCCGCGCTGCCTCCTTGTTCAGCGAAACGGACGAGATCGACACGTCGACCATCCTCGAGCATCTGCACCCCCCCGCCGACGACGCCTCCGTGTGGGCCCCACCCCAAACGCCGTCTCGACCTTTTGGCCCCGACAGCACGCATCCCATGTCGTCGGGCTCAACCGACCCTTCCACCGTCGCCTACGACGAGATTCGTCAGCGCGGCGCCACCCTCAGCGACCTGAAACGCCAGATCGAACACGATTGCATCCAGCGTGCGCTCCAGGAAACCGGCGGCAACATCACCCGCGCCGCTGCCCTGCTCGGCATGAAACGTCCCCGCCTCTCCCAGCTCGTCAAACAGTACGGCCTCCTCGAGAACACCTCGGAGGAATTGTAACCATGGCAAAGCGAACTCTCCCCCTGGTCCTGCTGGCCTTGTCCCTGAGCGCTTCTGCATGCGCCTTGCAGCCGCTCGACCCCCTCGAGGATCCGGTCGAAGAGCAGTCGAGCTCGCTGACCACGCCAGACGAAGGGTCACCACCGCCTGCTACGGTGGACCGACCGTCGCGCGCCGGCTACCCGCTCACGTCGGGCCAGTCGCCCACGATCGCGCCGGGCAACGACGTCGCCAGCCGCGACGACTCCGAAAAGCCGCAGCCCGACCCGTGGAATTCCGGAACCACGGTCTCGTCGCAGAGTTCCACCTCCAAGTAGCGCCCCCCGACACGCTGAGCTTCGTTGCCGCGTGACGGCCCTTCGCTCACGCAGGACACCCCCGTGCGCCGCGTTCGCAACCATGGCGAGGTGTCGATCCCGCCGCGACCATCGTTCCGCACATGTTTCGTGCGGCATCTCGCGATCGTCGATCCCTTTGCGCGGGGCCTCATCGTACTCCCGCGACTTCGTCTGAAGGCCTGGGGATCGATTCGGCGTGTCTGGAGAGCAAGGTCGCAGCACGGAAGCTGGCAGCGTATGGACCGGGCGGGCCAGCGCTTGCACGCTCAGTGGTACGTGGCCGTGAAAAGCAAGGCGGGAACCACAACCGAGTGCTTGTCTTCGATGTCGATGCCTCCCGCGCTCATCTCGTACTTCAAGGACGCGTACGTCACGCGCCCGAGCAGGCCGATCCCCCATTGCTCGCCCACCCACCACTCGTAACCCAAACCGAGGTTGAAGCCCGGCCCGGTAGGGTTCTGCGTCGTCCTGTTTCCCGAGTCGTCGCTCACGCTCAGCTCTCCGTAGCCGACCGTACCCTGGGCGTGGAGGCCACCCGTCGGGTCGAAGTAGTAGTCGACGAACAGGCCGACGAGGGACAGATTAAGGTCCATGCCGCTGGCCGTGACAGACGAGCCTCCTTGCTCGATGGAGGGCGAAGAAGCGACCACAGCGGAGACAGCTCCACCGATGACGAATCCAGGGGCTGGGGTTCCGCCGAGGGCAAATTCTGCGGTCCCTGCGCCGCCCTTGATCGTGAAGTCTAGACCGCCGGACACCGTCTCCGAGTCGGTCATGTAGCCGCCACCCAGAGCCATCCGAACGTAGAGGCCATCGTGGTTGTGGATGGTCGGGTCGGGTTCCGGCGGACGCGGCGGAGCGTAGTAGCCGGGCGCCGGGCCGTAGCCAGGAGCCGGGTATCCTGGTTGGGCGTATGCGGGGGGTGCGTAGCCGGCTGGCGGAGGCGGAGGCGCACCGGGCTGGTTGGAACCGGCCGGAGCGGGCGGCGCTGGTTGCGTCGCGCCAGGCGCCGGGGACGCAGGCGCCGAGGTCTGCGCTTCGGCGGAAGACGCCACACCAATCAACAAGGCAAAGGCTGTCATCGTCAAAACTGCTTTGATCATCACGCTTCTCCTCTGGAGTCAGGACAGCGCGCCGAATCATGGTGGTCTTGGCGCGCATTGCCACACCAAAGCGAATCCCGAACAGCATCCGGATCCAGTCAACCGTCGGACGCACCGATACTAGGTTCACTTGCGCACCCAAACAACAGATAGACCGGTTGCACGCTGAAGGGGAAGGGGTCGCGGGCTCGGGCCGAAGCTTGGTTTGCATACGTCGCTTCATCCGACCTCGGCCGGCCGCTCGCGGCGCAACGTTCGTCCCAGCCCGTCGCGCACACCGACATCGTCGGCGCAGAGTCGGTCCACACAACGACGGCCGAGGAAGGGTCGTTCCGGTTGCCGCGTGTCCGCTCCGAGCACGCGCGTCCGAGCGCGCGGTCGCCGACCCTTCGCGCGATCAGTCCTGCTTCTGGACCTTCACATAGCTGCGCGACATGGCGTAGCGAGCGCCCCACAGCAGCACGATGACGAGCACGGGGACGGCGTACAGCATCGGGGCGACGAAGTCGAACAAGCTTACGACGATGGGGTGGCTCAGAAGGGGGACATCGGAGAGCTTTCCGAAGCGCTGGAGCAGACGCTGGAGCAGCAGGCCCACGCCGGACAGGGCGGCGATCATGGCGACACCGCGCAGCATGTTGGCGATGATCACCGGAATCAGATTGAGTTTGCGGAAGATCGTCTTCTGGCCCTGCTCGAAGTCCTGGAGCCGCTGCATCAGGAAGTCCGGCAGGCTGTTCGCCAACATCTGCAGAGAAAGCGCCCTGTCGATGACCGCACCCGGACCATACATTCGGTCCAGCTCCCGCATACGGATGAGCCGGATGGCCCTGCGAGTCTCCTTCTTGTAGTCGAACTCGGGCGCGATCCGCAGCACCACCGAGTCCACCGTCAGCAGCGCCTTGAAGTACAGCATCGTCTGCATCGGAAGCACGAGCCCGACCTGCCTCGCGATGGCCATCGACGCGTTCACCAGGCGATTGAGCGTTTTCTCGTCCCGCCCGGCACCGGGGTTGTCGCAGGCGTCGAGCCATTCGTCGGCGTCCTCCGAGAAGTCGTCGTAGACGTCCGTGACGGCCAGACCACGGGGCGCATCGAGCAGGTCGAGCACCGCTACGAAGAGCCGCTCGATGTTCTCCTGGACGACAGCATCCATCAGCAGGATCTGCTCACGACGGGCCTCCTCGTTGAGTCGGCCGAGCAGACCGAAGTCGAGGAACCCCACGGTGTTTTCCGGCAGCACCACCAGGTTGCCCGGATGCGGATCGCCGTGGAACACGTGCCCAACGAACGCTTGGAGCAGAAACGATTGCCAGAGATTGCGTGCAAGCGTCAGACGGTCACACGAGATCGCCGCCAGCTCGTCGTCCAGCGTCGGGTCTCCGGCCTCTAGCCGTTCGATTACCCGGCTGAATGGCAAGCCGTCGAAGTACTCCATCGTCACCACGCGGTTGGTCGTGTACTGCCAGTAGATGTAGGGGATGCGCTGGCGCGTGTTCCAGCTCGTGACTTCGTGCAGGTGGTCCGCGTTCTTCGCCTCCTGCATGTACACGACCTCGCGCCGTGTCCACCGGGCAAAATCGCGGAAGATGGGCACGAGCTTGATCCGTCCGAGCACACTCGAGATGTCGACGATCCAGCCGAGCAAGATCAGCAGCCGCGTGTCCGTCTCGATCTGCACGTCGCTGCCCGGACGCGAAACCTTCACGATGGCGTGCTTGCCAGCGTTCTCTCCCTTGAGCGTGACGCGGTGCCCCTGGCCGAACGACGCTGCGCCGACGGCTTCGTCGTCGAACCATTCGAACAGGTCGTCGACGGATTGTCCGAGCTCGAGAGCGATGATCTGCCGGGCGACCATCCCAGGAAACGGGGGCACCTGGTCGAACAGGGTTGCAAGTTCCTTGCAGTAGGCTGGCGGCAGGATGTCTGATCGGATGGAGAAAAACTGGCCGAACTTGACGAACGCCCCGCCCATTTCGACGACGTACTTGCGCAGTCGCTGGGGGTTGCGGGGCTTCCAGTTCTTGCCGCGAAGGCGTTTGAAGCCGGGTACCCGCAAGAGCGCCTCTTCTGCCAGGAACAGCAGAAAGAACTTGAAGAACCCGATCAACACCTGTGCGGTGCGATTCATCTGCTCCGTCGCTCCTGCGTCGAACAGCTCAGAACCCCGCCGTCAGACACTGCGAAGCCCCGGCGGAAACGCGCCTTGGTCGGCTCTGCGCTTCCACCTCGGCCGCTGGCTCGACGCCACCTCGTGCGAGATCAGTCCTCGTCGCGCTTCGCTCGCTCTCCGCGATTCGCACGTGGGCTCCGGATCCCCTCTTCAAAGCGACGGTCGAGCCGACGCGGAACGCGCCGGATCTCGTCGATCACGTCATAGGCAGCCAGGTCGGCTTCGTTCGCGAGGCCGCGAAGCACGTCGCCCGGCTCCTTGTAGTCCTCGTCGAACGCGCGGTCGACCACACCCCGAAGAACGCGCGAGAAGATATCCATCGCCAGCGCGACAGACTCCGCTGCCACAAACGCCGTGCCGCGGTTCAAGTCGCCGAGTTCGTCCTGCAGAGGCGGACGGCCCCGCCTACCTCGCCGTGCACGTGGACGATCCTCTTCGTCATCGTCATCCCTGTCGTCGCGATCGTCGCGGTCCCATCCGTCATCCACGCTCGACCCACGCCTGCGGCCTTCCCTTCGCCGCTCCGATCGGGGCCGTACCGTTCCTCGCTCGCGAACCAGACCCTTGCTTTCTTCTGCCATGTGCTTCCCTCCCGTTGCACTCACATGAGTGCCTCACGAGTCCGGCGATCCTACTCGATATGGCGGCTCCAATGGATGGACTTTCCGGCTAGCGAGCAAGTCCCTGCCCCGATTCATCCGAACAGCTCTTTTCGAACGAGCTGGGATTGTGGTACGCGTGGCGAACACGCTGGAGCGCCAGGTTTGCCCCAGACACCTTTCGGGGAGGCGAAGCTCATGTCGAATCCTGCCCAGGCACGGCTCATCTTCCACAAGAACTCGTTTTTCGAGCTGGCCACGCCGTCGCGTACGCTCTTCATCGATCCCGTCTTCTCCCACGAGCGCAGAGGGCGCCGCGTAGCCGATGAAGTCCGCACTTGCGACTACGTGCTCGCCACGTCCATGACCCCCTGGTTCGACGACGTCCTCGATGTGCTCGACGCGTGCGATGCGACCTTCGTGGGCTCGCACAGGCTCACGCGCTTCGTGTCCTCGGAGCTGGGGATCAAGAAAAGCCGACTGCTCGATCTCGAGCCGTGGGAGCGGGCTTCCGAGACCGGCCTGCGCATTACGGCGCTGCCCATCAGCGCGAGCATCGGGATGGAGAGTGCCATCGAGGAGGGAACGTCCATCGTCCGCGACATCTCCAACATCTTTCCTCGCGGCGCCACGCGGATCCCCCTGCTCGGCTCCGCGCTCCCCCTGTTCGACAACGGCGTGCGTAACGCCACCCGCCTGTTCCAGGGCGTCTCCTCCATCGGCCAGCCCCGAGCCTTCGGCCGCGTCGGCGACATGCTCGGCGTCGACGTCGGCCAGATCACCGGCGGCCGACCGGGCCTCGGTTTCCTCTTCGAGCTCGACGGCTTCCCCTCTCTCATGCACCTTGCCGACGGCGTCCATGCGGCCACGTCCGATGACGACCTCGACGATATCGCCGACGTGGCCGAGCCCGACGTGCTCGTGATGCACGTATCGGGCATGGACGTGGAGCCGGTAGTCCGCGCGGTCCGCACGTTGCGCCCGAAAACGGTCTTGCTGTACCGCTCGCGGGATCCGTATGCCGCTGGCCGGCGCGGGCAGACACTGCCCATCAGCTCGTTCATCGGCGCAATCGAGGAAGGCGCTCCTGGAACCGAAGCGCTCCACATGCGCAAAGGAGACGCCTACATCCTCGCTGCGACTGCGCCGGACAAGGCTTCTTCCGCAGCAGCCCGTCCACCCCAGGCGAGTTCACCGTTTGCCGCGCCCAAGCCTTCCACCGCCACGCCGCCGCCGGCAGCCCCCAAGTCCTGAGTTCCCCGGTCGTTCGTTCCGCCACCAGTCGCCGTTCCCCAGGCACACGCTTGCACCGCGAGGTCTGCCTTGCTCTCTCGCAGCGAAGTCGTCTCCCTCGACAAGACCTTTCTCTGGCATCCATACACCGCGATGGACCTGTACGTGCGCGATGTCGACCCGTTCGTGATCGACCGCGCCGAAGGGCCTTTCCTGTTCGACATGGATGGGCGCAGGTACATCGACGCGAACGCCTCGTGGTGGCTATCCGTTCTTGGACACAACCACCCGCGCCTCGTGGCCTCGCTCAAACGCCAGGCCGACCAGATGTGCCATTGCTCGCTCGCCGGCACTACCCACCCGCAAGCCGCGCAGCTCGCTCGTGACCTCATCGAGGTTGCCCCCCGCGGGCTCGCGCGCGTCTTCTTCAGCGACGATGGCTCCACCGCCGTCGAGTCCGCCGTGAAGATGGCCCTCCAGTTCTTCTTCCAGAACAACTCCCCTCGCCGCACCACCAAGACACGGTTCGTCGCGCTCGATGGTGCCTTCCATGGCGAGACCGTCGGCGCGTCGAGCCTCGGTGGCGTCGAGGTCTTCCGTCGCCCCTTCGCCAGCGTCCTGTTCGACTGCATCCGCGTCCCCTCACCCGCCGACCCCAACGGCTGGCATCGTGCGTTCGACACGTTGATGTCCATCATCGCACGGTCGGCCGACGAGATCGCTGGTGTGGTCATCGAACCGGTCGTCCAGGGCGCGGCGGGCATGCAGGTCTACGATCCTGCCTATCTGGTCGAGCTGCGGCGCGTCTGCTCGCGTCACGACGTGCTGCTCATCGCAGACGAAGTCTTCACGGGATACGGCCGCACAGGCCACATGTGGGGCTGCGACCACGCTGGCATCTGCCCCGACATTCTCTGCGTTGGAAAGGGTTTCAGCGGCGGCGTCCTGCCCATGGCCGCCACGCTCACAACCGAACAGGTCTTCCAAGGCTTTTCCGGCGACCGCTCCCGCGCCTTTCTCTACGGCCATTCCTACGGCGGCAACCCCCTGGCCGCCGCCGTCGCTCGCGAAACTCTCGCCATCTTCCGCGATGAACGCATTGTCGAAAAATCGCGTCCCAAAGCCGGACGCATCGCCAGCGCGTTCCGCCGGATCGCTTCCCTTCCCGGTGCTTGCAACGCACGCTGGTGCGGCATGATCGGCGCCGTCGACCTGGCCATCGACACGCCCGCCCAGCCCCCCGTCGCCGCAGATGCGATCGAAACCGAAGAAGACCTATCCGCAAAGGGATACCTGGGAGGCGCAGGGTGGCTCGTGTACGAGGCCGCGCGACGACGTGGCGCGTATCTCCGCCCCCTCGGAAACACTGTCTACGTCTGCCCCGCACTGAATATCCCCGACGACGTCCTCGACGACCTCCTCCGTATCGTGCACGACAGCATCGAGGAGGTCGTGGTGCGAAAGGCCTGGTGAAACCCCAGACCCCGCAGCGCCACGTTTCTTTCGCACCCTTCGCAGCATTCTTGGCCGTTCCTCGCCGGATTTGGTTCTTTCGAACCATGGAACGACCCGTGCTTCGGCCTGCGCCCGACTCGATGACTCTTCGTGACGCTACCCAAGTGTTTGTCAACACCCGACGCGGGCTGCGCATCGCTTGCCGACTCCTCGGCGCCCATCACCGCAGCCCGACCGCCATCCTGACCTCCGGCATCGGATGCGGCCCGGTCTTCATGGAAGCCATCGCCATCGAACTCGCACGCGATCACCGCGTCGTGTACTGGGACTACCGCGCCCATGGCGCCAGCGACTGCGCACCCGACAATCGTTACCGTATCGCCGACCACGCCGAAGACCTCGACGCCGTCATCCATGCCCTCGCCCGCGACGAAAAGCCTGTGCTCGTCAGCTTCTCCATGGGCGTGCAGGTCGCCGTCGAGTGGACCCGCACCCACCCGGCCCGGGCATCCGCCTACGTGTTCCTGCTGGGCGTGCCTCGCAACCCCATGCACCGCACGCGCGTACTGCGACGTAACGCTGCCCGGCTTGCAGACCGAATCGCACGCCACGGACGCCTCGTGCTGTCCATCATCCAGCCCTTCTCCAAAGCCGCGTTGCGTTCCCCCATGACCTGGCGTCTGGCCCGGTCCGCCGGCTTCATCGACCCGCACTGCCCGCGCGAAGAATTCCTCGAGTTCGTGCGCTATGCTACCGACGTGCCCCTCGACGCCTACCTCGGTTGCTGCGCTGGCCTGCTGGAGCACGACGCCACGGATGTCTTCGAGAGCATCCGACAGCCTGTTCTGATGCTCGCCGCGGAGGGTGACGTCCTCATCTCTGCCAAGGAGTGCCGCGACTTCGCCGAACGCCTGCCCCACGCTCGGTTCGAGTTGCTGCGATACGCCTCCCATGCCAGCTCGATCGAGTATGGCACCTATGTCGCGGGCAGAATCCGCCGTTTCCTCGACGGGGCGCGTCAGCAGATCGCCAGCGCCGCCTGACCCCGGTGGCGGCCGCCACGTTCGGCGCTTTTCCGCCACATTCATTGTATTCTCCTGCGTTTTCGAGGGATTACGCTTTGCGGATCCCCCGTACCGCCCGCCAACAGGTGGCGACCCGCCACCCCCTCACCGCCACCCATCCCCTGTTTTCTCGGTGTTTTTCGAAGCCCTGCCCAGGCACGTCCATTGCCAAGTGGTGCGCTCATGCGTCCGCTTCCCTTCGTGCTCGCCGCCCTGCTCGTCACCTGTTCTCCAGCCCAGGACCCGGTCCCCTTACCCGCGCCGACCGATGACCCTCTGCCCGCTTCCTCCCCGACCGACCAGCCGGTCGCGCGCGAAACGCCGATCGCTGTATGTGCCGCAACCACTGGAGGTATAGCGCTTCTCGACACCGCCGGTTCCATGCTCGCACGCGCGGATACCGACTGGCCTGTCACCGACATCGCTTTCGACCCGTTGTCGAAGACCATCGTCGTCGCAGAGTACGAAGACGACTCGGCCAGCCGGATCAGCGCGTGGACCGTGACCGACCGTGCCGGCGTCTTGCACCTCGACCGCCTCGGGTCGTGCCCGATCGACGCCTACGGCCTCGTGTTCCCGACCGATGCAGGCGTGCTGCTGATCGAACAGACCGGGTTGGACACGGCCTGGTCGGTCTGGGATCCCGGGCTGGCGCACCCGCTTTGGCGCACGCATCAGCCCGCACCAGCGTCCCTGTTCCCTTGGAACGACGAACGGTACCTCTGGGCCGGCGTCGTGGTCCGCGATCACCCGGATCATCCGTCTGCGGAGCTTGTGCTGTGGCATGTGACTGAAGCCGCGCTGGGCGTCGAGGCTCGCGTGTCGCTCGGTGCGAGGTGGGCTGGCGCCGAGCCCGTGCGCGCTTGCCCCCTGACCCCTCCGGTCGTGGCGCTGTCACGCGCACACGGGTGGTCGATCGATGTCGCAACCTTCGACGTATCGCTTGGCACCGAAACGCATGCAGCGTCGTTCGCGACGACCAGCCCGGGCGACGTGGTCGACATGCTCTGCGACCCTCTCAACGAAAGAAGCTTCACGCTGATTGCAGGGTCAGCACATCCCTCACTCGTCATGCTCGATCGAATGGGCCAAGCACACTGGATTGAAACCGACTTGCCGCCGGTGATTGCACACGGCGCCTGGCCGTCCCGCCACCTCGCGCTCGATCACGACCACCGCCGTCTGCTCGTCGCCGGACCAGGCTACGTTGCTGCCGTCGAGACGCAACACGCCGACTACCGCGTTGCGTGGACGAACACGCACGCAAGGTGGCCGGTCGAAATCGTGGACGGGTTGCTCGATCCGCGCTAGCGGCTGCCGGTCGTGACGTTCGCATGGACGGGGGACTGCCCCGCCATGTCGAATCGGTACTGGAAGCCAAAGCGGAACGCGATCTCCGAGACGGTCCCGATGCCTGGCACCGGGGGCGAATCCGAACCGCTCAAGGGGTCGCTCGTCAGCCGGTAGTTCGTGTAGCTCACGCTTGTGAGCATGGCCGTGCTCTGGCTCAGGTCGAGGTCCATGCCGACGCTCGCGCCGAGGGACAGACCGGCGTTCGGCCCGCCTTCTGACCGGTAGGGTTGCGCAGGCGACAGGGCGTAGTTGCTGGTCTGGACCGTGGCGCCGCTCGCCGAGGCGGTTTGCCAGGTCGCGCCGGCCTGCAGGCCTGCGAACAGGCCAACGCTGTCCGAGCGCACGGGGTAGGCTCGCAGATGCAGCGCAAGCGTGTGCAGGCGCCGTTCGATGCTGCCCGCGCTGTCGTCGTTGGTCGGGTTGAAGGTTTCGCGGCTTGCAAGCGCGTAGCTGTAACCAAGCCCGAATGCCCACTGACGGTTCGGAGCGAAGAACAGGCCGGCACCGTAGGCCAGCCCCGTCCGCGATGCTGGCTCGTACCCGCTGGACAGCGAGCCGACACGCACAGTCGCGCCGAGGTTGCCTTCGACCGCAAGCGTGGTCTTGAGCGTCCTCTTCGGAACCGGCTTGTCCGCTTCGACAGGCGCAGGTGCAGGGACCGGCGGGGGCGGCGGCACAACAGGCGGCGCGGGAGGTTGGGCCGACGGCACCACTGCTGGCGTTGACACCGGAGCCGTTTCCGTTGGCGGAGGCGGCGCAACAGGTACCGTGTCCGTCGGTGCCGAAGCCGTGGACGCTGCAGGCGGCGTCGTCGGCGTCGACCCTGGCGCCGTGGTGTCCGACGCGCTCGGAGCACTTGGTGCCGCCGTGTCACCGCTTGAAGGCGGTGCAACCGGAGGAGCAATGGGATCGCCTTGCGCCCGGGCCATGTGCGCAAGGAGCGGTGTCAGACAGCTCGCGAGAACGAGCAACGAAAGACGGTGGGTACGCATGCGGCGTACTATCGCTGGACGACGACGGATTCGCAATTCGCAAAGAGGGGGCGCGGTGCAGGAAATGCGTGCGAGGCGGTCCTGGCCGTATCGGAAGCAGTGCGCGAATGATCATTCGCACCAAGCGGACTTCTTGACGCGGCACACGAACTCTTGACGCCTCGCGTTAGCATGTCCACGTTGCCGCCATGCAACCCCGCGACGTGAATGGACACCCCGCAGTTTGCAGCCTGTCCGGCAACTGGTTGGTCGGACTCATCGCGGTGCTGGTGATCGCTGCCGACCTGGCCGTGCAGTGGCTCGTCCTCCGGTCCACGCAGTAGGTCAGGTTACCGCGCCGCAGGTGCGGGTGGCTGGAGCGGCCCACCCTTGGTCAATGCCACCAGTGCCTGCCGCACTTCGGGCAGCGTGAGGGGGTCCACCGAAGCGTCCTCGATGAGCTTTCGCCCTTCGGTGCCTCCCACCCTCATCAGCGCCCTGGCGACGTCGACGACGGCGGCGACCAAGTCCGGGCTGTCTGCCGCTGCGCGATACAGGGCGAAGAACGTCTGAAGCGCCCCCGCCTCCTCGTCGGAAGCCAGGTCCACGAGGGCACGAGCCGCGCGACGGATGTCGTCGGGCGAGTCAGCCGGCTCGTTCAGGTGCATGGCAAGCAGGGGCGCTGCTCGACGTTCTTTCATCGCTGCGAGGGCATCAGCGAGGGGGCCGACCGGCGGGGTCGTCAGCACGTCGTGCATGTAGTCGTACCGCTTCTTCAGCGCTTCGATCATGAACTCCGCGCCGTTGCGTCGTGCGGCCAGCCCGGCCCGCGCATCGTCGACCAGCACCGGCGAAGCCGCGGGGTTGCTCGCAAGCTCGATCAGCGTCCGCGTGGCCACTTCGCTCTCCTGCCCCACCAGTTCTCGCAGCAGGAATCGCTGCATCGTCACGAGCTCGGCATCCTTTGCAAGCACCGCAATGCTGAGCTGGTCGACCAGGGGCTCGCCGACACCCGGCCCAGTCTCGACCTTGTAGTCGTCGGCTTGCACGACGCACGACATCACATCGTGCCCGAGGTCCACGCTGCCTGCGTCGCTTCCACTCGCCGCATGCAGCATGCGCACGCGGCCGGAGGACGAGCAGACCGCGACGCCACCCTGGAAGGCATCTCCGCCGATCACGTCATGGTCGACCGTCCGGGTCCACACCAGTTCCCCAGCCGCACCGGACAGGCCAACCACGATCCGGTAGTACGTCGCGTAGTAGCGGTCCGAGTCGAGCCCCAGCCGCCCGTTCGCAAACGACGGCAACGCGTAAGCGGCGATGCGGTCGAAAGCGTCGGCTTTCACATCGAGCACGAACCCGCCCGGCCGCATCCAACGAGGTTTGCCGGGAAGCTCGCGGACTGGCAGTGCCACGTGATTCGCCTGACCGCGCGATGCTCCGCCGATCTTGTCGTCGAACCGCGTCGCCCCGATCTCTCCGAAGTACAGCGAACCGGCCGCGACGAAAGCGTGGCTGGTCTGCGCCCGCAACGTCACGCGCGCGACTTCTTCGCCAGACCCCAGATCGTACGCCGTCACGTACTGGTTCGACCACGGAATGAACGCCACGTTGTTGACCAGCGCCGGTCTTCCAATGGCGACGTCGGTCTCGAGCTGACGCGTCACCGTCCCATCCCGCTTGATCGCAAGCAACCCACCACCAGTCTGCCCGGAGGGCTCGAGCGAAACCAGGGTCGTGGACCCGTCGTCCGCGGCGCCCCGGATCCTTCCTGTCGCAGGACGGCTCCACAGCTTTCGCCCGGACCGCGCGTCCAACGCGAACACCTCGCCCCCGCCGGTGCCCACCACCACGCCGCCCGCAATCCAGGGGCGAGCGTTCACCTCGTGGACGAACTTCCATCTCGTTCCGCCGTCGAGCGTCACAGCGATGAGCCCGTCGGACACGACACCCACCGCAACGCTGGCTGCCCGGGGAATCGGGCGGCCGCGGAGCCCGGCTTCGACCGACGCGATGGATCGCCCACCATCATCCTGCCAATCCGTCGAGAAGACGTGGGCGACTCGCGTGGTTCCCGCACTGCAGCCTGCGAGCAGGAACGCGCAGGCAAACCAGCTTTGGCGCAACGTCATGGCCGCGACTCCGTAGGCTCACGCCGGGCGCCCGGGGCGCCCTCTGTCGACGAAACGGCCAGGTCCAAGGCCTGCTTGACGCGCTTGGACCAGCTCGCCGGCCACCTGCCCTGAACGTCTTTCAAAAACGCATGCGCTTGCGCCGTTCCCACCTCCCTGACCCGGCCGACGATGTTGATCTTGAGCTCATCCGAAATCTCGGCAGGGTCCCGAAACAGGATCTGTTCGAACCCGCTCGTCATCACGTCGAACCCGATCTGGCCGGTCTTCGACGCGAACCGCTCGCACTGCGCGCCGGTGCAGAGCTGCCCGATCGACGCGGCGGCTTCGGGCACCTTGTGGTCCAGCGCAACGAACAGGTCGTCGATGGCCTCGCGCGCGCCGATCGCTCCCAGCCCGCTCGCCGCCAGGCCACGCACCATCGCGTCCGAATCCGACAGTGCCCCGCGAAGCGCCGTCGCGGCCGCTGCGCCCCGTGTCTTGGCGAGCGCCTGCGCTGCTGCCCGGCGCACGGCCGCGTCCCGATGGCGCAGGTACGGGGCAATCGAGGCCGACGAGGTTTCCGCTCCCACGGACGCCAGGCTCTTGAGGGCTGTCACCGCCAGACCGGCCGGAAGTCCGCTCGCGAGCCGCGCCATCGCAGCCGGCACGGCAAGCTGGGCAGCAGCACCGCCCGCGGCGAGCTGCTGGAACCCCGCCGCCACCTCCTCCGGCTTCATGCTCCGTATCTGCGCCTCGATCGCCTTCGCGCGCGCAACGTCATCCTTGCTCGGTGCCGCCTTGCCGGAAGCCTTGGCCGCAGCCCTCGGGCGGCCTTGCGCAAAGGCTTCCTCACCGACCGCAAGAGCCGAAACGACCGTCCCGAACGACAGCACGCCAGCCGCGACAAGCAGCCCCCTCGTGATTCGCCTCCGAATCCACGCCCCCTTGGTTCCTCGAACGACGACCGCAGTCCGTCTCATGCCGCCCTCCAGCGCGAATGTTCCCGACATAGCGTCTATCCCGCCGTCGCGCCAGCCTTCGCATCCGCTGGCGTCACGGCAGCCGTGCGCGTCCCCACGAAGCTGCCCGCAGCAAGACCGGCCCAGATGGGCAGCACGAGCGCGATCATCTCGCCGTTGACCTGGTCGAACCAGGGCAACACCTTCAAGGCCAGCCCGACCACCGACATCGCGGCAAGCGCGTAGCTCACCACCGACACAGCCTTGCGCGCCCAGCTTCGGTCCCGGAGAACACCGGCTGCCACCACCACCAGCGCGACGGAAAGAGGGCTCGTCTGCAATAGGTTCTCGTTGCGCCAGGCGACTTGGTGGTCCGTGGCCACCCAGAAGAAAAGGAACAACAACCCCAGAAACCCGCTGAATCCCCCGATCGCGATGCCGGGCAACGCAAACGCCAGACGAATGCCCAGCGGGCTCTTCGCCCCGGGCCGCGTCGCCCGCAGCCACCGCCAGGCGGACCATCCCAGCAGCCCGCCCACGATCGCACCCGTCACCAACAGTGGAAGCGTGCGTCGCGGAGGTTGCTCCCACGCCGGTGCCCGGTCCGCCTGCACCAGCCACTTCTCCGAACGAACCAGCGGCACATCGTTGCCCAGCGCGTCCTTGTTCTTCGCGCGACGCAGCGTCTCCATCACTCGTTGCGGCACGAACATCTGCTCCCACTGGGTGATCGGCTGGTCGATGTAGTCTCCCATCGCGAGGTTCAGGAACACGTATCCCCACCACACGTCCGCCGTCAGTCGGGAGGTCTCGCCGCGAAAGGTCCACGGCGAGGGCCCGGACGAAACCGCTTTCAGGCTCCCGTCGGTCACGGTGTCGACCACGTCCCGCACTCGGGTGGAGCAGTTGTCCCGATAGTAGTGGTACCGGTAGTAGCGGTTCTCGGGGCGCGCATTCATGGTGACCATCGCGACGAGCTTCTTCTTTTGCGCCGCCGTGAGGTTCAGCTCCTGCTCGTACAGCCACCGGTTCTCCGACCGGTAGTGGTCGATCGTGCCTTTGAGGCTCTGCACCGACAGCCAGTAGCTCAGCCTGCCCTTCAGGAACTTCGTCACCAGCCCGGGCTCCTCGAAGGAGAACGTGCCCCAGTTGTAGACGGCGTCCGAGCCGGTCCGCGCGTTGCGCACCAGGATTGCGTTGTGCCCGAACCGGAAGAACAGGGGATCGCCTGGGCTCATCGTGAGCACCGAGATCGCGTACTCGTCGCCCGGCTCCGCGCGGGCAGCCGACGTCGCCAGCAGCAGCAGCGCGGTGAGCAAGATACGAAGCAGGTTGGTCGAGGCCCTCATGGGCAGGCAGGTCTACTCCCGACAAGGACCGTCCGCCACCGTTGGGAGCCGTTGGACCGGCGCAAGCGTCACTCCCCAGGCTGGAAGAGAATCGGGTACACCACCGATACGATTCCACCTTCGGGCTCGGGGAAGGACACCCCGTAGAAGGCCGACGAGACACACTGCACGACGTTCGGGTCGGGCAGGTCCGATCCTGCATTGGAGACGTTCGACACGGCGCCGTCGCGACCGATGATGAAGCGCACGCTGACGCGCCCCTGCAGCGCGGGATTGCTCCGCAACCCGCCTTCGTAGCACACGCGGAACCGACCGAAGTTCTGACGAACGATCCGCTGGATGACCTCGGGCGGAAGCTTGCCGCTGAGGCTCGTCACGCCCAGCGCCCGTACGGTCGGGGGTTTGGCCTTGTGCCCTGCAAGAAAGCGCCCGTGACCGTCGCCGATGCCCTGGCCGTCGCCGAGCCCCGCGCCCCGTCCAATCGTACCGATGAACCCCAGCCCGATGCCCTCGCCCTTTCCGTTGCCGCCCTCGCCGATGCCCGAAAGGCCCAGACCACCGGCGCCCGAAGCGTCGCGGAAGGCGTCGCCCCACATGTTGCCGCGCGCGCTAAGCGGATCGCGACCCCACGAGTCCTCCCGTCCCCAGGGCGCGGTCGGTGCGTCAGGATCTCCTCCAGCCCCAACGTTCAATACGCCGATGAGCCCGAACTTCGACGCCTCCGCCAGCGCTTCCCGCCGCGCGATGTGAGGATCCTTGTTGTCCCGGTCTCCTCGTACCGCGTACGCACCACCACGCTCACGCACTGCCGGATTGCCCATCGATCCCTCCGCACCCATCGCTCGTTGGCCCGTGCCACCCTCCTGCCCATCGGCGTGCTTCGGGTCGGCCGCGTCGTGCGCCTCGCGCGCCTCGCGCGCCGGCTCGGCCGTGGCGCTCAGGTACTGCTGCATCAGGTAGAGTTGGTCCTTTGCCGCCACGTCCTCGTCGTTCAGGCCCATCTGCGGCATGAATGCCGCCATCGCCGCCAGCATCCCCGCATGCACGGCCATCGACAGCCCCACGTATAGCGACGTGGTCCAGTCGCGTTGCAGCAGACCCGATGGTGCAGTCTTTCGCGCCGCGTTCGAGAGCGCGACAAGAAACACGATGTCGCCCAGTGAAACCCGCGCCTTCGTGCCCATCGCCATGCGGAACTGCACCGCGCCCGGAATCTCCGCGCAGGGCTTCGCCAGCCCTTGTGCCGCGAGCGTTTCGAAGCAGCGACGCTCCGTGCCCCCAGCCTCCATGAACCCCTCGGCATTCGGAGGCACCACGACAGACACTCCCTCGCTCGCGTCGAACAGCACCACAGGAGCACGCGCGACACCGAGCTTGTCCTGCGGGAGGAAGAAGTCGCAGTGAATGTTGCGGCTTTCCTCCTCGCCCACGTAATAGCTCCGCGGCGGCGTCAGGTGGGCCACGTGAAGCACGTTGTCGCCCCACAGGATCATCACCTCCACCATCGAGGCGTCCTGTACCTCGAACTCCTTGGGATCGAGGTCGGGACCTCGGCGCATCATCACGTACTGTGAGGCCATGGCCGGATCGCGCGCCTCCCTGTCCGTGGCCTTGTCGAACGGGTTGCGCGAGGTGAAGGTCAGGTCGCTGACGCCGGTGGTCGTCGACGACGTGAAGGGGTTGTGCTCGGACATGGGCTGGTGTTTTGCGGCTGACATGGCGTACCTCTCCTCGCTGGCGGACCCGGTCCCCAGGCTCGCGATGGGCGTTGGCGTTCCGCGAAGGACCGACGCGCCGGATGTTCGTCGCGACGGTCCCGTCACCGCCGGATCCGTGCTCGGCATCGTTGTCCTGCCCGGGCTTTTTCCGGCTGCTTCGTGTTCCGCTCGGGGCTACCGACAGCGCCGTATCTCAGGGGGTTCCCGATGCGCGAGAAAAAATCTCCTGTCATCCTGCTCCGTTTCGCGTTTCGCCGGTGACGTGAGGATGCAGCTTCGCTGCAACCTTCGGCACGTCGCGCTCACCTCGCACGCAGCGTCGCCGCCCGTCGCTGGGGTCCCCGCGTCCGTCGCTCCGCCGCGTCCCTCAACCAAGAACCCCGCCGGCACGGAGCGTCGCGATGCGGTCCGCTGACAGGCCCAACACGTCCGTCAGAATCTCGTCGGTGTGTTGCCCGAGGTCGGGTGCGACCAGCGGGGTGGGTTCTCTGGTCCGCGAAAACCCTTGGAGCGGTGAGGCAACGACCTCGAACTCACGCCCCGACCGCGCGTGTCGATACATGGCCGTCATCCCCCGCGCGATCACCTGCGGATCGTGCAGGACGTCATCGATCGACTGGATGCGCGCACACGGCACCTGCTCCCGACGGAACACCTCGATCCAGTGCGCCACGGTACATTCCCGAAGGACAGACTCCATGGCGTGCTTGAGCTGCGCGTGGTGCTCGGTCCGGGCGGCGTTGTCCCGGAAGCGGTCGTCGTGGCACCACTCCGCGTGCCCCAGGGCCCGCGCTATCCGAACGAACATGTCGTCGTTCCCCGCTGCGATTACGATCGTGCCGTCGGCGCACGCGAACCCATCGAAAGGCGTGATTGACGGGTGCCGCTGGCCGATGGGCTTCGGGTCGAGTCCCCCCAGCGTTCGACGAACGACGCTGTTCTCCAGCAGGGCCACCGACGCGTCGAACAGGGCGACGTCGATGATCTGGCCCTGGCCGGACAGCGATCGCTCGTAGAGTGCAGCGAGCACCGCGATGGCGGAGAACATGCCTCCGGCGATGTCCGAGATGGCAGAGCCGATCTTGACCGGCTCGCCACCTTCTGGTCCGGTGAGCGCCATCAGCCCGGCGCGCGCCTGGATCGTGATGTCGTAGGCCGGCAGATCCCGGTCCGGACCCGTCTGCCCGAAGCCGCTCAGACGCGCGACAACCAGCCTGGGATTGCGGCTCACAAGCTCGACGGGATTCATCCCTGCACGCTCGAGTGTGCCCGGCGAGAAGTTCTCCACCAGCACATCCGCGCGGTCGATGAGCGACAGCAACAGATCGCGACCCGCACCGGTCTTGAAGTCGAGGACCACGGACTGTTTGCCGCGGTTGACGGTGATGAAATAGCCAGAGTCGCCCGAGCCTTCGATGAACGGAGGGAATGCGCGCGCGTCGTCTCCTCGCACCGGACGTTCGACCTTCACGACCCGCGCGCCGAGGTCACGCAAGACCATCGTGCAATAAGGACCCGCGAGCACGCGCGTGAGGTCGATGACCAGCAGACCCGCCAGGGGGCCTTTCGAGATCGGTGTCGACGTCATGATCAGGACAACGATGCTTGTTCCACGCGTCGAGCGGGCAGACAAGCGCACAGCCCGACGAGCCCTTGCCACGGCCGACTCCTGCCCTAGATCAACTGCGCATGCGCAAGCCCGGATCGAGCCGAGGGCCGGGCGCAAGATCTCGCAAGCGGAGGGTTCCGGGGATGAAGTGCGTTGATGGTTGCCCGAGGGTCAAGTCCGGCGGTTCCGTGCTCCGCTCAGCCGCTCCCGCTGCGGTCGTCATCCGAGGAGTGCGCATGGAGGTCTGCAGCGGGTGCGGTGACGAGTTGCCGACGGTCCAGGGCTGGCGGCGTCTCGCACAAGCCTGGCGAGACAGGCGATTTCACAACCGCGTGGCGGCCAGGCGGCGCATGTTGCGCGAGGACCGCGACTGGGAATCCAAGACGGGCTGACCGGCTGGCAAGCTCGCGTCACCCGCGTTCGGCTTGGAGCCGTTGACAATCAACAGTGGTGGGAGTGGCCGTGGCCCGGCTGGCAAGCGCGCGTCACCCGCGTTCGGCTTGGAGCAGCCCGTGACAGACCGCGTCGAGCATCGCCTCGAAGCGCTCCGACGAGAACCCGGACCCCGATCCGAGCCAGTCCATGTGCGGCGATTCATCCGAGTCGTCATGGTAGTGGCCCACGACGTCGAGGTGATCCCCGAGCCCCGCCCACACCAGCTTGCCCCATATCTGCGAACGGATGGGGACCACGCCGTCGTTCGCGTCGTCGGGCGGGACGGCGCCGAGAACAGATCGCAGGGTTTCGTCTGCCGCGTTTCCTGGCGGCGCACAGCGGTAGCCGTCGTGCTCGAGCGCGGTGAGCCGCTGCAGCGTGGCGAAGATCGGCAGTGACATGCTGGTCCACGGAGGCACGATGACCCTTGCCCAATGCAGCAAGGTCGGCGGCGGCGTGTACGAGGCCACGCATTGATAGGTGACCGACGGATTGTCCTCCACGCCGGCCTGGAAAAGGTCCATCGCTTCGGGCGAAAGCTGCATGATGGCGCCCTGATCGGCGCGCACTTTGTGAAGGAACTCGTAGACCTCGTCGCTCGACGCGCTGTCGAGCATGCGCACGATCTGGTTGGTCAGCTTGTCGATGACCCGGAGCCGGAGGCCGACTGCTCGTTCGATGCCCGCAATGGAGGCGACCAGCGAGGAGGAGAGCGCCAGCGGCGGGGCGCCCACTTTCAGCACCGCGACGGTCAGCGCCGAGAGCACACAGAGCAGCCGCTGCCCCGAGAGGGTGGCGAAGAAGCTCGCGAGCGGGGTGCCGAAGTGCGGGGCGTTGATCGTGGTGACGGACCGAAGCCGCCTGGCCCAGCGAGGCGCGAGCGACGTACCATGCAGATTCATCGTCGGCGACGCGACCAGGCGTGCGTCGATTCCACCGGTGGAGTGGCCGACCAGGTGGATGGGGCCGTCGCCCTCGGCCGTCGCAGAGATGGCTTCCGCCAGAGCAGCCGCCCGTCGACGGATCGAAGCCGCAGGGTGCACGTCGACGACGTGGATCGCCGCGCCCCGCCCCGCTTCCTGATAGCGCCGCTGGATCCCGTCGCGAACGTGGCAGAAGTAGTCGTACGTTCCGAGGGTCGAGAACCCGAAGAACCCCGGGGACAGGTAGATTCGCGCGATCGACATCACGTCCACTGTTCTCTCGTTCTTCGTCCGCGGCAAGCGTCGCGCGCCGACCCGTTCCGTCGCTGAACTTGATCCGCGATCCGTCGTGCCCTACGTTCGTGTTTCCGAGTTGCGCGTGGCGACCTCGACTTCCCCGGGTCGTCCCGACGCTCGCGGCAAGGGCTCTTGGCATGGCCATCCGCCGCTCGACCCATCCTCTGCTCCAACTGTCGGCGAGCGAACTTGCGCGCCTGATTCGCTTGCAGCGGTGCTCGTCGGAGCAGGTGGTGCGGGCGCACATCGAACGGGCCGTCGAGGTCAATCCCAGGCTCAACGCCCTGGTTTGCGACCGATTCGGCGCCGCGCTCGACGAGGCCCGCCAGGCCGATGACCGGATCCGCGCCGCGCCCGACACCGAGCACCCGCCTTTCCTGGGCGTTCCATGCACGATCAAGGAAGCCTTTGCGCTCACGGGCATGCCGAACACTTCGGGCCTGATTTCTCGCATTGGCCGGACGGCGACTTCCGACGCTACCGCGGTCGCCCGGTTGAGAGCCGCCGGCGCCATCCCTATCGGTGTCACCAACGTCTCTGAGCTGTGCATGTGGATGGAGAGCGACAACCGCGTCTACGGGCGAACCAACAACCCGTACGACGCTCACAGGACGGTCGGCGGAAGCAGCGGCGGAGAGGGCGCAATGATCGGTGCCGGCGCCGTCCCGTTCGGCCTCGGCTCGGACGTCGGCGGGTCGATTCGCATGCCGGCGTTCTTCAACGGCATCTTCGGACACAAGCCGACGGGCGGCCTGGTCCCCAACACGGGGCAGTTTCCGATGGCCCACGGTGACGCCCGCCGGTACCTGACCACCGGTCCGTTGTGCCGGCGGGCGGTCGACCTGATGCCGCTCTTGAGGATCCTGGCCGGGCCCGACGGCGTGGACGAGGGTTGCGCAAGCCTCTCCCTCGGAAATCCGGACACCGTCGACCTGTCGCGCCTTTCGGTCCTGGTCGTGGAGGGCAACGGGGTCATCGAGGTCGCCCCTGAACTGCTTCGCGCTCAGTGGTTGGTCGCGCGGTCCCTCGAACGACGGGGCGCACGTGTACGCCGCGAGCAAATCAAGGCCTTGCGACGGTCCTTCCAGATCTGGAGCGCCATGCTCGCTGCCGCAGGGGGCCCGTCGTTCGCCTCGCTCATGGGCGACGGTCACCCGGTCAACCCGTTCGTCGAGCTCGCCCGCTGGACGCTCGGTCGGTCCACGCACACCTTCCCCGCTATCGGTCTGGCCGTTCTCGAGCTGCTCCCACAATGGCTGCCGTCCTTCGCCGATGACTACGTCAGGCAGGGCCACCTCCTGCGACAGGAACTCGTCGATCGAATCGGTCCTGACGGCATCATGCTGTTCCCCTCTTTCCCGTGCGTTGCGCCGCGCCACCGGGCCCCCCTGTTTCCGCCCCATCAGTGGGTCTACACCGCCATCTTCAACGTGATGGAGCTTCCCTCGACGCAGGTCCCGCTCGGGCTCGACCGTCGCGGGTTGCCCCTGGGCGTCCAGGTCGTGTCCGTGCACGGCAACGACCACGTCACCATCGCCGTGGCCCAGCACCTCGAGCGGGCGTTCGGCGGATGGGTTCCCCCGCCGATCTGAGCGACTGTTGAATCGGAAGGCAGGAAAGTGGGCAGCTTCGGCCGATAGGGAACTGGTGAGTGCGGAATGGACCGCGTTTGGTTGCGATTAAGGGCCGGGCTTGGTGCCGAGCACGATCGGCTGACAGTCGGCGTCGTAGCGGGGACGGCCCCTGCGGCGAGGCGTTGAGGCAGACCCGCCGCAGGCAGCCGTTCACCGTCGAGACCGCGTTCGGTCAAACAGCCTCTTGAGCGCGGTCGGCCGCGTCAGCGCGCCGCCATGTCGACCGCCCGCCGCAATTCGTCGCCCGTCTGGTGTGGCCCCCCCACCCACCGGATGGTGCCCTGCTTGTCGGCGACGAACGTCACCGGCATCTCGCGCACACGGAATCGACCCGACAACACATTCGAGCGGTCGTGGATGACCGGAAACGTCAGCCCGTAGCGCTGGACCATCTCGAGCGCGGCCGACGCAAGCTCGTCCTCGTCGATGCCGACCACCAAGATGTCGGGCCGTTCCTTGTGCATGGCCTCGACCTCGGGCAGGGTCTTCTTGCAGGGCTCGCAGTACTGCGCAAAGAACTTGATGACCACGACGCGACCGCGTGCGGATGACGTGTCGACCGTGGAACCGTCGACCGCGGGCCGGTGAACGTCCGGGAGCTGCTTGTCGAGCAGTGGACTCGCCATCGAAGGTGGTGGTGAACTCGACCCACCACAGCCGAAGGTGCCGGACGCGCCGAGGACGAGGAGTGCAAGGCGTGGCAGAACGGACGGCATCATGCGAAGCACGGTATCATAGGCGACGCTGGGAGGCGACGAGGCAAGGGACAAGCCTGGAAGGGCCGGCATGGGGCGTGTGTCAGGAGACGAGGGTTGGCTGCCGGTGCGTCGGGCCGGGTTTCCAACGCGCCGACGTTCGCCGCGCGGGTTCGCCGTGCATGCCCAGGAGCCACGTCCCACCGCCGACTCGGCGCGCAGGCCCACGGTGGGCGTACGCGTGCGCGTGCGGGGCAGGGGTGGGACGTGGGACTTGGTGCGGTGAAACGAGAACCGTGGTGGACCGTACGCACCCGTTGGCTGCCATGCCTGCAAACCTCACGGGCTGGTCGGTCGGATGCGAGCGGAGGGCACACGTCTGCCTGCCGGGGCTCTGCTTCTCCTCCAGCCTGCCGGGGCTCTGCTTCTCCTCCAGCCTGCCGGGGTCGCTCGCCTCCGCGACGCCGACCACTAGCCTATCGCGCTCCGCCTGCCGGGCCGGCTGCTTGTCACAGCCGAACCCGGCAGACGTGCGCCCAACAACCGCGCGTGGCACCTCTTGTCAGGTCAAAACCCGCCACGTTACCCACGGCGACCCGGCCGAAGCCACGCCGCCTGGACAATCCCAACCGTCCCGTGTCCATCCTGTCAAACAGCGAGCCGGCGCTATGCGCACTCGCACCGGCACCCAACCACTAGGCAGATCCAGTGCCAGTCCGGTCGCACGGATTTCCAAGCAGTTGCCCGAGGCTCCGGGTGGCGGCCGCCACCCCGAGTCCGGCCGACAAGCCCCAGTCATCCCGGTATTCCTCGATGGAAACCACCCAAGTGGCGAACCGCCACCGCCGACGCATTCCGCCACTTCCTCGTCCTGCCCCCCGGGTCGCCGGCGCACCGGTTCGCCAGCGTCGGAGGCTGGCAGACCCCGGCGCCTGCTCGCACACGCGCTGGCCTCGACCTTTCGAAGGATGCTCCGCTGCGTCCTTGGGAAGGGATACTGCAAAGCCGGCGCTCTTGACGGCGCGGCCTGCGCAGAACCCCTCTCGTGTCGATGGTGCTCGTCGAGCCATTCAGTCTCCCGGGTGCGTGGGGCTGATCGTGGCCGCTGTTGTCTCGTTCGAAATGCGAGCCGGCCCTCACGGACGACTTGGTCTGCGGTTTGGTGGACGGCTCGCGGTCGACCTTCGAGATGACCCGCACACCACCCCGGTAGCTCTGTGCGCAAGCCGACATGCCCGCCGGAGCGCCACGCGACCGATTCCCTTGCTGAGGCAACGTCGCGCGCCTTCCCACCACGCCTGCGACCCGCCATCCCGAGCACGGCCTCCGGCACGCTCGGTCCGGCCTCCGGGTGGCTGCCGCAAAAAGCACCCCACGCCACGCCTCCTGCTGGTTTACCCTTCGGCATCATGCGTTCGCCCCGTAGACAGCTCTCGATGGGCCTGTCGCTCGCCGCGCTGCTCGCTTCCAGCTTCGTGCGGGCGGACCCGCTGCCATCTGTCGACCTGCGCGGGTTCCAGCCGCCCACCGCACCCGACGCATCCCTGTATCTCGAACCCACCCGCACGCCGGGCCCCTGGCAGTGGAATGCCGCGGGATGGTTTTCCTGGTCCTATCGTCCCGTCGTCCTTCGCGACGCCGGCGGCGATCGTGTCGCTAGCATCGTCGAACATCAGACGTCGTTCGATTTCACCGCATCGACCGGCATTGGCCGCCTGGGGGCTGTCGGGATCGACCTGCCTGCCGTGGTCTACCAGACGGGCGATTCGACACCGCAGACACCGGCGGTGCTGGGCGAGTCGAGCTTGCCTGCACAGGCGCTCGGCGACCTCGGTGTCACCGGCAAGGCCTGCTTGTTGCCATATGGCGACCTGGGCGGGTTCGGGCTCGCCGCGCTCGCGCGGGTCGGCGTGCCCACGGGCGATCGCGCATCGTTCCTCGGCGAGGGCTCGTTGACGAGCGAGCTCCGGCTTGTGGCCGAGCTGCGCATGATCGCGGTGGCGGCCCAGGGCACCGCGGGATTCAAGCTGCGCACCGAGCAGCGCACGTTCGCCGGCAAGACTTGGGGCAACGAGATCCCCTGGGGGTTCGGTCTGTCGGTGTTTCCGAAGGCGTTCGGGATCGACCCCGCCGCCCGTTGGACGTGGACCCTGGAGACGCACGGTGCGCTTCCTGCCGGACCGTCCGCGCCGCTGACCGACGCCTCCCTTTCGCCGGCTGTCGTCGGCGCTTCCGCTCGCTATGCGATGGGCGATGTCTCGCTGCTGCTCGGCGTGGAAGGCCCCCTCGACGGCGCCGTGGGCGTTCCGCTCACCCGTGCTATCGGCGCTGTGGCCTGGGCCCCACGCGCCCACGACATGGACAACGACGGAGTGCCCGACGACACCGACGAGTGCCAGGAGCTCGCGGAGGACCGCGATGGCCACGAAGACCACGACGGATGTCCCGACTTCGATGACGACGACGACGGGGTGCCAGACAAGCAGGATCGGTGCGCAGGACAGCAGGAGGACCTCGACGAGTTCCAGGATGATGATGGCTGTTCAGATCCGGATAACGATCGCGATGGGGTTGCTGACGAAGTGGACGCTTGCCCGATGGTCTGGGGACCTGCCGGCGCGAACCCTGACCCTGCGAAGAATGGGTGCCCCGTGGTCGACAAGGACACCGACGGGGTCGACGACTCGAAAGACCGATGCCCCGGCGAGCCGGAGGACAAGGATGGGTACCGGGACGACGACGGCTGTCCGGATCTGGATAACGACGCGGACGACGTGCCCGACGCGCAGGACGCCTGTCCGGGCCAACCGGGGCCCGCGTCTTCGAACCCGAAGTGGAACGGTTGTCCGGTGCCCGACGCCGACGGCGACACGTTCGATGACACGTCGGACAAGTGCCCGAGCGAAGCGGAGACCTGGAATGAGGTCCAGGACGACGACGGCTGCGCCGACCAAGGCGGCAGACCGCTGGTGACGGTCCGCGCGACGGCGACAGGCCCGTCGTTGGTCGTCGCGCGGCCGATCGCGTTCAAGGGGGCCGACAGCGCACCGGAAGTCGACCCCCGGAGCATTCCCACAGTCCGGGCCATCGCGTCGGAACTCAACCGGCACCCGTCGTGGGTGGTTGCAGTCGGTGCGCGGCCGATCCCCAAGCACGGCCCGCTTGCCGACACGCAGGCGCTTTCAAGATCGTTCGCGGTCGTGCTCGCGCTGCGCACCTTCACCTTCCGCGATGGGGTTGCCGAAACCGTCGGATGGTCCGCGGTGCGCGACCAGCCGGGAGCGTCCACCTCCGGCGTGGGCTTCCTGGTGCTCGGCGACGCCGCGCCGCAAGACGGCGCCGCGGCTCCGGCCTCGAACCCGGCGTCGTCCACGCCGACGTCTCCTCCGGCCACTCCGTGAGGTCACCGTTGCGCCGATCCGCATGCATCGCTCTGATCGCCACGGCTTCGCTGCTGCTGGCAGGCGCTGCCACGGCGCAACGTCGGCCAGTTCGCACCCGCGAGCGCGAGCCGTCCTCGACGTCGTCACCCTCGCCGCCGGGCGGCTACGCGCTCACCAACCGGCTCGGGATCGCGTCGTCCCTCCGGCTGCTGTCCTCGGCGCGCCGTGAGGATCGCATCCGCGGCGTGCAGCGCATCGCAGCCCAGAACGACTTCGCCGCCGTGCAGGTTCTGCTCCAGGCCATCACCGAGAACGGGTCGATCGTCGCGGATCCGGTCGTCAAGATCCAGGCGATCCGCGCGCTCGCTCCCTTTGCGTCTCGCGATCCGGTGCGGCGGATGCTTGCCGGGTGGGTGCTCGGAGACACCACGCGCCTGCGCGCCGAGGCGGGATTCGGTCGCGACGTTCAGATGTCCGCTGCGCTCGCGCTCGCGGCTTCGGGCGATTCGCGCGCAATCGAACAGCTTGTGGACTTCGTAGCTGCGGGCAACGACGCTGCGGAGCCGGCCGCCGCTGCGCTGCAAGCACATCCTCCGTCGAGCCTGGATCCTCTGCTGCGAGCACGCGCAAACACGTCCCCTCATGTCGTTCGTCTGCTCGGCCGGCTTGGCGACCTGCGCGCGCTGCCGGCGCTTCGCAAGGCGCTCGGAGACAATGACCCGGTCGTGGCCTCGGACGCCGCGGTCGCACTCGCCGGATTGGGCGATGACTCCGTGGCGCCGATCGCACGCGCCTGGCTGACCAACCCCCGTTCGTCGCCGTCGACCAGGGAAGCTGCGGCCCAGGCGCTCGTGCTGATTCGCGCGCCGGACGCGCCCCGCGCGGTGGCCATCCTCATCGCGGACCCTGCCACCAGACCGCGTGGTCTCCAACTCGCCTACGATGCCCCCTCGCCGCAGCTCGCGGCGACCCTGGCGGGGGCGCTGACTATCCTGAGGGACCAGTCCCGGTCGGTCGCCATCGCGGCGTTGTCCCGGTGTGGTGGACCGCTGGCCGTACGGACCCTCGAAAACCTTGTCTCCGCGGCCCCTGCCGATCCGGAGCCCGCGCTCGCGCTCGCACGGTGTCCATCTCCAGAAGCGTCCGAAGCCGTCGCGCGTTTTCTCGCTGCCAGCCACACTGCCCTGATCGGCGCACGTATGGCGCTTGCGCGATTCGTCGTGCTGCACGATGTTCCAGACGGTCTGGACCAGGTGCTTCGGTCCATGCTTTCTTCGCAGCGGCCGGCAGACCGTCAGACCGCGGCGTTCGGGCTGGTGTTGACCGGGTCGGAGCCGGTCGCCACCTTCCTGTCCGACCGCGACCCCACGCTCGCAAGCGCTGCCTGCAGGGCTGCCCTCGCTCGCAGTCGATCCGTGCTTGCCGCATGCACGCAGGCCCTGTCTGGCGTTGCGTCCCCCGCCCTGCGCGACACCCTCAGCCTCGCCTTGGTCGATCCACCTGACGCAGCCTCGCTGTCGACGCACCAGCTTCTGCAGTGGAGTGAAGCGTCGCGCGAACGCGCGACGCTTTCCGCTCGCCTGCTCGGCGCTCGGGACTCAAAGCTCGTTCGCCCCGTCCTCGAGCGCTTCCTGGCATCCGGTGACCCGGTCCTTCGCGCACAGGTCGCGATCGGGCTCGCATCCAGCCCCGACCCTTCGTCTGTGGCGCTGCTGGTCGACGCTTTCGACGTGGAACCGTCGGCCATGGTCCGTCGCGCCATTCTGCGTGCGCTCTCCCGGCGCCATTCCGGTCTTCGGACCCGCTGGATGCGAGCCTTGTCGGCCCTCGATCCGGACCCCGGCGTGCGCGCGCTCGCGTCCCTGGCCTCGCGCGGTGTCGTGTTGCCGACCGAGCCTCGCGGAGGCGATGTCGTCTGGGTGCACGTCAAGCCGTCGCGTGCGGGTGTACGCACGGCGAGGATCGTACGGGTCGTGCTCCCCGACGGGCTGGCGCTGCTGGCCGTGCCGGACGACGACGGTTTCCTGATGGTACCGGCGGTGCCTGCAAACGAAGTCGAGATCTCGGTTGCAGCGGAAGACGGAATTGGTGAATCTGCATCGCCATGACGACTCCTGGCGACGGCGCACCGGTTGCGTTCGAGGACTCGGTTCGGCGGCTTGCAGCCATTGTCGAGCAGATCGAGCGTGGTGACTTGCCCCTCGACAAGACCATTGAGCTGTTCGAAGAGGGCATGCGAATCGCGCGGCAAGCTCGAAGCGACCTCGACAAAGCCGAAAAGCGCGTCGAGGAGCTCTTGGCGGTCGAAGCCGACGGCACGCCTGTCACCCGCGACCTGCCTCCATGACCGGCACGCCCTGTGTAACCCCCTTGCTCGCAGCCGCCGATCCAGCCATTCTTGACCCTGAGCCCACGTCGCACTGGTGCGGCGTCCTCACCCGCTGTCCACGTTCCCGGGCACGGTCGCCCGGTTCCCGCTGTGGGTCATCGCGTTGTCGTTTTCGTCGCTGAGGCTCAGCGAGCCGCCGCTCTCTCGCCTGGTCCGGTCCTTCGTCCGGCGTTGGCACAAGGGGCCGTTCCGCGCCTTCCTCGAGTCTAGGCCGGTTCCCCCCGGCGGCCCGGTCGCCCTCGTCGACCGCGACGGAACCCTGCTCGCAAGCGTTCGAGAAGGGGCCGCCCCGCCCGGCGACCTCTTGCACGTCGGCGCCATCGAAATCGGCTCGCCCGCGGTCGCCAGGCTCGTGGGTGACGTCCACTCCCTCCCGCCTGAATTCGTAGAGCAGGTTCGCATCCTCGTGACATCGGTCGTCGACTTCGAGACGGAGATGGAGCAGATCTCGCGTCACGCGCTGGAGCGCTACCGCGAGCTGTCGCTCCTGTACGACTTCTCCGAAAAGACCGCCTCCGCCACGGCGCTCCCTGAAGTGCTCGACGTGGTGCTGCGCAAGGCGGTCGACGTGGTTCGCGCCTCCGGGGCGTCGATTGTCACGCTCGACGCCGAGTCTGGCACCCCCCAGGTGCTTGCCGCCGTGGGAACCGTACCACCCATCCGCACGCAGGACATCGCCCGCGTGATTGAGTCGGGCCGCACGTTGGTGGGCTTGTCGACCGACATGCTGCACGAGGTCCAGGGCGACAGCTGGCCCGGGACCATCGCGTGTATCCCGTTGCGTACGGCCGGCAAGACCGCAGGCGTGCTAGTGGTGATGGCAGGCGCCGGACGAGAGCATCAGCCGGAGGACCAGCGCTTGCTGACCGCGCTGGCATCGCTTGCCGCCACCCGCATCGAGCACTCCAGGCTCACGGAGGCCAACGCGAGACGCCGCGAGCTTTTGGCCATCGGGCATCTCGCTAGCGCCATCGTGCACGACTTCAAGAATCCGCTGACCGCCATGCGTGGCTTTGCGGAGATGATCCAGATGGATCACATCCCGGCCGAAGAACACGCCGCGCTGGCCGGCCAGATCATCGAGAATGCCGACCGCCTCTGGGCCATGGTCGAAGAGATCCTGCATTTCGCTCGCGGAAACCGAGCATCGCTCGACCTCAGGCCCACGACCGGCGTCGCGCTCACCCAGCGCTTCGCTGCCACGCTCCCCTACGGTGTGTCCGATCGCATCCGCTTCCGAGTCGACCTCTCCGCGATCGGTGACGTCGTCGTCGATGAGCGGAAGCTCGAGCGTGTGGTCGTCAATCTCGTGCGCAACGCATGCGAGGCGATCGTCGGATCAGGAACCGTCGAGGTCTACGGCGAACCCGACGACGACCCGGCCTACGTGCGCATCATCGTGCAGGATGACGGCCCCGGGATCCCGTGGCAGATTCGCGCCAACATGTTCGATCCCTTCGTCACGGCGGGAAAGCAGGGCGGTACCGGGCTCGGCCTCGCCATCGTCCGAAAGATCGTCGAAGAGCACGGCGGCACCGTGTCCGTCCACTCTGAGGCCGGGCAAGGTACCCGCTTCGTCGTCACGCTCCCTCGTAACCCCCCGGTTGGGAAACGCCAGCCATGAGCAAGCAAATCCTGATCGTCGATGACGAGCGACCTGTCGGCACGCTGCTCGCCCACACGCTCGACGACATGGAAGACGCGGGTGTCGAGATCGTTGTGGCCGATGATACAAAGAGTGCGTTGGCGCTCTGCGCGCAAGCACCGGACCTCGTGTTCGTCGCGGCCGACCAACCCGGTGGTATCGATCTGTGCCGCAGTCTGCGCGATGCGTTCCCCGGCGCGCCGATGACCATCGTACTGCTCGCCGACAAGGGCCATGTCATCGATGCTGACCTGTGCGCAGCGCTGGGCGTGACCGCATGCGTCGAAAAGCCGTTCGACCCCGACCGCATCCGAGCCCTCGCATGCGATGCGCTGGGCTTCCAGTTTGACGGCTGAACGCCGCCCGTGGCTGTCGAGGCTCTTGCCCTGAACAGTCAGCCGTTGTGGATGGCAGGCGGGGCAGGTGCAAACGATGCAACCAACGCTTCCTGGTCTTCGACGACGATCGGTCCGCCCGCGGGTCGCTCGACGACATGGCAGACACCGGGGTCGAACTAGGTGACGCCCCTGACGCGCAAGGTGCGCTGGCGCTCTGCTGGCAGGCTTCGCGTGATCGCCGCTGCCGACGGACCTTCGCACGAGCCTTGGACAGGGCTATGCTGTCGCATGAGGCTCTCGTGGCAACCGCTACCGATCATCCGAACCGATCCGCAGCCGCGCTCGTCATCGGTAACGAGCTGCTCAGTGGAAAGGTCCACGACCAGAACATCCCGGTTCTGGCTCGCGCCATGCGCTCCCTCGGCATCGACTTGCAGCGGGTCGTCATGATCCAGGACCAAGTCCCCACCATCGTCCGCGAGGTTCGCGCCCTGTCGGGCGCCTTCGATCAGGTCTTCACCAGCGGCGGTGTCGGTCCTACTCACGATGACGTCACCATCGCCGCCGTGGCGGAGGCATTCGACACCGTGGTGGAGACCAACCCTGAGCTTGCACGCATGATCGAGGAGCATTTCGGTGACGGGCTCGTTCCCGGCCACCTGCGCATGGCGCGCGTTCCAAGGGGTTGTGATCTCGTTGCCTCCGAGGGTGGAAAGTGGCCCACGGTTCGCATCCGCAACGTCTGGGTTCTCCCCGGCGTGCCAGAGATCTTCCGGGCTCGCCTGCAGATCATCAAGCCACTGCTCGCCCAAGGTGCGCCTTTCGTCTCCCGCTCCGTCTACTCCAATCTCGACGAAGGCCATCTCGTTCCCATGCTCGACGAGATCGTCAGCCGTTTCCCCAGTGTCGACGTCGGCTCGTACCCCAAGTGGAATGAGACGTCCTACCGAACGCAGATCACTTTCGACGGTACCGACCCGGCCCCCGTCGACGCTGCCGTCGCAGCGTTCGTCGCCATGTTGCCCCCGGGCGAGCCCCAGCGCGTCGCCTGATCGCGGCCCCCGTCGGCGCCGTTGCGAACCGCCAGAACCTCGGCTACGCGGGTTTCGCCATGCCCGACCGGCGAACCCTTGTCGTCGTGCCTTCCTACAACGAACGGGACAACCTCCCGTCCCTCATCGACGCCGTCCTCGCCGTCGACTCCGTCGACGTCCTCGTCGTGGATGACTCTTCTCCCGACGGTACAGGGCGAATCGCAGACGACCTGGCTGCTAGCAATTCTCGTGTGCACGTCATCCACCGACCCGCCAAGCTCGGTGTAGGCTCGGCGTATGTTGACGGGTTCCGCCGCGGCATCGATGACGGCTACGAAGTGTTCATCCAGATGGATGCCGACATGTCGCACGACCCGCGGTTCCTCCCGGCGCTGATCGACGCAATCGACGACGGCGCGGACGTCGTGGTCGGCTCGCGAAACATCCCCGATGGCGGTGTGGAAGGATGGGGCATCACGCGCCAGATGCTGTCTCGTGGCGGCTCGTTGTACTCACGCACGGTGCTCGGCATCGACCTTCATGACCTGACCACCGGATTCAAAGCCTATCGGCGTCGCGCCTTGGAGGTCATCGGGTTCGATTCCGTCCGGTCCGATGGGTACGCGTTCCAGATCGAAACCACCTATCGCGCAGTCTGTCGTGGGCTGCGCGTCGTCGAGGTCCCCATCGTGTTCGTGGACCGTCGCGTCGGCCACTCCAAGATGACCCCGCGGGCCTTCTTGCAAGCCGTCTCCATCCCCTGGCGTCTCCGCCTCGACGCCGTGCTGCGGCGGTTATGAGACCGCCTGTGCACGACGGCCCGGTCACTTGCGCGCCGCAGTTCTCGGCCATTGCCTGGTGTGCCCGGCGCTTGGAGCAGGGTTCGACCTGCTCCTGGCTCCGCCTTGCCGCACGCCTCTATTCCGCTGTTTCGGCCGCCCGCTCACCGCGTCAGATCCCCTCGCTCGGCCGCTCTCGCGTGATCGGAGTCGGATCCATGGTCCTCGGCGGGGCCGGCAAGACCCCCGTCGCCATCGAAATCGCCGCCCACCTTCGGGCTCGCGGGCGTCTCGTCGCCTTCGTCGGCCACGCCTACCGCGCTCGCCCGCGCGTTGCCCGCCGCGTCACCCCCCACGACGACCTCGCCGTCGCAGGCGATGACGCCCTCGTCGCGGCGACCGCCCTCCAACATTTGGACGTGCCCGTGTGGGTCGCACCGAATCGCCTCGACGCAATCTCCGCGGCCGCGGTCGATCGTCCCGACTTCATCGTCGTGGATGGCTTGACCCGTTCTTCACCCAATCCAGGGTGGCACGCGACGCTGGTGGTGGACGCAGCCTGTCCCCTCGGGTCGGGCTTGCCGGTGCCGACAGGCGACCTCCGGTTGCCGCCCGAACTCGCCATCCCTGCGTGTGACGAGGTCGTCATCCTGCAAGACTGTCTCGACGTCTCGCCCGTGTGGTCCCCTCGCTGCTTCCAGTTCACCCCGGTTCGCCATGCTTGGGTCGACATCGCGGGAGCGGTCTCCGGAGACATGGACCCGTTGTCGATCGACCGGCTCCGCTCCGCACGAATCGGCCTGATGACCTTCCTGGCCAGACCGTCGCGTGTGCTTGCATCCCTTTACCGGCGCGGCATCCGCCCAGCTTGCCACTGGGTCGGCCGAGACCACGGCACGCCTCGCCTCTGGGATGCCATCTCGATTCGTGCTCTCGCCAGAAGTTTCCACCTGGATGGGTGGATTGCCACGCCCAAGTGCGCCGCGCACCTGCGCGCCGCACGCTTCGGAGCCCCCGTTTGGACCCTCGACGTCCGCACGCGTCTCGATCCCTGCCGGCCGGCAGTGCTAGAGTCCCGCCCATGCGCACCACACGTCTGCTCTCCATCGTGTTGACCACTGTCGCGCTGGCTGCGCCGCTCACGATCGCGGCCTGCGGCGGAGGATCCCAGGCCAAAGCAAAAACCGCTGCCGTCAAGCCTGGCAACCTGCCAGCAGGCGCGTCTTGGGACGGCGTCTACTTCAACCCCATCTGGGGCTACCTGCACATCGTGTCCGATGGCACCAGCTTCAAGGGCAAGTGGCAACGCACCGACAAGTCGGCGTGGGGCGAGATGCATGGAACCCTCACCGGTGACGTCGCGCGCTTCGAATTCGTCGAGCACAAGGTCGGTATGATCGGCCCAGCCGCAGTGACCAAGGGCAAGGGCTACTTCCGCTACGTTCGCCCGGAAGGCGACAATGTGGACGACCGCCTCAAGGGAGAGTGGGGGTTCGACGACGCCGAAGTCGGCGGCGGGGAGTGGGATTGCATCAAGCAGCGCAACCAGCAGCCCGACCTGAACGCCATCCGAGGCGAAGAAGAAACGGGCGTCGGCGAGTGGAAGTAGCTGCCACCAAGGAGAAAACATGCCCGGTGAAGCCTGTAGCGGTTTGCAATTCGTCGAACCGCCGATCTTTGAGCGCAGTTCCGCCGGACGCCATGGGGCGTCCCTTCCCGACTTCGATGTTCCCGAAGTCGACCCGGCGTCGGTGCTGGGTTTGCGCACCCGGCAGCAGCCTGCCGGCCTCCCCGAAGTGAGCGAGCCGGAAGTCGTGCGGCACTTCGTGCGCCTGTCGCAGCACAACTTCTCGGTGGATACGCAGTTCTACCCGTTGGGTTCGTGCACGATGAAGCACAACCCCAAGGTCAACGAGTGGGCGGCGAGGCTCCCCGGGTTCACGGCGCTTCACCCTGCCTCCCCTCATCATCTCGCCCAGGGCGCGCTCGCGCTCATGTTCCACCTGCAACGAGCGCTCGCCGAGATCTGCGGAATGGATGGTGCCTCGCTGCAGCCCTCCGCTGGCGCCCAGGGCGAGATTACCGGCCTGATGATGATTCGCGCATGGCATCGGGCGCAGGGACGATCCCCGCGCACGGTCCTCGTCCCCGATACCGCGCATGGCACCAACCCGGCATCCTGTGTGCTCAACGGGCTGCGCGTGCAGCCGTTTGCCTCCAGCAGCCAGGGCGTGATCGACCCGGCGCGCCTCGCCGAGGCGATTGCGCAGATCGGCGATGACCTCGCCGCCATCATGATCACCAACCCCAACACCCTCGGCCTGTTCGAAGCCGCGCTGCCCGAGATAGCTCGCATGGTCCACGAACGAGGCGCGTTGGTCTACGGCGACGGCGCCAACCTGAACGCCCTGATGGGCAGGGCTCGTCCAGGCGACGCCGGATTCGACGTGGTCCAGCTCAACTTACACAAGACCTTCTCGACCCCCCACGGTGGCGGTGGCCCCGGCTGCGGCCCCGTAGCCTTCAAGAGCATCCTTGAGCCTTTCCAGCCGAAGCCCGTCGTTCGTCGTGTCGATGACCGGTTCGTCGCCGACTTCGATCGCCCCGCCAGCGTCGGCCGCGTTCGCGCGTTCTTCGGCAACTTCGGCGTGATGGTCCGTGCCTACGCCTATGTCCGCGAACTCGGCCCCGCCGGCCTTCGCAACGCGACCGACCTCGCCGTGCTCAACGCCAACTACCTCGCAGCGTTGCTCCGCGACACATTCCCGCTCGCACAGGCGCGAACGTCAATGCACGAAGCCGTGTTCTCGGATCAACGCCTCGAATCCGAAACCGGCATCAAGACGCTCGATGTCGCCAAGCGGCTCATCGACTACGGGTTCCACCCGCCCACGGTCTACTTCCCCCTCGTCGTCAAAGGGGCACTGATGATCGAGCCCACCGAAACCGAAAGCAAGCAGACCATCGACGACTTCGTGGCGGCGTTGCTGCAAATCGAAAAGGAAGCACACGAGTCCCCCGAGCTTCTCCGCACGGCGCCCCACCTGGCTCGGCTCGGACGCCTCGACGAAGCGCGCGCCGCTCGCAAACCTCAGCTGCGTTGGCGTCCCCCCGCCGCCTGACCGCACCACCCCCTTAGTCCCCCGCTACGTCCACGTACATCGGTGGCCTGCGTCGGCAGAAGCGTTCGATCGCTTCGATCTCCCCATCCTTCAATCCACAAAACGCTATCCCCAATCCCGGTGTCTGATCTTCCGTGCCTGCTTCGCGTATCCATCGGACTTCGCCCGCGGTCGTGATCGACGTTCCGTCCGGCAGCACGAAGCTAAGCATCACCTCCGTCCCAACCGGCAAGCACTGATAGGTCGCGACGAACAGCCCGCCCCGCGATACGTCCATCGTCAGGCCTGCGTAGAAGTTCGACTCCGACACGAGCCCCACGTTCACCGAGAGCAGGATCCGCGTGCTCGACCGGCGTTCGCCCACCGCTGTGTCCGAGCCCTGCGTGGCTGCCGAATCGTCGTCGCCGTTGTCCACCAGCACCAACCCCTTGCGGCTGCGCGGTGCCGACGCTTCCACGGCGACCGTCTCCTCGTCGCCCTCTCCGCATACCGCGAAGAGCACCGCGAGCCCGCGTGCCAGCAAGCGCGCCGCCTCCGGCGCATAGGTGCTCGCGAGGTCCTTGTCCCGCAGCATGCCCACCACAGCTTGCAGCGATCTCTTCGCGCCACACAGCGCGATCCTCTCCGGTCTGTCCGATCGCTCAACCTCGAACAGCAGACCGGTCACGTCCGCGATCCCCTCCGTCACCCACAACATGTGCTCGCGCGTCCGCTGGTCGCTCTGCGAAAGCGCGTTCTCCTGCATCCCAACCATCGCCTCGCGCACCAGCTCCCAGGTTTCGTGCGCGGCACGGCGAAGTATGGCGGGATCACACCAATTCATGTTCGCACCAGCCGGACGGTCAACCGGACAGGTCCTTCGTGAAGACCATGCGGTGCCGCCCTGCTCCGGCATAGTCCCTCACGATGGATGCTCGCCATCCCATGGCTTCATGGAAACGACGAGACACTTCGTTCCCCACTGTCGTGATCGCCTTGAGCCGCCGGCAGCCCGCGCCACGGCAGGTGTCCTCAAACGACTCGTACAGGCGTCGCGCCACGCCCTGGCGTCGATAGCTCGGGTCCACGCCGATCAGATGCACGTAGCCCACCGGAGGCTGATCCGTCGTAAGAAACCCGAGCAGAAAACCAACGAGCCGTCCGTTGATCTCCACGACGCGCGCTGCCTGCCCAAGCTCGTAGAAGAATATTGGATGCGCCAGGGCTGCGGTCGGCCCGGCCCACCATGTGTCAATCACCCGCACGATCTCGTCGAAATCTGACTTCGTCGGCGCCCGCGTCAGCATCATGGCGCAGGATAGTCCGGTCACGCGAGAGAACCAAGGCCCAGTCGATGATCGTACCCCAACCCCCGTACCCGTTCTGGATTCGCCGTGCTATCGGGTTCCCTCGTGACACAACTCCCCGCTGCCTCCCCCATCCTCGTCGCACCGTCGATCCTCTCCGCCGACTTCGGCCGCCTCGCCGAAGAAGTCCAGCGCGCTGAACAGGCCGGCTGCGACTGGATCCACGTCGATGTCATGGATGGACACTTCGTCCCCAACATCACCATCGGCCCCCTCGTCGTGAGGGCCGTCCGCTCCGCAGCAACCGTCCCCGTCGATGTCCACCTGATGATCTCGGACCCCGACGACTTCCTGTCGCCGTTCGTCGACGCCGGCGCGTCAGTAATCTCCGTTCATGTGGAGGCTTGCACGCACTTGCAACGGACGCTGACACGCATCCGCCAGCTCGGCGCCAAAGCCGGGGTCGCCATCAACCCTCACACGCCCGAAGAGTCGGTCCGCTACGTGCTCGACGACGTCGACCTCGTTCTCGCCATGACCGTCAACCCGGGGTTCGGAGGCCAGCGCTTTCTGTCCTCGGTCCTGCCCAAGATTCGCGCCCTGCGGGCGCTCATCGGCACACGCCCCGTCCATCTCGAAGTGGACGGGGGCGTCACACCCTCGACAGCGTCCGACGTCGCGGCAGCCGGGGCGCGTGTCCTGGTCGCTGGCTCAGCCGTGTTTGGCTCGGCGGACTATCGTGTTGCGATCGACGCGGTCCGCGCTTCTGCTCTTTCCGCGCTCTCCCGCGAGGTCGGCGGTTGATCGCCCGTGTCCGTCCGTTGCTCGCCTCGGTGCTCTTCGTCGCACCGACTCTCGCGTGCGCGCCCATGGAGCGGGCCCAGGCTAGCACTGCGCAATTCGCGTCGCCCTTCCCCGGTTCGCGCGCTGACCACACCACGCCCGAATTGGTCCGCGACGATTCCGATCCCTCGGTCCGCCAACAGATCGCATCCGTCCTGCAACGAGTATCGCTGCTTCGAGAGCTGCCCTCCCTCGCTGCCGTTCGCGCTCGCGTCATCGATCGACAGACCATGATCGAGCAGGTCCAGGCGACCGTGCGAACCCAGATACCCCCGGAGGCTATCCGCGGGGAGGGCGCATTCCTCCGGGCTTTCGGCTTCCTGCCCCAGGACTACGACTACGAAGCCGGCGTCTACCAGCTTATCCAGTCCGAACTCGCCGGCTACTACGATCCCGAATCCGGCTTCATGTACCTGATGGATGATCTGAAGCCCAGGGACCGGGAAGCCACGCTCGCGCACGAGCTCGTCCATGCCCTGCAAGACCAGCACTACCGTCTTGCGCCGAAGCTCGGCTTCGCCCCCGACGGCAACGACCGCCAGGCGGCAGTTCAGTGTCTGGCCGAGGGCGATGCTACCAGCGCGATGCTCGACTTCCAACTCGCGCCCTCGATGCGAACAGTCGACATCCCCGAGGACCGCTTGCGCGACCGCATGCTCGACGCCACTTCATCGTCGCCGGATATGGTTGGCGTTCCGTACGTTCTCCGCGCGTCGCTCGTCGCTCCCTACGTCGATGGTGTGGTGTTCGTCCAGCGCCTTCGTTGGCGCGGAGGATGGCAAGCCGTCGACGCTATCTGGCGGAATCTCCCGGCGAGCACCGAACAGGTTCTGCACCTCGACAAGCTCGACCTTCGGGAACCACCCGAGGCGGTTCCCGTGCCGGCGGTCCCGCCCGGTTCAGACGTGTGGGACTTGGTGCACACAGACGTGTATGGGGAGCAAGGTTTTCGGATCGGTCTCGAGGCGTGGATGGCCCCCGACGAGGCCGCCGTCGCTGCGGCCGGGTGGGGCGGTGACCGTGCAGCAGTTTTCCAGCGCAGAACCGCGCCGCCCGTGATTGTTGCCGCGTGGCACATCCGCTTCGACCCGGGCCCCGAAAGCGCCACCAACCGAGAGGCGGAACAGGCTCTCGCCGCCTTGGCCAGGGCCTGGAACGCTCTGCCTTCCGCCCAGTCGGCCTGCTGGCGCATCCCGGCCGGGCGCGTCCTGGCGACCGCGCGCCATGGCCGTGACATCGCAATCGTGGCCGGCCTGCCCCAGGCTTCGGAGCATCCGCCAACTTGTGATCAGCAGTTGACTTGGGCATCCCGGATCGCAAGCCAACGCTGATCGGCGCGCGCCCGGTTCGTCGCAAGTGTCTGGGTCGGGGGCGAGTGTCTAGATGTCAGCGCTGCTACGCCGCGGTGCGGGGTTGCATCCCGCGCACCCAGGTACGCTCCGCGGCGCGCCCAGACTGTGCAGGTGGGCCCGGCTTTCTTCGTGCGCCGCGTTCGCTTCTCGGTGCTCCGGTTGCCTTGACCTGTTCCGGCTACCGACCACCGCGGGCAGTCGGCCTCGGCAAGGAAGACGTATTCTGCCGGACCCTGCGTATGCATTGCTCAAGCTCGGCTGTTTCTTCGTGCGAGAGCGGCTCCTCGCCGAATCTGGCCCGTAGGTATCGCTTCGTGACTCGCTCTACGTCGGCCGCCACCGGATGCCGCATGAGCACAAGCTTTCGAGCGTGAAGCAGCGGAGGTGTGCCCGGACTCCTGGGGACGCCGGCGGACGCCATCGCCGATTGGAGCATCTCGTAGACCGCCGTGGCTTCCCGCATCGCTCTTGTCGCAGTGCTCTGGTGCGCTGCGCTTCCGCTTTGGATTTCCCTTTGCCTACGCCGCCAGATTACGATGGCGACCAGCACTGCGCCTGTCACGGCGATCAGGGCCAACCCGATCGGCACCGGGCCGTGTCCCGAGGACAGCCGCACCTTCGTGCTCGAAAAAGACGCTTTGATCGTCCGGAAGCGCGCCCGCATCCCCCCGAAGAGCACCATCTGTTGGTGCAGGTCGTACCGGACTACCCGGTGATCCCAGGTCTTGCCCATGGCCTCGAGCAAATCCCGGAGCGTTGCGATGGCGCCGCTCGTCGGCATCAGGGGCTGCGCACCGGAGGGAGGCGTCGGGTCGAACCTGCGCCACCCATCACCGTCGATGTACACCTCGACCCAACTGTGGGCATCCCCCTGGCGTACCGAATAGTAACTGCCGAATCGGTTGTACGTTCCCCCGACGAATCCCGTCACGTTGCGGGTCGGTACCCCCGCAACGCGAAGCGCAACGGCCATTGCCGTCGAGAAGAACTCGCAGTGGCCGGCGCGAGACACGAAAAGAAAGTGGTCGAGCGGGTCGCTGGCTCCCCCCGAAGGCGACGAAAGGTCATACGAGTACTCGGACTTGAGATGCCTTTCGACCGACTGCGCCTTCGCCAGCGCGGTGGGCTCTCGATCGGTCCACTCGTGGGCAAGCGCAGTGACCCTCGCGGAGAGTTTGGGAAGCTGAAGGTACCGGGCCCGCTGGGGCTCGGGCAGCAGCTCGGTCAGGCGCTCGTCCGCGCGCGCCAGGAACGCTTCGTAGACAATGCCGCGCTGGTCGGACGACAGGTAGCGGTACTCGCCTTCCGCGCCGCGAAGCACCTCAATCGGTGAGCCGAGGACAGGCTCTCCTCGCGGGCGCACTTGCAGACCGATGGTCCCCGTCGGAAGGAAAAGAACCGGAGGGTCGATCGGTTCGAGGTCGAATCGCATGCTGGTGTCGAGCGCGGGCGACGGATATCGCTTGACCGCTACGATGCTGCCGACACGGTCCGCGGGAACACGCCCCACGGATGACCGAAGCCACGCGGTGCCGTCGTAGGTGTCGAGCGCGGTACCTCGAAGATACAGGGAGAGGCGCTGGGGTGGCGGGTCGGGCAATCCTGGCACCTCGACTCGCAGCACGATCGTTGGGTCCGTTCGCAGTGTGCCAACGCCTCCGAGGTCCACATGGTCGGAGAATCCCACCATCCGGTCGCCCCCCTGTCGTTGCAGCAGCAGCAGCGATAGTCCGACGCGTGGGAAAGTCACGAAGACGACAGCGGTGAACAGAAAGATGGGGACCGAGAGCAGGCAAGTGAGCGCGAGAAAGGTCTTTCCGACGACGCGTCGGCTACGCAGAATGCGCGGGACGTCCACGGGCAGGCCGGTGCGGTCCCTGGCTCCCTGCCGGTAATTGCCTTCGACTTCGCGGCGCAGGTGGCTCAGCACCAGCGCGCCCGGCGCCACAAGAAGGAACGCTGCGAAACACAGGCCATACGGGAGGCCGCCGCCGAGCACGGTTCCGGCGATCAAGTGAAGCCAGGCGAGCACGACCACCTGTTGGTCTTGCGCGGCACCACGTCGCGTGGCCAGCCGGATGACCTGCAACGCCAGCGCGAACTCCACGGTCGTCTCCAGCAGGGGTGCGCCTGCGAACAGGCGCGCCAACGCGATCCCCAGCGCTGCCAACGGGGCAATCGTTGCGACCTTTGCCATCCGAGGAGAGTTCTGCCACCGTTCGGGCACCACGATCGCCGCCAGAAGCCCAATTGCAATCACGGCCGACGACGCCTTGCCAAGCTCCCCGGACGTGAGGAGGGCCAGCACGCCGAGCACCGCGAGCAGAGTCGTCATGATCCGGTGCACGAGCCCGAATCTCATGTCACGACCCTCGCGATTCGCCGGTGCGGAAGCGTCGGCTCCGATTCTTGCGTCGGTCGTCGCAACGGCTCTGACTCGGCGGTAGGCTCGGTGGCGTCGGTTGGTTCGACCAGCGCGAGGAACTTGAGCACGGGGTCGGCTCCGACGGATGGGTTTGCGGTCACCTTTTTCCCTGTCGAGGTGACGAGCTTGACGCCGTCTCCCCGCCGTAGGAGGGCGACGGCGTAGGAGGCGGCTTCTCGCACGCGCCTCTCGAAATCTCCATTCCACGACGCGGTTGCGCCTCGTGGCCGGATGTCGTCGAGCGTGATGGTGACCTCCGGACGGGCTTCGCGGGCGCGTTCCTTGAGGGCGAATTGGTCGGGGAGCGTGCTCTTGCGCCAATAGATGTCGCGCGGGTCGTCGCCTTCTCTCATCGGGCGGACGCCTATGATCTCGTCACCGGCGCCGCGACCTATCGGGCCTCGGTTCCCTTGGTTGGCGACGGCATGGTCGTCGGGCAGCCGGACGCGGTCGATTTGTGGGTAGATGACCAGTTCTCCGGCAAGATCGTATAACAACGACTTTTCAAACAAACCGAACGGAAAGCGGGTTGCCACACGGAATCCGGTGTGGCGGTCCAACCCGCGGCGATTGGGCTTTCGTCGGTAGGCAGCGACCTGGGCGGATTTCGGGCTTATTTTCAGAAAAAAGCAGCGCTTGTCGGTGGGCTGGCCGGCGCGCAGGTCCTCGACCTCGATGGCGTATGACGGGAAGCGTCTCTTCCCGTTGAAGACTTCGATCTCGACCAGGTGGGCCCGTCCGGCTTGTGCACGGGCGGGGAGGCGGCGCGACACCCGTAGATTTCGCAGGGACAGCTCACTCATCACCCCCGAAACCATGATGAGCGCCAAGAGCATTCCGAGCACGAGATAGAGAAGGTTGTTACCGGTATTCACAGCGGCGAAGCCCACGCCGAACGTGATCAGCACGTAGTACTTGCCTTCGCGGGTGAATCGGAGCTTCCTCGGTGGCCTGAGTCGGCGGGAGAGGCGTCTGATCAGCACCCCCACTCGCGATTCGGCCGTTGTTGCTCGAGGGTCCACCATGGCAGCGCCGTGCGGGGGGTCAGAGGGGAACCGGCACGCGCTCGACGATATCGCGTATCGCGGCTTCGGTTTCGTCCCGCGTGGGGACGTAACCTTCGACATGGGAGGCGAGCCTCACGCGGTGGGCCAGCACCGGGACGGCCAGGTCGTGGATGTCGTCGGCGATACAGTAGTTGCGTCCTCGCAACAACGCTCTTGCTCTGGCCGCTCTCGCCAGGTTCATGCCGGCCCGCGTCGAAGCCCCGAGGGCAAGCAGCGGCGAGGTGCGCGTCGCGGTCGTCACAGCCTGCAGGTACGTCGCGAGCGCCGGGTCGAGTCTAATGCGGTTCACCAGGGCCTGTAGCGCCACAAGCTCGCCGGGGTCCAGGACGGCAGGAACATGCTTGACGCGGTCGGCGTCACCGTCGAGGAACAGGCGTGCTTCGACCGTTGGAGGGGGATAACCAATTCGGATGCGCAGCATGAACCGGTCGAGTTGAGACTCTGGCAGCGGGAACGTGCCGGCGGAGTCGTGCGGGTTCTGGGTGGCCAGAACGAAGAACGGTCGTTGAAGCGAAAAGGTTTTCCCGTCGAGCGAAACCTGCCGCTCGCTCATAGCTTCCAGCAGAGCGGATTGTGTCCTGGGGCTCGCTCGGTTGATCTCGTCGGCGAGAAGCACGTTGGTGAAAATCGGGCCGTGGCGGAGAACGAATTCTGCCTTGCGTTGGTCGTACACGCTCACGCCCAACACGTCGCTCGGGAGAAGATCGCTGGTGAACTGCACGCGGTGCAGGTCACCTCCGACGGCCTTCGCCAGCGCGCGGGCGAGTGTCGTCTTGCCCACGCCGGGAACGTCTTCGATCAGGACATGCCCCTCCGCGAGGAGCGCGGTCAGGGCGAGTTCGATGACTTCGGGCTTGCCCTCGAGCGCCAACTCGACGGCGTCGCGCAATTCGGACAGGCGCAGGCCCGGGCTGTTGGTTTGTGGCGCGGCGGATGTCATCTGGGCCTATCCTATCATGGTTTCGCGGGCGGGCATGGTCGTTGGAGTCAGTTGGTCGGCGGCGGGCTGCCGGGGCCGCGTCGACTTGGCGTTGCGTCGCCGCGCACTTGTTCGTATGAGGACTGCAACCCACTGCCGCAAGAGCTCGGATGGAACGCACGGAAGACAGGAACCGCGTGGTCGGCGTCGTGCTCGACAGGCTGGGTTGCGTGTTCGGTACGACGGTGGCGCTGCGGGGTGTGTCTGGCGAGTTCGAGGCGGGGGTGGTCCACATGATTGTTGGGTCCAACGGCTCTGGCAAGTCGACGTTGCTCCGAGCGGTCGGCGCCACGTTGCGTCCATCCAGCGGGCAGGTGCTCTACCGCCCGGCGATGTCGCTTTCCGCCGTGCGTCGGGAGGTCGGTTGGGTGTCCCACGAAACGTTGGTGTATCCGGATCTTTCTGGGCGTGAAAACGTGGAGCTTGCAGCCCGTTTGTACGGCCTCGACGCCGCAGGGGCTTGGGCGTCGGTTCAGAGCCGTTTCGGTCTGGGCAAGTTCGCCGACCGTCCGGTGCGAACCAACTCGAGGGGGCAGCGACAGCGTGTGGCGATGGCCCGTGCGCTGGTGCACGACCCGTCGCTCGTGTTGCTGGACGAACCGGGCACAGGCCTCGACGAGGAGGGGATGGCGATACTGCGTGCCGTTGTTTCGCAGGAGGTGGAGCGGCGGAAGGTCGTGCTCATGGTGAGTCACGATGCGGAGGCGTTTCGGTCGTTGCCGCAGAAGCTGTGGCGCTTGGACCGCGGTCGGTGGGTCTAGCCTGCAACCAACGAGAGTCTGGCGAGGAGCTGTCGCGCGGCGCGTCTGGAGGCGGTCGTGTGCGGCGGCGCGTGGGGAAAGACCGCAACGACACGGCAGATGCCTAGTCGCTCAAGTTCCTCAGCGTTGGTGCCGGTGGAGCTGTCGGGTTGCCCCGGCCGGCTGAGTGCAACGTGTACTGGCGGCAGGGAATGGTCGCGCACGGCGAGAAAGAGTGCCGTCAGATCGTGCAGTACGCCCAAGCGGTCGGGGGCCACCACCAAGAGTGCGTCCGGCGCCAGCGCACGCACAAGGTCGGCGTTGGTGCGCCGGAGCGCGAGGGGCGTGAAAAGGCCGCCGGCCGTTTCGACGAGAGATACCGTCGAGCCCCGTTCGGCCTTGCTGACCCATTCTTGGACCCTGGCAAGCGAGATGCGCAGGCCCTGTTCGCGCGCGGCTCGATGCGGCGAAACCGGCTTGGTCAGCCGGTAGGGGGCCTTGGGTTTCACGTGAAACATTGATTGCAGCGCCAGGGCACGCCCGTCGTCATCCCCGCCGCACTCCACCGGCTTTAGTCCCACACAGCCGATGCCCTCCCTCCGCATCTGCTCCCCCAGCGCCACGCACACATGCGTCTTGCCTACCCCCGTCCCCGTGCCAGCCACCACGATCCTCATCCCACCGCCCCTATTAGCGCCTCCCCAATCCTGTCCACGTCCACCGGCGTCATCGTCGCACGCACCGTGACCCGCAGCCTCGCCGTCCCTGCGGGGACCGTCGGCGGACGAATCCCCTTAATCCGCACCCCGGCCTGAGCCACCCTTCGCTCCACCGCCACGCACGCTTCCGCCGCGCCCACGATCACAGGCACTATCGGCCCCACGGACCCCGCCACCACGCGCAGCCCGGCCGCCGCGGCCCGCGCGCGAAGCCGAGCAGCGTTCCCGTGCACGCGCGCACGCCCCTCCTCGTCCCGGCGCGCACGTCTCACGTTTTCCAGGGCCCGTCCGGCGACGGCCGGGCTCACGCCCGTCGAGAACACGAACGACCTCGCGCGGTTCCACAGCCATTCCACCGCCACGCCTTCCGACGCTACGAACGCCCCCTGCACGCCCACGGCCTTGCCCAACGTGCCCACCACAACATCCGCCGCCACGCCCTCCGCCCGACACACCCCTGCGCCTCCTGGCCCGAACACTCCAAGCGCATGCGCCTCGTCCACGATGAGCCCCGCCCCGTACTCATCACACACCTGCCTCAGCTCGCCCAACGGCGCGACGGTCCCCTCCATGCTATAGTAGCTCTCCACCACCACCCACCTCCGCCGACCACCCGGCCGCGCCAGGGCTCTCGCAACCCCCGCTACGTCCCGGTGCCGAACCACCGTCACGTCCGCCCGGCTCAGGCGGCATCCGTCGATCAGGCTGGCGTGACAGTGCTCGTCGGACACGATCCGGTCGCCGCGCCCAGCGAGGGCCGGCAGCACACCCACGTTGGCCGCGTAACCGCTGCTGAACACCAGCGCCGCTTCCTGCCCTACCCACGAGGCCACTTCCTCCTCCAGAGCCCTCACTTCCTCTGGGTCCCCCACGACCAAGCGCGACCCCCTTGCACCCCACCGCACGCCGCCCACGCTCTTCCCGCACTCCCCGCCATACCCGAGGTAGTCGTTCGAGCACGCGTCCAGGCCCCACCCAGCATCCGTCATCCGGTAGTCCCGCCGCAGGCCGGCGTCTTCCAGTCCGGCCAGCTCCCTCTGCAGGAACTCCAAGGCCGCCCTCATCGCTCCTCGCTATCGCCGCCGCCGTCCATCCCCAACGACGACAGCGCCCTATCGACTTGCCCCAACAGCTCCTTCATCCGACCCAGCATGTCCGCCCGGAACGCCGCGTGCTCCTCGCGCACCCGCTCCACATCGTGCGCGAGCGAAATCGCAGCCAGCGCCATGGCGTCCGCAGCCCCCGCCCTGCCCCGCCCAAGCTCCTGGCTGCGGCGCTCCACCATGGCGGCCAGCCGCCGGATCTCAGCCTCCGACGCCGTCGTCGCCACCCGCACCGTTCGCCCCGCAATCTGCAAAATTACCGTCTGTCTCACCTGTTCCCCCATGGCCCCTACTTTCCCGATCCGCGCATCCACTCGTACGCCAGCAGCACCGGCAACGACAGCACCTCCCCGTCCACATGTGCTGCCACAACAATGCTGCGCTCCCGGGCCTCGCCGAGACCCACGCGCCATTCCAGCCGCAGTCCCCCCGCCATCACGTACGACGACGCGTAGTTGAAGCTCCTGCTTCCCCAGAAGACCTCCCACGCCACGCCCGGCTCCCAGCCGTCCACCGCAGTTCCGCGCCCGTACCCGCCCACCGACAGCACGAGCGGCAAGTACGAATGAACCGGCAGCAGGCCGCTGACCCCGCCGCCCGCCTGCACGTCCTCCAACGACGTCAGCGCCTCCACATAGGGACCAACTCCCACGTCCCTGTTGCTCCGGCGCCCGAACAAGACGTCGCCGTGGAGCCCCAAGTGCGCGTGCGTCTCGGACCACCACCGCTCCCCCTCCGACGCTCCCGACACGCCGACTGTGAGCCCCACGTTTGCTTGCGGCTCCGCACCCGCACGGCCGGCGACGACCAACCCGAGGCACGCTGCCGACACGACCGACGCCCAACGCATGGCCGCATCCTAAGCGTTCGCCCCCGCGCCGTCCATGCCCGACCGACGGTCTGGCACACAACCGTGTTTCACGTGAAACGTCTTTGCTCCAGCCCCCCAACCCCACACTGCACGGCGAACCACCCCCCGGACCCCCTCGGTCCGGCGCCCACGACGACCACCGCGCCAGCTACCTCCCGCAACACCCCCCAA
>Ga0209018_1000206_pt1 | contig 58064 bp, 31 predicted proteins | sample YNPBryBLVA2012_FD_185814 | JGI IMG/M metagenome (GOLD analysis project Ga0209018, IMG submission 185814) | Anoxygenic and chlorotrophic microbial mat microbial communities from Yellowstone National Park, USA - YNP Bryant BLVA 2012 (SPAdes)... ...
AACAACCCAAGTCCGCGGGCGAGATCAGGATTGGCGACTACCTTCTTAAGTTTACGGTTCCCTCTTCTGTTCGGGCCTACGACGTCGTCCCCATTAAATACACTCTGCTCCAACCTGCCGGAAATAGGCGGGCGGCAGTACAAGCCGTAGCATTCGAAGATCCTTCGAAAGCTGGCGACAAAGCATTGTATGACCTAGCCATTCCCGGCGATATGGGGGTCAAGATAGAGTATCTGGGCAGTGTAAGCGCCGATCTGGACGACGAGAACTACATCCCACTTACCGCCGACCCGAAAACCCCGATCAGCCCATTTCCTCCGTTTAAGCGGGACGATATGGTGCTATCTTCCACTATTCGCGAAGCGAGGGCGATCTGGTTCAAGTTTAGAATCATTAACACTGGCGATACAATCCTCGATCCCGAGGGCTTTGGAGCAGCGTTTGCCGAACCAAGGATTTCAAAACTGAATGAAGACGGCTCAGAAGAATGGAGCGCGGGAACTACCAACGCCTATGAGAGGTTTCTCAACTACATTTATCCCGGCGAATCGACCGAAATGTGGGTGAACTTCTTCACGCCCAAGCTCGGGCCAGACTGGTATAGGGGCCTAAAAGAGGGGAACTATCGCGTAGACTTTCGCTTGGTGTATAGATACCACCGTGATTACAACTGGTGGGTGAATGTATGGACCGGCGCGGAGTTTTGTCGTTTGTCGGTGCCGATAAAGGTGGCAAAGAACCCGGAGATAACGCCGGTACAGGCCGAGCTTAAAGTGACAGATTCCGAAGAAAAGATGCCCGGCATCTACGACCGGTTTGAGGAGTTCATGCACACTTTCCGCATACATCAGCCGGCGAAGAACAAGACGAAGCTGCAGGATGCCATATATCTCCAAATAGCGCCGTGGACCAAGAAGATAGTGGTGAAGCTGATATTGACTGATCCACGTAAGATAGCCGTTGCCAAGATACCCGTGAGAGTTACGGGAGAGAACTTACGGATAAAATACAACCCCAACAACGTCTTTGTCGTGAACCGAAACGGTCGCGAGATGCCTGCTTTCGTGGCACAGGCTATGCCTGGGATGAGGATTGGTTTCCAATTGGGCCCTTACCCGGAGAAACACATGCTCCGCGACCTCCAGGAGATGAAGGAACTGGGAGTGAATGTGATATGCAATACATCGGGAGGTTGGTGGGTACCGGAACTGACTGGTCGCAAGGGCGTGGAGCCGCACTCTGCTTGCTACAAGTATTTCTACGACGTGCTTGTTCCAAAGCTGGACATGTTGCTGATGGGCTGGAGCGTATACCCGCCGACAGGCCTTGGATGGTATTGCCACGTTGAGCCACTATTGGGGGAGAAGCCGACCTACTCGCTGTCAAACGAAGGTTACGGAGGAGCGGGGCATTCCGTAGATCAAGGCGATCCTATTGTTCCCAGAGTAATCGCCGCTTGGACGAAATACAACTACTCCCGCTGGGGTGATCGGTGGTTCAAAACGAAAGATGGTCGAGTTCCAATCGATGTGGAAGATACCTGGGGCTGGATGCGAGACGACATAAACATCCGCTACCAGCTAGGCCCTCTGGCTATTCAGCGCTTCCGAGATTGGGTTAAGGAGAAGTACGCCACTATCGAAAAGACCAATGCCGCGTGGGGCACCAATTACGCTTCGTTTGACGAGATCGACCCGCAGAGGAATCAGGGCATAGAAGGCGACGGATTGACTCACGGTCCTGTCTACAACAATCCCGACAACCCATTTCACGATTGGAGTCCGGCTATGGAGGACTTCGATACTTTCCGTACCGTCTTGCGCATGGACATTCTGAAGAAGGCTAACGAGCTGATCCGAAAAGACATTCCCGGCGCCGAACTGGCCGTACGCACCGAAGGTTCCAATCAAGTAATACGCGGAGACGGTAAATCGGACAATATGCACCTGAGGCACATATACTATTCCCAGCGCAGGAACGCGATGATTTTCGATGTTATCAAGGATGCGAACGTCCTCCACTTCCACAGCGATTACCATACACTGCCTTACTCGGAGGCCGAGTGGCGGCAGGCAATGCGTGAAATGGTCGAGGCGGGAGTCTTGCCTGTACACCTGCCCCAGTTCGACCATATGCGCGACATACTACTCAATCCGCACTACGGTCGTCAATATCAGAGACATTATAACTTGGACCGGCCGAGCAAAGGGATGATGATTCACTGTCTTGTCGCGGCCTATCCCTGGTGGAAAGCAACCTATGAAGAGGGTGGGGCGCCGGGCATCATCTGGAGCGATTACCAGTGCGACGGTTTTGCCACCGAAACCCAGAAGCGCGAACTGCGTCTGCTGACTGAGCAGTTCCGGAAGATGAAGCGATAGACAAAGCGCCAAGGCGACTGTAAAGTCCTATCTATTGTTCCGGATAAGTTCCCAGAACGTTTGGGCGGCCGTAGGCAAGGGAACAAAAGATTTGATCCTGCCGGTCGGCTTAGGTGTTTAGGGGCGGCCCCGTAACGTAGGCGCGTAACTCCAGGTAAAGTTCGAGGAGGAAGCGCCATGCGCAGTTCAGCACGAATAATCTTCGTCCCGCTATTCCTATTGCTGACGGCTCATCCCTTATCTGCGCGATGCCTGGAGGGAGAGGTCGTTCGAGTCACCAAAGACCTCGTTACTTTTAGTTTTCCAATGCCTGTCAAGCGCCACTCGGTGATCCTGATAATGCGCGATGGCGGCGAGTCCGTGGCTGGTTCAGCGGTCGCCGAACGCTGCGGTGGGGTAGGCCCCTACGACGTCATAGGCAAGCTGATGTTTGTCGCGAATCCCTACTCAGTGGTCGTCGGCCAAAAGGCTTGTGTCGATACGCTCAATGTCTCCGGCCTGCCTTCCTCGGTTGAGCCTGCAAAGCTGGCGGCTGCCCCGGGTTCGGCGCCGATGCCCGCCGTCAAGCGCCGAAAGTCCAGAGATGAGGACCTCAATTTCTACTATTTCGCCGGCGGACAAAAAGTCGGGTATGGGGCGTTCGGCATCGGCTACGAGAAGACGCTCCGGCTTGCCAAAGGCGTAGGCATCCAGTTGGACGGCGGAATATCGGCAATAGGCAACGTGACAACCGCCGACAAGGACCGCGTCGACGCCGACCAGCTCATCGAAACCCTCAACGGCCGGCTCAAGATGGATTGGGGCAAGGGGATCGGCGCCTACGCCGGTTATCGCTGGAGTAGAGGCCGTGGAGACCAAGAACAATGGGACGAACTAGTGAAGGCTCTCCAGCACAAGAGCTTCTTTCACGCCTCTCAGCTTGAAGTGGGCGAGGTGATGATGCAGGGCGTTGAATACGGCCTCACGTTCAGGACCGCGGGCCGGATTGCTCTCTCACTAGGCTACATTCCACAATGCCGCACCGACTACGGCGGTTTCGGCGTCCTCAGCGAACCCGGCGCAACCGCCGAGCTGCGATTCGGTATTGGTAGTGGCGCGATCCGGCTCAGAGGAATACGTTCGGACGACTACTGGGCCGCCGACCTCGGCGTAACAGTGCGCTAGGTCCGGCTTGCACTCCCGCATAGCTTGCGCAAGGTAGGGAAGCCTCGCGCAAGCCCCAAAACGAACTCATATCTCCCTCCGCAAGCGTATCCTCGCGGGTAAACTATTGATAGAAATGTTTTCGGCTTACGGGGAGGTCCGTGAGATGATGCGCATGACTATGGAGGGAACTCGCGCTCCGGAACTCGAGGCGCGTGAGGAAGACTGGATCAACACCCCTCCGCTTCTGTTGAGAAACATGGCCGGCAAGACCGTCCTGATGGATATGTGGAATTCTACCAGCCTGCATTGCCTTCGCGCTTTGCCCTACCTGGTGGAATGGCATAGGCGCTACGGCGACTGGGGACTGGTTATAATTGGTGTGCATACGCCAGAGTATGAGTTCTCACGCTCGCGCGAATACGTCAGAGCCGCAGTTAACAGGTTAGGAATACCTTATCCGGTCCTAGTTGATGGTGACCGCGTCAACTGGAACAACTACTCTACCCGTTACCGACCGCGCAAGTACCTCATCGATACCGATCGAAAAATCGTCCACGGCCACATCGGTGTAGGCGCCTACACCGAGATCGAAGCCGCAGTCCAGCGGCTGCTTCAAAGAGCCCATCCAGATGCCGCGTTTCCGGAACCCATGCAGCCGGTGAGACCCGAGGACGAGCCTGGCGCGATCTGCTACCCGGTTACCCCCGAGGTCCACTGCGGGTTTGAACGCGGCGAGTTGGGTAGCCCCGAAGGCTGGCGTCCCAACGTGGTCCACACCTACACCGACCCCGGCAAACGGCGGGACGGGGTTCTCTACCTACGCGGGGTATGGAGAGCCACTCCGGAAGCGGTAGTTCACGGGCGCGCAACCCACGATCCCGAGGACTACGTTGCGGTCAACTACCACGCGGCCGAAGTCAGCGTGGTTATGGGGCCGGAGCGCGACGCGGCATTCGATGTCTTCGTGCTTCAGGACGGCAAGCCTCTGCAGGCAGAGGATCGCGGCGATGATATATCGTATGCGCCCGACGGCGAGGCCTATGTCCGCGTGGATACGCCCAGACTCTACCATCTAGTGCGTAACGTCAAGTTCGGCTCGCACGAAATCAAGCTGTTATCCACCTCGGACCAGTTCGCGGTTTATTCCTTCGCGTTCGGGTCGTGCAAGGAGCCGGAGTAAGAAATTTAGTAGCTTCCAAACTCCCACGCTGCGTCCAGCATCGCCGCCACGTTTGCGGGCGGGACGTTGGACTGCACGTTGTGCACCTGGTTGAAGATGTATCCGCCGCCTGGCTTGAAGATCTCGATGCGTTCTCTCACGTGCCGCCTGACCTCCTCGGGAGTTGCGCTGGGCAGGACGGTCTGCGTGTCGCATCCGCCACCCCAAAAGGTGAGTTTGTCGCCGAACTCGCGCTTGAGGGTTGCCGGGTTCATCCTGGCCGCCGAGGTTTGGACGGGGTTGAGTATCTCGACGCCCTCGTCGATGATGTCAGGGATGAAATCGTAAATCGAGCCGCATGAGTGCAGGAACACGTGCACATCCGAATGCTCTCGGGCATATTGGTATATTCGCTTGTGGCGCGGGCCGATAAACTCTCTATACATCTCCAACGACAACTGCGCCGCCGACTGCGTGCCCAGATCATCGCCCATCTGCACTATCTGAATATATGGCCCCAGATAATCCAAGAACCGCATGAGATTAGCAATGTGAGAGTCGGTGAGCTTATCCAGCATCGCGTGTGTGAACTCGGGGTCGGCTGCCATGTCGATCATAAACTGGCCCCAGCCACGCAGGAACTGCCCGCCTTCGAGTATGTTGCCGCCAAAACCCATCAAAACTGCGTAGTCGGTGTTTTCGTAGATCCACTTTGCCCGCTCGCGCAGGTCTTCCAAGTATTCATCGGAGAGCTGGTCGGGTTGCCAGTCGTCGAGTTCGGCGATGCTGGTCATATGCGCAAGCGGCTGGTAGACCGGTTCGAAGTAGAGACATCCTTTCGGCGCTCTCGAGAGGACACGACCTTCGGCGTCGCGTACTACATAGCCTCCTTCGCCGTCCGGTTCCGGGTTGAACCCGAGAGGAATGTAGGCGTCGGAACCATCGGGCAGAGTCCAAGGCTTCCACTTGTTCGGGTGACGGCCAAAGGTATTCTCGGCGTAGACGACGTCGATATGAAATCTATCTAGGATCGGCTTCTCGATCTCCGCGAGCTGCTGCATCGTGTCAAAAACACGTGTCTCGCCCTCGCTTATGCCCAAGAATTGCTTGAGCTTGTTGTAGGCCACCGCCATTATGCCGGTGGATCGCATCCCGCCGAAGTCGATCGGCACGCGGTCTGGCTTCTGATGTCTTATTGCGGCTAAAACTCGCTCGCGGCTGGTCATACGCCACCTCATTGGGTTCGCGCCCGGCTTTGCCCCCGACGCGACGTTTGCTCGACTGATGTTAGTATAGCACCCCGAACCAAAGCCGTTCCAGAAGAGCTTTGCTGAGCGGCTCACATCGGGAAGGCTACGTGACTCTTCGCGGCCTGTCGTCTTGCGACTTTTGCGATGGTGCTCAGTCGATCGGTGGGATCGCATCGGCGTTGACACCATCCCATTCCGGCGGGATAATTGGAACTACCTCAACTACGGAGTGATCGGAATGAATTCGCTGACTCTTCTGGCGCTGACTTTGTGCGCCATGGGTCTTGCCTATCGTTACTACGGAGCGTTTCTGGCAGCTAAAGTGGTATTAACGGATGCCTCGCGGCCGACGCCCGCGCACGAGTTTCGCGATGGGAAGGACTACCATCCGACGAACAAGTGGGTTCTTTTCGGGCATCATTTTGCCGCAATTGCCGGTGCCGGTCCACTTATCGGCCCTGTTCTTGCCGCGCAATATGGTTACTTCCCCGGCGCTATCTGGATACTGGTGGGAGCGATATTCGCCGGCGCGGTGCAGGACTTCATAATACTTCACGCATCGGTTCGCAACCGCGGAGAGTCCATATCCAGGATTGCGCATCGTTATCTCGGTCCGGTGGCTGGGTGGTGCACGGCGTTTGCGGTGCTCTTCATCATCATTGTGGCCCTGGCCGGGCTGGCGGTGGCGGTGGTGAACGCGTTGCACAAAAGCCCGTGGGGGGTCTTTGCCATCGCCTGTAGTATACCGATTGCGTTTCTTATGGGACAGTGGATGTATAGGATCAGGCCGGGCAGAGTCACTGAGGCCTCGCTGATCGGCGTAATACTGCTTATCGCCGGCGTGCTGCTGGGCAACCCGATCTCGCACAGCTCGGCGGCTTCGTGGTTTACGCTGTCCGAGGACGCACTGAAACTGGCGCTGCCGACTTACGGGTTCGTGGCCGCTGTATTGCCGGTGTGGATGCTGCTATGTCCCAGGGACTATCTTTCGACCTACATGAAGCTCGGCACGGTTGCGTTGCTTGCGGTGGGCATCGTGATAGTCCATCCCGACCTGCGTTTTCCTGCTACGACCCAGTTCGTCAAAGGCGGTGGCCCGGTTATCCCCGGCCCGGTATGGCCTTATGTGTGCATTACGATCATGTGTGGGGCGATATCCGGTTTCCACGCGCTCATAGGTTCGGGCACTACACCGAAGATGCTAAACTCGGAATCTGACGCGCGCCCCATTGGCTACGGTGCGATGCTTGTGGAAGGGCTTGTGGGTTTGCTGGCGCTCATCGCCGCGTGCTCGATGTATACCAACGACTATTTCGCGATTAACGCCAACATCGCCAAGTTCCCTCAGTTCGCCAACGACGTGACGCAGCTCCCCGAGCTGACGCGAATGGTGGGGGAGGAGACGTTGGTCGGGCGCACCGGCGGCGCCGTAACCCTTGCGGTAGGCATGGCCCGTATTTTCACGCAGATTCCGGGCATGAAGGGGCTTATGGCCTATTGGTATCACTTCGCGATAATGTTCGAGGCGCTTTTCATCTTGACCACCATTGACACCGGAACGCGTGTGGCCAGGTTCATATTGCAAGAGATGTTGAGACCTGTATCGAAAACCCTGTCGACGGGCAAGTCGGTGGTGGGTGTTGTCGTCACCAGTTTCGTCGTTACCTATGCTTGGTATTACCTGCTCAAGGGTGGAACAGTCAATACGATCTGGCCAATGTTCGGCATAGCCAACCAGCTCCTAGGGGTAATCGCGCTTGCTGTCGGAACGACTTACATTCTAAACAAGTCGTCGAAGCACATATATGCGCTGACTACGTTCATACCATTCCTATTTCTTGCGGTTACGATATTCACGGCCGGCGTGCAGTACACAAGCGCGGTAACACGGGGACCGGAGGCGGACTACGTCAAGGCGACGCTCACGGTGATTATGATGACGCTGGCAGCCATAGTCAGCGTCAACTGCGTGACTAAGTGGATACACATACTATCAGGTCGTGTCGAGCCCGAAGTCGAGGTCGGCAGGGACTTGATGGAAGTGACCCATTCGGTTGAGGTTGCGGATTAAGCCGACCTACGCCGCCGGCAAAACACCCTGGTTACCTGCGTCAGCGGCCTCGAACAGGCGCGGCACGTCCTCCGGCGGGACCGGCGGCGTGATGAAATAACCCTGCATCTCGTCGCAGTCCAGAGAGCGCAGGAAGTTGAGCTGCTCCGTGGTCTCTACGCCCTCGGCGATAACCTTTAACCGCAAGCTGTGCGCCATTGCCACAATTGCGCCCACCGTCGCCGCCGCGCCGGGGCTCATAGTGAGTTCTTTGATAAATGACCGGTCTATCTTGACCGCATCCACGGGAAACCGCCGCAGATAGCTCAGCGAGGAATGGCCCGTGCCGAAATCGTCGATGGACACACGCACGCCGAGGTCTCTAAGCTCGTGCAGTATCGACACCGATGATTCAGGGTTTTGCATTAGTGTATGCTCCTTGATGTCCAGCCCCAAGAACTGCGGGTCAAGCCCAGATTCCTTGATGAGGCGGACGAGAGTATTCTTGAGGTTGCCGCGGAGGAACACCTCGCGGCTGATATTTACCGTCACATCTATCTCCGGCAGACCGGAGTCGAGCCACGCTCGGTTCTGCCGGCAAGCGGTGCGGAGCACAAAGTCGGTCATCGGGGCAATGAGGCCGGTTTCCTCGGCTACCGGGATGAATTGCGCCGGTTGTACCAGCCCTACGTCCGGGCTTCGCCATCGGATCAGCGCTTCCAACCCCAGTATTTTGCGCGACATTATGTCTACCCGTGGCTGATAGTGGACCAGGAATTCGTGGCGTTCCAGCGCTAGCCTAAGATTGGTCTCCAGCGCAGCGCGTTCCAAGGCGATCGCCGTCAAGGTTTCGGTGTGGAGCTGGTAGTTGTTACGTCCTTGTTCCTTGGCGCGATACATAGCCGTATCTGCGTTTTTTACGAGCGTTTCGACGTCCGAACCGTCCGCGGGATATATGCTGATGCCGATACTGGCTGACACTTGCACTTCGTGACCGTCGAGGTGATATGGCTCGCTGAGAGCTTGGATCACCTTCTCCGCCACGGCCACCGCGTCGTCAGCGCTGCGGATGTCCGAAGCAATCACCACAAACTCGTCGCCGCCCATCCGCGAGATAGTGTCCACCTCGCGCAGGGTTGCCAAGAGTCTCCTGGCGACTTCTTTTAGTAATAGATCACCGACGTTGTGCCCCAGTGTATCGTTGATTTGCTTGAACTTATCGAGGTCAAGGAACATTACAGCCAACAGTTCGCCCTGTCTGCGGGCGTGTGCTAGCCTCTGAGTAAGCCTGTCACTGAAAAGAAGTCGGTTGGGCAACCCTGTAAGCGGGTCGTGAGTTGCCTGTTCCCGGAGCGCTTCCCGCATTGAGAGTAGCTCAGCTTGCAGGTCCAGCACCCGTCTTCCGGCGCGAAGCCGCGCCTTTAGTTCGTTTGCATCGAAGGGCTTGGTAACGTAATCGTCGGCGCCCGCCTCGAGTCCCTCCAACAGGTCCTGGCGCTGGGTCTTGGCGGTAAGCAGCAAAATGTAGATATATGCTTCCCGGCGACTCTTGCGCACCTGTCGGCAGATTTGGATGCCGTCGATGCCGGGCATCATCCAGTCGAGAATTGCCAGTCGCGGACTGTCTTCTTGTTGGAGGATTTCCCAAGCTTCTAGGCCATCCTTGGCTACAACCACGTCGTAACCCCACTTAGCCAGAAGTGCTTCTAGTAATCTTCTGGATACGGAATCATCTTCCGCTATCAGGACCCTCATGCGGCCTCCTCAAGCGTAATTTCAGCAAGCGCCGGCCTTAGCAAGTCCAGCTCGTCCTGGAGTGCGGCCCTCGCGTCGGCTACCTCGTCCATCAACCCACTACGCGCCAGCTTCTCGAGCCGCAGCGCTGCGTCGTAAGCATCCTGAGCCGCAAAGTTACCCACGCAGCCTTTCAGAGTATGTGCTGCCGTTTCCAGCGCGTGGGCGTCGCCGCGTTGGATTGCTTCATCGATCTCGGCCAATAGCCTGTCGCAGTCATCCGCAAACAGCGTCGCCAGATCGGCTAGCAAAGACATATCGCCGTCGACACGGGCCAGCAGCGCATTTTTGTCCATTTTCAGCTTTCCAAGTGATCGTTTTGGTGGCGCGGAACTCAGTTGGACCCTAATCGGCGCATCAAGGCTTTCGACTGTAGATTCGATAATGTTATATAACTCGTTGGGCTGGATGGGTTTTGATACGTAGGCGTCCATTCCCGCTTCCAGGCAGCGTTCTTTATCTCCCTTCATTGCATGTGCGGTCATTGCTATTATCGGTATTTTTCTGCCGGTTGCAGACTCCCAAGCCCGTATCTCGGCGGTTGCCTCTAAGCCGTCCATCACGGGCATTTGCACGTCCATAAGCACGACGTCGAACTCACCGGTTTTCACCATTTCCACAGCCTGCTTGCCGTCTCCCGCTACTGTTACCTGGTGTCCGCGCTTGGCCAAAAGGCCGACGGCCAACTTTTGGTTCACCACGTTATCTTCGGCTAGCAGTATCCTCAGGGAGTGGCATTCGGCGCAGCTACGCTGCTCAGGCAATTCGTCCTCCTCAACCTTGTCGGAAGCGCCCAGGATGTTTACGAAACAATCAAACAGTTCAGATTGCTTGATGGGCTTGACCAAATAAGCGGATATACCTAGCTCTCGGCATCTTTCCACGTCGCCAAATTGGCCGGCGGATGTCAACATCATCACCGTGGCTCCAGCCATCTTCGGGTTGTCTTTTATACGCTTTGCCACGTCGAAGCCATCCATCTCGGGCATTTGTGCGTCAAGCAACACGACGGGAAATGGTTTTCCCTGATCGCTGGCCTTCTCCATCTCGATGAGCCCGTCTGGCCCAGTCTCAGCAAGGCTAGGCACCATACCCCAGTTTGTCAGCACTTCCTCAAGTATGCGCCTGTTGGTTTGGTTGTCGTCGACCACTAACACCCGCAGTCCACGTAAACTCACCGAGCTAGTCGAATGTGCTTGTGCCTGCACTGAGCTTGCAATGCCGAACTTGGCGGTAAAATGGAACGTGCTGCCCTTGTTCAGCTCACTTTCCACCCACATCCGACCGCCCATCATTTCGACTAACTGCGAAGAGATTGTTAATCCCAGGCCGGTGCCTCCGTATTTGCGCGTCGTGCTGGTATCGGCCTGGGAAAAGGCTTCGAAGATCACTCTCTGCTTGTCCGGCGCAATTCCAATGCCGGTGTCGGAGACGGCGAAGTGCAACACCGCATTGTCTTCGTCCAAGGTCTCCGCGTCAACTCTAACCACAACCTCTCCTTCTTCAGTGAACTTGATGGCGTTACCGACCAGGTTCACAATCACTTGGCGGAGTCGCAAAGCATCGCCAATTATATATTCGGGCAAGTGTGGCGGTATGTGGCAGGCCAGTTCCAGTCCCTTTGAGTGTGCTCTTACCGCAAGGGTATGCATCATATCGACCAGACTGTCTCGCAGGTTAAACGGCTGTGGGTCTAGGTCGAGTTTCCGGGCCTCGATCTTGGAGAAGTCGAGAATGTCGTTTATGATGGTGAGCAGCGCATCGGCTGAATTCTTCACAGCGTCAAGGTAGTCGCGTTGCTCGGCGCTTAACTCAGTGTCCAAGGCCAGCTCGGTCATCCCGATAATGCCGTTCATCGGTGTGCGTATTTCGTGGCTCATGTTGGCGAGGAAGTCGCTTTTGGCTTGGCTGGCGGCTTCGGCGGCTTCCTTGGCCTTGCTCAGCTCGACTTGGGCACGGAAGCGCTGTTCTTCGACGCCGATTCCCGCTGCTGCGATTCCCAGCAGCCGCGTGTCTTCCTCGGAAGGTGAGAAATCGCGCTTGTAAAGGACGCAGACAGCTCCCACGCTATCCTCGTTGCACCTAACAGCCTTTCCCACATAAGTCTTTAGTCCGTAGGCTTGCACCGAAGGGTCAGTTTCCGCATAACTGGTCTGCTGTGCGTTGTTGAGCAAGAATAGATCGTCGCCATTGCGAATGACGTCCACGCATATTTTTCCCTCCGGGTTCGAGACAAGCGTGAATTCTGGAGGGGTGTTCCAGTGTCCTACGACGCGCATTACGTCGCCTTCCATGCGGACGTAAAGCGCGGAGTCAGCGGATAGCATTTCGCCGCACAGCGCAACAAGCCTGTTTACGTTTTCCTCGGGGTTTGGGCCGAAACTCAGGAAGCACTCGTTGAGCTTGTCGAGTCTTTGTTGAGCCCTTATGCGGTCGGCGATCTCTTGTCGCAGCTCGGAAGTCCTCTGCCGGACGCGGCGCTCAAGCTCGTCGTGGGCTTCTTGCAGGGCGGCATCTCGCTCTTGGATCTGGGTGAGCATCTCGTTGAACGCATCTATCAGGAAGCCTATCTCGTCATCTCCGTGCTTTGAAGCGCGAACCTGGTAGTTCTTGTCGACCGATACTGTTCGGGCGGTTCGCGCCAAGCCAAGAATCGGCTCGGAGATGACCCGCTGTGCTTGGGCGGAGAGCAGGAACGCCAGCAGAGACGAGGCCATCATGACCAGCGCTACAATACCCCCGTAACGCCTCATCCGCGAACGCACATCTTGCAAATCGGAACGTATATAGACCGTTCCTAAAGTACCGCCGTTAAGGACAATTCTATGGAACAACTCAAGCTTATCGTCCCCGAGGATGTAGCCGTCTGCTTTGACCTTTGGTGGGACAAACTGTTTTTCCCTCGAATATACGGCTAATGGTTTGCCGTTGGTGTTGTAGATGCAGGCGGCGACTACGTGGGGCTTGGCCTGCAATGCTTTAAGGGTTTCGCGAGCGGAGTCTTTGTCGTTGAAGGCGATGGCTGCTGTTGAGTTGTCGCCAATGATGGTAGCGAGTGTGGAAAGGTCGTGTACCATCGATCCGCGGAATGTGACCAACTCATAACCAAGAAATGCCCCGCAGGCCAGAACCAGAGCTGCGCTGCTAGTCAGCGTTATCACGAGTGTCAATTTTTGTTTGATCGACATGTTTAGAAACGCGCGCATGCAAATGGTCCTCTACACGAGTTTCGCAAGCTTTAATAACTTGCAACTGATCTTTAGGCCGGCACGTCTAGCCGCGTCCAGGTTGATCTCGAATCCAACTCTCTGGTTTTCCAACACAAAACCAATCATGCCGCCGCGTTGGGCGAATCGCTCTGTCTCGCCAACAGTGAGCACCGGGCTGTCCTTAAGCTCGTTCAGTATGCGCTCCACGTTGCGCTGTTCCGACGGGCAAACGTAGAGAATGTGGCTGCCGGCGGCTTCCTTTACCCTCCGGTAGTGCCGGATCACCAGCTTTCTGCCGTTAACCGACTTGCCTCGAACGATATTCTCGAGAGCACTTCCGAAAGGATCGTCGCCCAGTATGCCTATTACCAATGGCGAGTCGGAGTCGTCAAACGCACGCTCGGGCCATTCGACGAACTTGGCGAAGTTGTAGATGAACGCGGCCTTCACCTGATACTCGCTTATGGCGGCGGAAACAGGCGATGGAGGTAAAATGAACGCTATGGCAGCAGCGATCACAACCGCGATCGAAGCTCTTTGGATAGCGCCGAATGTCGGTTTTCCCACTCCATTGTGCATCGTATTCAGCTATGCGACCGGGCGGCTAAGATCCAAGATCAGCCCGGTGGAGTATCGGTTAGTTCCCTTATTCCTTATCGGAAAAGCTTAGCTGGAGAGATAGGGTAGGGTTGGCGCAAAAAATATTCGGCAACCAGTGAACTGCGCTTGCTCATTTCGCGTTGACATCATTAGGTACATTGACACAGAATGTATAAGAATGATTGCGGCCGCATTCTTGTTGAGGAGGCGCGAGTATGGTCATAAATGTCGGATGGGGCGGCGTTGTAGTCGGTTTTGTAGGATTTGTGATTTCTTTTGTTTTGGCGAGGCTTCATCAGGAATGCGAGAACGATGCCGAAGCCTCGATGGCTTCGACGATCTCATCGGTTGTGATCGCGTTGCTTGCCATCGCGTTCTACTTGGTCTCGCGAAGGTCAGATGCCCCGTTTGCGCAGGGTGGGACTATGGGTGTAGGCTTTCTCATTGGCGGTTTGGCTGGAGCGGTAGCATCGCTAACTGCTGGAGCGATAGCAACGCGATCCATAGGCCCCGTGAACGGCGGAAGGCGATCCCAATCATTCGTGTCATTGGCGTTTTTGGCGACTGCGGCGGCTGCGCTTACTTATTTACTGTTCAGTGGCTACCCGCAGCCTTCTATGGTCGGTCTCGCTATTGGCGGCGCGATGGCTGCGATTATTCATTACTATGTAGCGGCCGCCGGATCGGACTTGGTTCAAACTTGGTGCTTCCTGCTTGTGACCGTTTCCGTGTCGACCGTCTTGTCAGTCGAGCACTTCAACTCCGACCTGCAAAGGTTCTGGTGGGGTATGCCTATTCTGATGTGTCTCACTGCGTCAGTTGCTGCATTTCTCGGCGTTCAGATCGGTTTGACTAAACGTTTTCGCGAGCGTCCTGGTTACGGCGTGTTGGTTGGCATCTTTGCTAGCGTCGCGGTTTTGCTTGGGCTTGCAGCCATCTACTCGTGGCGGTTCTACTCCGAATGGCAATTGCTGGGTGTTGTTGCGGTTGGAGCGGCCGGAGGACTGGTGGTGGTTTGGCTGCTGGGGTCGGCCAGGCGTGGTGATGCTGCGGGGCGGTTGCAATCGGGGGCTTTGGCCGCGCTGGTTATCGTGGCGGTGGCGGTCGCGGGGTTCAAGATATGGGCTGGTCTGGGGATAGGCGTTGGATTGCTGGCGGCTTGGGCCATAGCGCTGCCTTGTTCGCTGCTTGGCCGCAACGAATCAGCAGAATACGACTATAATCTGGACACCGCCGTCGGTCAATCGCTTGCTTTCGGCCTTTCGATTCTGGTCTATCGTCTCTTCATCGAGCTCTACCCGCGTCTGTTAAGGGCAGGCGACCTGCGAATGCACTATGCCTACGTCGGTGTCCTGCTGGGCGTTATAGCTCCGTTCCTTCTATTGTCAATAATATTGAAATCACGCTGTCGTCAGGGCTCATGTCCGTTCCTGTCGGTAGGCGCGGCGGGCTTGTTGGCGGCCATAGCTCCAATTGTGTTGTGCGTGGTGTGGGAAGCTAGATGTGTGATGGGATTTATCTTCGGCCTTGCCGCCTCGATGGGCTTCTTCCTCATAGGTTCACTTGGTGGAGGCGAGAGTAACCCGCTGCGGCTGGATAAATCAACGTCGCTTCTCCTGCTTGGCTCGCAGCTAGCGGGATTGGCGTTTGTGGATCCTGTGTCTGGGATCGAAGTTACCCGATTGGTTCGCATCTGGGTTGTTGCCATCGCGGCGGCTATAGCTTTGATTTGGCTAGCGGTTACTGAGGTGGCGTCGTGCCGCCGGGCTTGTTAAGGAGTGGCCGTATGCTTGCAAATAGATTGTTCAGCGTAAAACTGGCCGCCGCAGTCGCTATCATTTTTTCGGCAGGGCTGGTTTCCTTGGAAATAAGCCGCCAAACTCCGCTCGGATCGATTGATGGCAGAGTCTACGCCCAAGAAAGTGGAGGGTCCATACCCGGCGCACAGGTGCATTTGTCAATCGAGGAAGAAGGGGGCGCAAACGTGGTTGAAACCGTCACTGATCGCCATGGGCGTTTCAGCCTTCGCGACGTGCCGGCTGGCAACTACGTGTTGCGCGTGACACGGTGTCAAGCGCATAACCTAGAGCCCATCAATGTGGTTGTCGAAGAGGGGCGTGTTAACAAAGTGCAGCTCGAAATGCGGCCAGTCGCGCCGTGGCTCGAGTTGCAAGTCCACCAACATGTATTTACGCCGAACGAGCACCCAAGCTTTCTCTGTCGGGGCTTTACCGAAAGCAGCGATGTCCGCATCAGTTTCTTCAGGGCCGATACCAGGGATTTCCTGGTGAAGTCGCACGGCTCCATCGAGCAGTTGCTGGGCAGCCGGTCGTACTACCGCAACGATCGTTGGGTTGTCGAGTTTCCGGACCTCGACAAGAACCCTTCGCTCATACGCAAGCTTGATTTCAATGTTACAGTAGCCAGACGAGACGCCGAGGGTGTCTATGCCAAGCGCATCAACGTTCAATCGCTAGGGCCAGGACTCTATATTGTCAGGGCCACAGCCAACGGCGCGCAGAAGCTCGAATGGATACTTGTCACATCGCTGGGCATCGTTACAAAGCACGCCGAGAACTCATTGCTTTGCTATGTTACGGATCTCGCAACGGGCAAACCAGTCAAAGGCGCCAGCATCGACGCCGTGGTTGGGGAACTTAGAGTTGGCGGCGGTTTTACAGACAGCAACGGCTTGCTGAAAATACAACTATCGAACCGATATGACGAAGGTCGGCTTGTGGTAATCGCCGAGTCGGCAGGGTCGACGGGGTTCGTGTCGTCGTGGTTTTCGGGCGAACAACAACAGCCCTACGAAGCGTATGTCTACACGGAACGACCGGTCTATCGTGCGGGACAAACGGTGTTCTTCAAAGGCATACTTCGTGCTCGTGATGGGGACAAGTATAAGGTAGTTGCTGGCAAGATTGTCTCGGTAGAGGCACGAGACAGTCGCGATACCCTTGTCTACAAGAGAGAGCTCCGCACGGACTCTTTCGGTTGCTACTACGGAAACATTCACCTCAACGAGGAGACCTCGTCCGGTTACTACAATATCACTACTACCGTGGACGACCAGCGTTTGTACAGCACAAACGGGTTCACGGTTATGGCGTATCGAAAACCTGAGTTCGAGGTCAAGGTTAAGTTCGACCGCCAACGTTACACGCGCGGGCAAACCGCCACCGCTCGGATTTCCGCACGCTACTACTTCGGCTCTCCCGTCTCGGGCGCAAAGCTGCGCTACTATGTCCACCGCTCGCCTTACTGGCTCTATCTGGGGGACGAGGATTATGGGTCGGCAAACTACGAGGCCGACTATGAAGACTACGGCGGATATGGGGAACCTACAGCAGCAGGTGAGATGAGCCTCGATGACAACGGCGAAGCACTCATTACAATCCCCGTTGATTGGCCTAAGCCCAAGAGCGATAACAGTTGGGATAGTGATCAGGAGTTCAGTGTTGAGGCGGAAGTGGTGGACAGTAGCGAGGGTATGGTAAGCCAATCGGCTTCCGTTTTGGTGACAAGAGGTGCTTTTGCCCTGCAGATAGAGCCGGATAGGTATGTAGTTGAACCGGGGTCGAGCGTAAACGCCCGCATTACGGCTATGACCTATAACCGCAAACCTGTAGCAAACACCGACGTAGTGCTAACCGTAGGCACCGAGCGATGGACAAGCGACGGCCGGCGTCTTTTCAAGCGTATTCTTAAACGCACTTTGACTACCGATCGCGAGGGTAAGGCTTCGGCGCGATTCACGGCCCGCGCTAAGGGCGACATCGTGATGCTGGTCGAAGCCCGTGACAGCAAGGGCAACGTCATCAGCGAGCGCGGATACGTATGGTGCTACGGTGGCGCAGGCCAAGACCCCTATTCCTATCGCGGGCCGGAACTCAAAATGGTTGCCGACAAAAAGGCCTACAACCCCGGAGAGACGGCCAAATTACTGATTACTAGTGCCAAGCCAGCGGACAGCGTATTGGTGACTGTCGAAGGAGAGCGCCTTTACGATCACCGCGTTATCAAAATGCGCGGCAGTTCGGCCGTTGTTGAGATTCCTGTAAGAGATAACTATAAGCCCAACTTCTATGTGTCGGCATGCTACGTGAAGAACAAGCGATTTATCACGCGCGAGAAGCTCGTTTCCGTGAGATTGAAGTACGACAAGCTTAATATAAAACTGACGGCCAACAAGAAGAAATACAAGCCTGGCGAGATCGCTCGCTATGATGTGCTGATCACCGATTCCCGCGGTCGTCCCGTACGTGCCGAGTTGAGCATAGGAGTCGTTGACGAAGCCATCTACTCTATAGCCAAGGATAATACCGAGAGTATTCTGGATTTCTTCTATCAACGTAAGTCCAACCAGGTGCGTACTACCTTCTCGTTTCCTGAAATCTATCTTAGCGATCCGGACAAGGCCGGCTCGGGTTACAATGGCGTCGTGCGCAAGCGGTTTGTCGACACGGCTTTTTGGGTGCCGAACGTCGTCACTGACGCCCGTGGCCGCGCCACCATTAGCTTCAGGATGCCAGACAACTTGACTACCTGGGTAACCACAGTCAAAGCAATTACAACCGAAACTCGCTGTGGTGAGCTTAGGAGTAAAGTCGTCACGAGAAAGGACTTCTTGGTCAGGCTCGAGATGCCGCGCTTCTTGGTGCAGACGGATCAGTCCGTCATTACAGCAGTAGTACACAACTACACATGCGCTGGCCGCGAAGTGCGCGTGGAACTTGGCGCGCCAGGGCTCAAGATTGACGGCGAGTTCCGCCGGGATATTACCGTCGGCCCTCACAGCGTTCAGCGCGTAGACTGGCGCGTTACAGCGGAGAAGCCAGGCTCTGCGCAGGTAACTGTCTATGCCACCTCAGGCAACCTCGACGACGCCGTCAGGATGAGCCTGCCGATACTGCCTCACGGTCAAGAGCGGCAGAGCCTGAAGGTTGTTCGGATTAACGGCGAGGGCGCAAAAAGCATTTTTGTGCAGGTGAGAAAGGACGCGATTCCTCAAGCCACGAGGCTGAGATTGACCTTGGCTCCATCGATAGCCGCAAGGCTTTTCAACTCGCTTGATTACCTCGCTCGATATCCTTACGGCTGCACGGAGCAGACTACTAGTTCGTTCATACCCGACGTGATAATCTGCCAAATGCTTCGCGATGTTGGTGTGCGTAGTCCTAGACTCGAAAAACAACTTCCCGACATGGTCGCCAAAGGACTCAATCGACTCTACAGGTTCCAACTCGGCGATGGAGGCTGGGGGTGGTGCGAATACGGCAAGGCGGACCCTTGGATGACGGCATACGTATGCTATGGTTTGATCGAAGCACGGGATGCCGGTTTCGCCGTTAATGAGACCGTACTTAGCAACGGTCTTGATGCGCTGGCAAAGCTTGCCCACATTGCAAACGACGACGCTACTAGAGCCTTTTGCTGCTACGTCCTTGCGATGGAGGCAAGAAGCGCAACAAGTTGTCTCGACAGTCTCGCGTCCGAGAAAACAAGCTACCGCGCTCTAGCTTTGCTGAGTTTATCCTACTCAAAACTCGGCCAGACTGACAAAGCACGCGCCGTGCTCGATAGGCTTATGCAGAGGGCTACATCAGGGGACGGAACAATCTATTGGGGCGATTACGAGAACTACGAAGACCACGCAGTCGAGACAACCGCTCTAGCCCTAAGAGCCCTCATAGCACAGAACCCCCAAGATCCCCGGGCAACCGCAATTGTGCGGTGGCTACTTAGCCATCAACAAAGTGGCTACTGGATATCCACTCGCGAAACCGCATTCGTTCTTTACGCCGTATCGGATTACCTCCGTAGAACCAAGGAGTTAGCTCCCGATTGTCGCGTGAGTGTGTTTCTTAACGGTCGCCGTTTGGGCGCTTTCCAATTCGGTCCGGAATCGGTGTTCGAGCCGTCGGTGGAGGTTACCATCGACGGTGGGCACTTGCGTCCCGGTCGTAACGAGATCACTCTGGCCAATTCCGGCCGAGGCGCGCTCTACTGTTCGGCGCAGCTGACTCAATTTGTGGCCAGACGAGCTATACCGATTACAATCACCGATAGCGGGCTCAAAGTAGTAAGGCATTATTACAAGCCCGACGCCGATTATTTCAGCAAGGACATAGCCAAAGCATTGGGTAGACCTATTTCGCAATGTTGCCTGCACGATGTAATTGTTGTTCGGCTAGATGTCTCTTCCAGCAGAACGCGGGAGTATTTGCTGTTGGAAGACTACATACCGGCAGGTTTCGAAATCGTGGACAAAGGCCAGATCGACTATTGGGACTGGAACTACTGGTGGGTGCAGAGGGATGTTCGTGACGACAGGGTGTCGTTCTACATCGACCGTCTGCGGGGGCGCAGAGTAGTCGAATACCAGATGCGGGCGGCGGTGCCGGGCTCCTACCACGCGCTACCAGCCCAGATCTACATGATGTACTCGCCAAAAGCCAACGCGGCCTGTGCGGAACAGGAGTTCACTATCAGATGAGGTTACTAGTCGTGATCCTTGGAGTGCTGGTAGTGGTCGGGCTAGCGCTGTGGGTGACCACGGCATCTCCCCCAGAGCACGTGATCGGCTCCTATGTCACAAGCCTGCGCGGGCGCTCGGCCTCGCAAATACACAATGTGAGGCTAGCAGTTAGGCGAATCAACAATACTGTGATAAAGCCCGGCGCAGTGTTCTCGTTCAATAAAGCTGTAGATTCCTGGACTGCCGACGCGGGCTACGTCAAGGCGCCAGTGAGCTACAACGGCGAGCTCGTTCGCGATTGGGGTGGGGGTGTTTGCCAAGCCTCCACCACTCTTTACAACGCCGCGCTGCTGGCTGGGCTGGAAATCGTCGAGCGACATCGTCATCACTGGCCCGCCCGCTATGCTCCGATAGGACGCGACGCAGCAGTTGCCTACGACACCATCGATCTTAAGTTCCGCAACAATCTAAGGCATCCCGTAAGGGTCGTTGGTCGCATAAGTAGGAACAGCGTTGTCTTCGAGGTTCTTTCGCACTACAAGCCGAACTACAGAGTGAGCGTAGAGACTTCAGTCCGTTCCATCGTCCCGCAGTCAGAAGTGTTATATTGGTGCGAGCCCGGGTCTCGCAGACAAGCCGTAGTCAACCGCGGCCACCCGGGCTTCGATGTAGTTACCGTGCGGATGTTCGAGGGCAAACGCGGCGCTCGCGTCGAGATAGTCAGCGAGGATCACTACCCGGCCATGCACCGTGTGATACGTGTCGCTGCGAGATAGACTTAAAGGCGCAATAGCCATTTCTTCGGTGAAAGCCCTCGTAGGCGAAGGGGGCTTAAGCCTCATCGAATTGCGCTTAGCACCTACACCGAGCCTACTTGCTACCCGATATGAATAATGTTGTTTACCACACCATCGGGAGTAGCCGCGGGACTATGGACGATTTCCTCTTGGCGCAGACCGATTATATTAAGTTCGTCTGCGGGCTTGCGTTCATATCGCTTGCCGTCGTGTGTCTTACGCGAGGCAATTTACAGGACTCTTCTCGCCCCAAGTGGCTGTGGATGGGCTTGTTTGGCGTGGCGCAAGCCGCTTACCAGTGGCATGGGTTGCTGGCGGATAGCTTGGGCGGGGGATTCGCGGGTATGAGCTCGAGGACCCTCACGCTCGGTGTGTCGCTATTTTGTCTTACGGAGTTCGGCAGGCGAAACTCGCGTCCGGTCGCTGGCTTCTGGATATACGTGCCGATTGTCTCAGCGGCGTGTGTAGGAGTGTGGGATGGATGGTCGGGCCTTGCAGCGACGATTAGCTACGTCTTAGGGCTGGGCGGTGGGTCTTGGGCGGCAAAGTCGCTTTGGATCGAGTCCGAGCGTGCCAAGGGCCGACTCAAAGCAAGCCTTGCGTTGTCATCTCTATGCACCGTCGGCCTGGCGCTCGCATTTGGCATCATCGTTCCCAAGCCTTCGTTCTTCCCGGCTAGTTTCCTGAACCAGACTTCCTTTGCGTATAAAATGAGCTTCCCGTTGGAGCTTCCAGTCTTGCTTTTGGTGATAGGTCTCGTCGTCTCGATATGGTTTGGTGCGACCGGAACAGCGGATATCAGGGCCGAGCGCCGGGGGCGCGCGCGGATGGGCGTATGGGCGATGGGCCTTTTTTTCACGTTGTTTGTGGTTGGCTGGGTAGCTACGGATGCCGTCGGTAACTTCACTGACTCCGATTTCCGGCGCAATCTCCTGTCTCGTGCTTCTACAGTCGCGGCGGCACTTGATGCAAGACAAGTTGCGCGACTCAGAGGACTGGCGGGAGATGTTCACAGCGAGGACTTCCAATACATCTCGCGCCAGCTTCGCAGGGTCTTGCTTAGCAACCAAGACTATCGCTTCGTGTACATAATAGGGACGCGCAATGGTAAGGTAGTGTTTCTAGCGGACGCCGAACCTGCCTCGTCGCCGGACTACTCTCCGCCGGGACAGGTCTATAAGGAAGCAGATCCGCGCTTCAAACGATGCGTGAAGACAGGCGCGCCGGACGTCTTTGGTCCGATATCCGATCGTTGGGGTACGTGGATAACGGCGTTGGCGGGAATTACCGATCCAATCGAAGGGCGCACCGTGGCGGCGGTGGGCATGGATATAGATGGGGCAAAGTGGCTTGGGCGAATACGGCAAGCGCGCCTCGCCACCATCGGCGTCGTTTTGCTTGTCTGGATAGTGATATGTAAGTTCTTGCTACTACTGCGCCAGTCGCACGACGCTGCCGTGGAGATCGCGAGGTCTGAGCGTCGTTATCGAGGACTCATCGACAGCTCTCCCAACGTGGTTGCATCATTTGATGCAAATGGCCGAATAACAACGATCAATTTGCAGGGTCTCACGATGATGGGTTGGCAGGAGTCGGAAGTAATCGGAAAGAGACTATGCGATGTTCTCTCTCGTGCTGACCGTTCTGACATCGAGGCCGCCTTTGAGATAGCTCGTCACGGTGTGCAGAGTTCGTTTGACACCGGGTGTAAGCGATGGGACGGAACTGTGCGAAGTATGCACGGGTTAATAAACCCCATCACCGACGACAACGGAAACCTCACGGGATTCGTTGGCATAATAATTGACGTTACAGAGCTCAAGGACGCCGAACGCGCCTTGCGCGAGAGCGAGACCCGACTTAAGACGGTGCTTGACTCCATTCCGCTTGGAGTCCTCATCATCGACCCCGAAGACCACGTGATACTCGACGCGAACCCGGCGGCACTGGCAATGATGGGCGTGGGCTATGAATCGGCTATCGGTTCCATCTGCCATCAGTTCATCTGTCCCGCCGAGAAAGGGCGGTGCCCAGTTACTGATCTTGGTCAGGAGATCGACAGCAGTGAACGGGTGCTGATCCGCTCTGACGGCAGCTCTGTTCCGATTGTGAAGTCGGTGGTAAGAGTGGAGCTTGCCGGCAAGCTGTGCTTGGTCGAGAGCTTCGTGGACATATCGCTGCAAAAGCAAGCAGAGATGGACCTGCAGCGCGCGAAAAAAGTTGCCGAGGCCGCGAACCAGGCGAAGAGCGAGTTCCTGGCCAGGATGAGCCACGAGATTCGAACTCCAATGAATGGCGTTATAGGGATGACCGAGCTTGCCTTGGGGACCGATCTCAATCCAGAACAAAGGCAGTATTTGGAGGCGGTAAAATCTTCTGCTGAAAGCCTCCTTGGTGTTATAAACGACATTCTGGATTTTTCGAAGATCGAAGCCCATAAACTGGAGCTCGACCCGGTGGAGTTCAGCCTTAGAGACATGCTCGCAGAGACCGTAAGATCGCTGGCGGTGCGCGCGCATGAAAAGGGCTTGGAGCTGGCCTGCTATGTGCCGACGGAAGTGCCCGACAACCTCTACGGTGATTCGTTGCGTCTGAGACAGATAGTCGTCAACCTGCTCAGCAATGCTATTAAGTTTACAGAGCAGGGAGAAGTGGTGCTCAGGATTACGCCAAAAGTGGTGTCAAAAACTGAGGCAAGACTAGAGTTCGCTGTATCTGATACAGGAATTGGAATACCCAAAGATAGACAGAAAGACATCTTTGATGCCTTCAAGCAAGCCGACGGCTCGACCACTCGACGCTACGGCGGTACAGGTCTGGGATTAGCCATCTGCTCGCAGCTTGTCCAGATGATGGGAGGTAGAATTTGGGTTGAAAGCGACGAGGGCAAAGGTGCTACCTTCCGCTTCACCGTGAAGCTCGAGGTGCGCGATGCCCCGGCCGCGCGCCTTAAGCCCAACTTAGCTGATCTCAGCGGGCTCAGGGTGCTCGTCATTGACGACAACGCCACCAACAGGCACATCCTGCACGACGTGCTTACCCAATGGGAGATGAAACCCGTACTTTGCGCCAGTGGTCCCGCAGCCCTGCAGGCTCTCAAGGAAGCGGACGAACGCGGCGAGCCGTTTGACTTGGTTTTGTTGGATGCGCAAATGCCGGAGATGGACGGCTTCGAAGTCGCCCGTCGCGTCAGCGAAGACCCACGCCATTCTCGATCTACCATCATGATGCTCACATCTGCCGGCGAATATGGCGATGTGTCCAAATGTCGCCAGATCGGTATCGCATCATATCTTGTCAAGCCGGTGAAGCAGTCGGACCTGATGGACGGAATCTTGAATACTCTTAACATTGCTCCGCGACCCGCCTCTGGCCAAGTGCAACAATCTTCCCGCGAAATGAGCCCTTCTAAACCACTTCGGATTCTGCTTGCCGAAGATAACGCCGTCAATCAACGACTTGCAGCCACAATTCTGGAAAAACGAGGCCATAGCGTGCAGGTAGTTGGCGATGGAAAATCAGCATTGTCTGCGCTAGCAGACAAATCATTCGATGTAATGTTGCTTGATGTTCAGATGCCCGAGATGGACGGGTTTGAAGTGATCGCCGCCCTACGGAAAAAGGAGCGTGAGACAGGAGAACACTTGCCAGTGATCGCAATGACGGCCCACGCAATGAAGGGAGATCGGGAACGCTGCATCGAGGCGGGGATGGACGACTATGTTTCTAAGCCGATCAAGTCCGAGGAACTCTTCGCAGTAATCGACAAGCTTACAGGAAACACTAAAGAAAAGAAAAAGCCTGCCTCGAACGTAGCAAGTCAGCCCGTAATCGACACATCGATTGTAATGGATCGTGTGGAGGGCGATCTGACGCTTATAAGAGAGTTAGTAGAGGTGTTCTTGGACGAATGCGACCGCGTGATTGATACAATCCGTGGAGCAGCTCTATGTGGCGACTGCGGAGCCGTTGAGCGCGGTGCTCACTCCCTGAAGTGTTCTCTTGGCAACTTCGCTGCAGGTCCCGCACATGATGTGGCGTTGGCAATCGAGCGCGCTGCACGCGCGGGCGATCTCCCGCGCGTCGACAAACTCCTGAAGGACCTAGACTACGAAGTAGAAAGGCTCAAACCAGAGCTTGTCAAACTTCTTATCGACAACGCCGCGTAGCTCGGTCACGCACATTAGTCCGCAGGACGCAAAATTCTGTGTGAGAGCGAAAACTGTTCTTCGTTGCCCCGCAGGTTCTTGGCGTGCTATCCTAAGTTCGCAAGCACATCGTCGGGAGGTAATTGGGAAGGTGATGGCACGTCTGATTCTGACCGGTATCTCACTTGCCGCTACGTCATTTTCGCTCTCTGGAGGGCGATTGACTACGGAGTGTCCTACGTTTGTTGTCGAAAGTGAACCTTTGCGCGCGTCCCGGAGCGATTCAACGCGTGCGTTGCGTTCTAAGACAACGGAAACAACCGAAGTCGGCTACACCATTGCGCTGCCCAACTCCGGCAAACTTGAAGCAAAGGTATACTTGCAAAGGCTGCCGAGGGAGGGCATCGAGCGCAAGTGGGCTCGTTTTCGCGTCGTCGGCACGCATAAGCCGTTGTTGCTGAGCGAGATCGTCTTGGAGGGAATAGACACCGGCAAACTGGGCCTACTAAAGTGTGTCAGTAACTCGCAACTTACAGACAAGACGGAGCGCCGCGGTCCTTGGCTCCAGAGCTATCCGGCGTTTTTTCGTGGTGGCTTCGCGGGCATCGAGTTTCCAGTCGCCTCTACACGCATCGAAAATGGGAAGCTATTGCTTGCTCACAAGCCGGGAGTGGTTTTGCAACCGAAGATATGGTACGAGTCCAGAAGAGCTGTAGCGGGTGTTGCTGAACCTGGGGCCGAGGTTACGAAGTTCAAAAAATACATAGCCTCTCTACGACCGGCTCCAACCGGAATGCACTTTAACTACAATAGCTGGTGGACCTCACCAGTCCCCTACACCGAAGCCGATATACTGCGGTTGATGGGAGAGTTTCATCGAAATCTGTTTCTAGCCAATAAGATCTCTTTTGACAGCTTTTGCATCGACCTCGGCTGGTCAGACCCGAAGAGCGTGTGGAATATAAGTTCGCAGATGTTTCCTAAAGGCTTTGCCAACATCCGCGACGCCGCTCGTAAGATGAACTGCAGTCTGGGCCTGTGGGTATCGCCTAGCAACTGCTACAGCCCTGCGTCCGTGGACAACGAATGGGCTCACCAGAACGGCTACGAGACTCTTCGAGCAACGTGGGATGGCGGGAACAAGACTCGTTACCTTTGTCTTGCGGGCAAGCGTTATTCGGAGGCCCTCCGAAAGAGAATGGTCGAAATGACTACTAAGTGGGGTGTGAGGCAGTTCAAGTTCGACGGTTACCTTTTCGACTGTCCCGAATCCGACCACGGCCACCAACCGGGTCAACTCTCGGCAGAGGCGGTCGCGAACGGCTTAATCGAAGTTTTGCAAGGTATTCGCAAGTCTGCGCCTGATACATGGATTGAGACTACCTGCATGGGCTGGAATCCAAGTCCTTGGTGGCTTTCGTACGCAAACTCTGTAATTGGAACTTACGGGGATGACGCTCCCCGTGGGCGAGTGCCTTGCCCCATAAGCCGCGAGAGCGCCACAACCGCCCGCGACTACTTCAACCTCCAAGGCGCTGCGCTGCTTCCAATACCCGCCGCAGCGCAAGAGGTGTTGGGGATTATTCATCAGACATCTGAACCGTTTCTCAACGACGCCGTTACCGTCGTTCTGCGAGGCAATATGTTCGTGCCGGCCTATATTAACCCGGCCTTTATGAACGAGCGTCGTTGGCGGGATCTTGCCGATCTGATGAAATGGTCTCGCGCCAATGCCGGGATCCTTTCAGAGACCGTGGCGATTCTGCCGAAGTCTTGGCGTGGAGGCAGAGTGCCGGAGTTCAAAGACGACGAACCGGCGCCGCGCGAGCCCTATGGCTATGCTCACTGGAAGAAGTTGCGAGGCCTCATCCATTTGCGCAATCCGTGGATCGAACCAGTCAACTACGAGCTCACACTTGACGAATCCATTGGAGTTCCCAAGTGCCTTAAGGATGTTACGGCCGTTAGCCTCTACCCTGAGCCGCGATGTTACGGGGTTGGTCTTAGCTACGGCGGCAGACTGCGAGTCCCGCTTGCGCCGTATGAAACAGTGGTCCTCTCCGTTGCCAAGCGCCAGCGCACGCGGGGCCTGCCGCTCGCCTCGGACGCGGTTGGAAACAAGATTCGAGTTGCATTGCTTGAGTGTACGTGCGAACGACAGGACTACGATGACGCACAGCCAGCGTACGGACCGGACTATACCAGCCTAGTCGGCAACGCAACTTCTGGAGCAAAACTTGCATTCCGATGCAGCGCGACAATTGACGCTCCTAATAGCGAGCTTTTAGTCTTGCTGGAGGACAAATCCAGCCCGGTTGAGCCGATTTGTCGTATTCGCGTCAACGGTAAGGACGCGCATTATTCGGTGTGCGGTTCCGATAATGCTTGGCATTCGTCCGGCATGCCGACTAAGGAGAACTGGTTGTTTATTCGCGCGCCGCTTTCCCGGGGGCATAATCTGATCGAGGCAGACCTAATCATTGCTGGTCTTCCGACGGTTAGTGCGTGGATATGGGCAACAAAGCCGGGCTCAGAGTCGCGGCCATCTTCTTCAAACGGGTTGCCATGCCCAGAACTGATATATCTTGACGCGGCTAAGGTTATTGACAGTACTGACCTAGCTGAGCTGCCCGCTGTTGCACGCTTAGCCCGACCTGTCGAGCGTATAGACGGTGTCTTTCTGGACACTATCGAGCCGTTATCGGTCACGCTAGGCTGGGGTGCGCTGCAGAAGAACAAGAGCGTATGGGAGAAGCCCATAAACATTGCCGGACGCCCATTCCGACGCGGTTTGGGTACGCACGCCCCCTCTCGCATTGTCTACGATCTCAAGGGCGAGTTCAGTCGCTTTGTATCTTGGGTTGGCGCCAACTCGGCCACCGCACCCAGCGTCGAGTTCGAAGTCGTTGTCGACGGCGTCAAGCGTTGGGAGTCAGGCCTTATGACCCGAGATACTCCGGCCAAGCTTGTGGACGTTGACATTTCAGGCGCAAAGACATTGGAACTGATCGTCACCGACGGCGGCAACGGCGCTGTCTCGGACCACGCAGATTGGGCCGATGCCCAGCTCATACGTTAAGTTAGCGGTTTTGCCTCTAATAAGTCCAGCTTATTCTAGGCGTTGTAATTTGCCTGCGAGCTGTCAATGGGCCACGGCTGATGTCGTGCTTGTGATGGCGCGGACGAAATGAGAGTGCTGGTGGTTAACACAAACAGGGAGAGGTCTCCTCAGGCGCTCCTACCCTTGGGCGCGTGCTGCGTCGCGTCAGCGGCAGTGGACGCAGGTCACGACACGCGCTTTCTTGATCTCTGCTTCGCTCGCAGGCCGGTGCCGATTGTCGAGAGGACGTGCGCACAGTTTCAGCCGGATGTTGTAGGGCTTTCGATCAGGAATCTGGACAACTGCGACTTCTGCGCGCCCCGCAGTTACCTCTGTGACTACGCTGAGATCATAAAGGCTATTAGGCGAAGTTGCTCGGCGACGATTGTCATAGGTGGCCCTGCCGTGAGTCAGGCACCACAAGCTCTGCTGAAACGCCTTGGGTGTCAAATAGCCGTTGCGGGCGAGGGCGAGCGCGCGTTTCCCGCATTACTCGGTGTCCTCGGTCGCGGAGGTGACCCCGCCTCCGTTGTTGGCGTCTTCACTGTTGCCTCGCAAGCACCGGCGCTTAATCCACCTAAGGACCTCGATGACCTACCCGATCCACGTCTGGGCAAGTGGCTGGATATGCGCGCATATCGAGCCTGGGACAGCCCCCTACCGTTGCAGACCAAGCGCGGTTGCGAGTTCGACTGCGCGCACTGCTGTTACCCGGCCCTGGAAGGCCGTGCTTGGCGACTTAGGAGTCCCGAGTGGGTCGCCCAGCAGGTGGCGGAAGCCTCAAACCTGGGACTTCGATGGGTCGAGTTCGTGGATAGCGTTTTCGGATGGCCCGAAGAGCATTCAGTTGCAAGTTGCGAGGCTATCGCGCGGGTTCAAAGAAAAATAGCGCTCGCCACGCTCGATCTCAACCCTGTCGGCTGCACTGACGCACTAATTGAGGCGATGAATGCAGCCGGGTTCACTGCCGTGGGTGTGTCGGCTGATTCGGGGGCGGACAAGATGCTGTCAGCGCTCAATAAGCCCTTCCGCAGACAGGATATAGCCTCAGCGGTCGAGCGACTGCGGAAGCTCAAAGCGCGAAAGCTGTGGTTGTTTATGATCGGCGGACCGGGTGAGAACGAAGAAACGGTCCGCGAGACCGCCGACTTCATCGAGTCTCTTCCACTAACCGATCTCGTATTGGTGACTTACGGCGTTAGAGTCCTGCCCAATACCCGCTTGCGCGAGACGGCGATAGCCGAAGGTATCATCTCCGAGGACGATCCCCTCATTGAGCCTACTTTCTACTTCTCAAACCAAATTGCTCCTGAGCGCGCCCGTGGGATCATTGCCGCCGCAAGATTTCCGAGCGCCAACATGGTGACTCTTTCCGACACTTCCCATGGTCTCGCTTCGCTTCCGCCAAGGCTTTTCCGGCTTCTGGGCGCAACCCCTCCGTTCTGGCGCTACGTCCGCGCAATTAACCGCCTCAGAAGACTCGCACGCATCTGAAAGCTTCCTGCGTTTGTGCTTAGATACCGGCGGGTACACAATCAAGCCAACGATAGTAGCCACGCGCTGCTACGCGGAAGTCTAGCCACAAACGCTGAGAGAAGGAAAATCTTCGAATGGAGACACTGCTCTGCCACGTGTTTACGTTCACATTGTCCAGGATCCCGATTTTGGTTGCTTGCGTACTTTCGCTGTGTGGTTGTGCGTTCGCCCAGATCACCACGTACAACTTCACCAGCGATGCCATTTTCAATGCTCTCATCGACTACCAGGCTTTCGTGCCGGAAGGTCGCATCGGAAACAACAGCCTAACCGGCGACTTCGAGCTTGATATCCACATTAACCCGGGCACGCCCGAGGTCACAGCCCAATACGTCTGGCCTAATAACCAGACAGCCACATTTACCGTCACCTACAACGCGGGCACCGGGCTGGTCACGTTTACTGTAAACAGCGTCAACGGCACGACCTCGATCAGCCATACCTACCCAATCCTGCCCTTGACAGACATATTCATCCGAACACGCGCGGTCAACGCCAACACCAGCATCGTGCTGACCAACTTGCAGCTCAACGCAATCCCAATCGCCGGTTCTTCCAGCGCGAGCAACCCCGGCACCGGCACAGACTACCTGTGGATCAGGGGAGCGTCTCTCAACGCGGGCTTCACGCTCACCGGCACATCTAAGATGGCCTGGAACGTTCTGCCAAGCCAGTCGAGGCTGGCCTATCAGATCAAGATCGGTAAGGCAAAGCAGCCCTGTCTCCAGGTGAGCAAAGCAGTCTTCCCCACAAGCGCTTCGCCAGGCGAACAGGTTAGCTATAAGTTCGTTGTTAGCAATTGCGGGCAAATAGCCATAAAGAACATAGTGGTCGTTGACGACAATCTGGGCAACATAACGCCTTATTTCGTTGCGGCCAACGGTGGCAGCAACTCGCTGGCGGCAGGCGCGCAGGCAGCTTTCTCCGTGCCCTACACAGTGAAAGGCAGTGACCCGGACCCGCTTGTCAACAAGGTCACAGCCAAGGGCGTGGACGACTTCGAACGCGATGTCACGGCGGAAGATACCGCCACGCTCAACATCAGCGAACCGGCCACAGTCTGTATATGCGGCGCCGCTTACGACGATATCTTGTGCAACGGCATCTTCGATCCAACCGATCCGCCCTTGCACAATACCACATTTACTTTGACGGATCCATTGGGCAATCCCGTCTACGACATCAACGGCAACCTTGTCCAGCCTCAGCCCGGGCCGTTCTTCAACTTCGTGCACATCAAGCCGGCCAAGTACTTGATAGTCAAGACCGATCCGCCCGACTACGTCAGCACCAACGCCATCCCAGGAGCAGGCGGCGTCAAAATCGACGATGACACAATCCTGGTCTTCGCCACTATCGCGGGCTTCTCATTCGGGCCCAACATATTTCTCGACTACACGCCGCACGCCTGCATCGAGATCGACAAGACCGTAGACCCCATTTACGCCAACACCGGGGATGTCGTAACCTATACCTACGTCGTCCGCAACTGTGGCAACCAACTGCTCAGCAATGTTACAGTCAACGATGACGTGCTCGGCGACCTCACCGCTGATTTCATTGCCGCCAACGGCGGCAGCAATCAGCTTCCCGTCGGCGTCAGCGTCGAGTTCAACAAACCCTACACGTCCCTAGCCACCGATCCGCCGATACTCACCAACAACGTCACTGCCACAGCCAAGGATCCGGAAGGTGCCACCGTCGACGACTCCGATACCGCGGATCTCTACAACTCATTACGATCAGCGGCGGATCTTGGAACGACCTCGACGGCAGCGGCACGCTAGAACCCACAGACCCGCCTTTGCCGGGCGCCACGTTCACTCTCACGGATCTTAACGGCGACCCTGTTGTGGACATCTTTGGCAACGTCGTTACCCCGCGGGTTGGAAGCACGTTCTCTTTCAGCTTCCTGCTGCCCGGTTCCTACATCGTCACGGAGACCAACCCGCCGTTCTTCGTGAGCACCAACGCCATTCCGGGTCCCGCCGGAGGAGTGAAGCTTGACAACGACCAGATACGAATCGACGCTGTCGAGGGGAGCTACCCGGAAAACAACTTCCTGGACACTCGGGTGTTCACGTGTCTCGATCTTACCAAGACAGTCGATCCAGCCACGGCGAAAGTCGGTCAGAGTGTGACTTACACGTTCAAGATTTGCAACTGTGGCAGTCGCAACCTGACCATCAACTCCGTCATTGATGATCTGCTCGGCGATCTCACACAGAACTTCATAGACGCGAACGGCGGCAGCAGCGTTCTTCTGTCGGAGACCTGTGTCACTTTCCAAGTCGAGCACCTGGTGGCGGAGTCCTCGGCGCTGCCAGTTACCAACACGGTCACCGTGAACGCAACCGACACCTCCGGCGTCACCATATCGGATTCGACCGACGCTACCCTCACGGTGGAGCTTGACCGCCGTTGTTTCCTGCCAGTCACCTTCACAGCCCAAGGTTGGCACGATTATTGTGACATCAGTAACCCGGTTATCCCAGGCGGAATGGTTTACGGCAAGTTCCAAAAAGCATTTGCGGGGTTTGAGTTCTTCGGCACGCCGAGTCCCAACAAGCTGATAGTCGGCGGACGTAAGACGATCACGTTCGAGGGCACGACATCGGGTCTAACGCGAATGTGCATATTCCTTGGGCAGGATGGTCCGTGTGGCAAGTTGATTCGCAGCTACCTGAACCCCTGGAACTCTACAGAAGCCGGGGTGCTGGCTGTCGAGACTGTGGCTTTGATGCTCAACCTAGCCTACAACGACATGCGCCTAATGCCCCGGACCCCTGGCTACGACCTCGAGTTGTTTACGCTGAGAGACGGGCTTCTGCGGGGCAAGACCGTCGGCGAAGTGCTCAACATCGCAAACCGCGTGCTAGACGGTGAGGCGCCGTGTTCCGTCGGACTCCCGGACTGCGGGGCATTGGTGGACATACTCAGGTCCATAAACGCCAACTACGAGTTCGCAGGCTTTCTTACGTTCAACGACAGGGGATACCTGATTCCGAACCAGTCCCTAGGCCAGTCGGGACCTCCGCACCCACCGGTTGTGCCCTACTGAGAGATCGGTTGGAACCATGGCGTATGCTGGGGGCGTATGCTTCGTGCGCCCCCAGACTCTGCAAACAGCTTAGATGCGGATGTCGATGATGGCGCTTACGCCGACGCCGTAAATGCGCTTGATGTTGCTGGTGGTCTTGCTTCCGACCGGCACCAGCGCTTTGATGCGAAGGTTGCGGCCGAATGTCGCGTTGGACTCGATCTGCACGACCGCCTTGCACTTCTCCACGTTCTCCTTGTCGCCAATCACCTGCGCCGCGCCTATGTAGCCGCCTCCACCCAAGCTCAGAATGGGAACAACGGCGGTGGCCTCGGTGGTGCCAGCGTTGTGGTTTGCCGTCACTTTGTTGATAAAGTCATTGATCTGGCTGCCGAACTTGTCGACCACAAACGCTATCCCGCCGACCTTCACGATGTCGCCGATCTTGATTCCGCCCTGTGCGCTTGCGGTTAGAAAGGCCACTACCAACACGGCGGCAACCAGGGCCAATTTGGTCTTTCCGCTCATCTCAATACCTCCTTGATGGGAAATGCCAACATCTAGTGTGTACTATATAACGACGCAACGGTCCGCGCAAGGTTTCCTCATCTTTGCTGGCGCACTGTGCGACGAATTGTTAACATCCGCGATTGCCCGTAGTCTATACTGGAAAAGGACCGATCGACTTTACACGCCCCCTATCTGAGAAGGGCCGTAAGACAGAAAAAGCCCCGTCGGAGTCGGGTCCCGACAGGGCTCTTCCAGGAGGCTTTGTGCTCACTACTTTTCTCAGGACGCTGGGTCCTGGGACGGAAAGGCTTTACAGCATAGTGTCACTTGTTGGACGACCCCGCATTTTGCAAAGTTCCGGTGCTTAAGGTGGATTCAGCGCGTTCGTCTTGACTCTCCGACGGGTTGGTGATAGCATATTATTTAGTTATGGTGCGGGAGTAGCTCAGTTGGTAGAGCGCTAGCCTTCCAAGCTGGATGTCGCGAGTTCGAGCCTCGTCTCCCGCTCCATTTTTATGTACGCCACGGGTAAGGCGGTAGCGGGCAAAGTGCCTCACATCAATGCCGGCGAACTCTTGCCTAAGTTAACTCAACGCAGACAACCTTGCTCACTTCGCCGACCTCCTCGCGCAATTCAAAACACCGCATACCGGACGAAACGGTTTGCGTGATCCCCGTCTCATACGTGTCGCCCGACATTACTGTGGGACTTGACGAGCGTTCTAAGGCAAGATGCGAAGTTTACAGGCTGCCTCTGTTGGGCAAGAATCAGTTACCCACTCATCCGTTGTGCTTCACTTGGAGGGCTTGAGATGAGCATATCATTTGACGTCCACTCCGACCCGACCGTTATGCGCACTGCTCGGGAGATCGCGCTGGAGAACTTCGAAATGCCGGGGGCAATGTCGTTTGAGCCACGGGAGCGCTACAGATGGCTCCGCGAGGCGGGCTCGGCGCTGTGGCTCGACACCGGCGACGCCGACGCGGCTCAGCAGGTGTGGGCCGCCGAGGTCGATGCGCTCACCACCAATAGCACGCTGGTGAACCAGGTCGTGCAGACCGGCGCGTTTGACGGCGTCGTCGCCTATGCGGCCCGTGAAATTCGCAAGGCCCGACCGGATATGCAGGAACGCGATCTTGTGATCGAGGTGGGGTTTGTGGTGAACGCGCGGCTGGCGCTGAGTCTGGTGAGCAGGTTCGGTGCGCGCGTAAGCGTCGAGCTGCACCCCGATCTTGCGGGCGATGCCCAGCGAACGGTCATTTTCGCTCGTCGTTACTATGAGATATGCCCAGAGTACTTCTACATAAAGATTCCGCTCACGCCGGACGGAATGGTAGCAGCTAGGGAATTGGCGCGGCTGGGAATACCCATCAATTTGACCGTGGGTTTTTCCGCGCGTCAGAACTACTTTATCGCCAGGTTCGCGCGACCTGCCTTCGTCAACGTGTTCCTCGGGAGGCTAAACTCCCTGGTGGAAGAGAACCATCTGGGAAAGCCCGTGAACGTAGGTGAGAAGGCAGCACTGGCTTCGAGCGAGGCAATACGAGTCTTGCGGGAGACTGACCCGGAGCTTCCTACTCGTCAAATCGCCGCGAGTATGCGAAGCGGGGCTCAAGTGCCTGTGTTGGCAGGCGTGGACGTGCTCACAATTCCGCCCAAGGTCGCCGCGGAGTATCTGGCGATGCAGCTCGCTGTTTCCGATATTGGCGGCCGTAGGTCCACGGAGCTATCAGTTGAGCTTGCACCGGGCGTAGACCTATCTGAGCTATGGGAGATCGACAACGCTTTCATTGTGTTCGTTGAAGACGCCGTAGTCCAGGCCAACAGCATGACCACGGGAGCGCAGCTTGCCGATCTAGCCCGCAAACACGACCAAAACATCTTTCATACTTGGACCAATGAAGAGCGCGCACAGATTAGGGAGAGGGGCAAGATACCTTCACTTGAGCAATGGCCGGGAATAGCCGTAGATGATTTGATGACGACAGCGGCGCTGGAGTCGTTCTCTGCGGACCAGATGGAGCTTGATGCTCGGGTCGAGAGGCTTGTTCGCGAATCGACATAGTTATTAAGGGCGTTGCTGTGCTATAAAGCTCGCAGTTAGAGACTCCTTTTAAGCAAGGGCGTTGGCACGTTAGTCGAATGATCCTCGGCTTGGCTCTTGATTTCTGCGTAGCTTTCCGCAAGTGCAAAGTCAGGTTGATCCTGACAAGTGTGGGAAGGTCGCAAAACGGAGTGCTGTTTGGGAGGGATTTGCAATTCCTTCCAGAGAGCCTCTGTCAATAGCTGTGTAAACGTGCTACATCTGGCGGCGGTCCTGTCCTAGTGATCTGGCTTGTTTGCGGTCTGGGTTTTCCTCACGCCATCGACGAACTCCACTCCTCTTTAGACATCTATAAGCAGTTCCGGGACGTTAAGTTTGCGCAATCGGCTCTGGGCCACAATCAACTCTTCCAGATAATGCGTGTCACGTTATCAATTCCCCGGACAGCTTCTGCCGACCGATCTCTTTGATCAGACAGAGGATACCATCGCCTTTCTATATCGGCAATTTACATACCTTTTGAGGGTAGCTCCAGGCGTATCGCAAATTGATAACAAACTCGTTCGGTGTGGATTGCAAATCTCTTCCGCACACAGCCAGAAGAAGAAGAAAGCGCAAACTAGCCGGTCAGCAAATATTTGTAGTATTTATTGCTTTAGTCCCGTAAGCGTCACGCCCTGAATCATATAGCGCTGGGTGAAGAAAAAGACGACAAGCACCGGAAGCATAACGAGAGTTGCGGCGGCCATCATCATCGCCGGCTCTCCGCCGTGCATGCCCTGGAAGAGTTGCAGCGCGTAGGCGAGGGTCATCTTTTCGGGCGAACTGATGTAGATCAGTGGGCCCATAAAGTTGTTCCAACTTCCCATAAAGGCGAAGATGGTGATGGCCGCAAGGGCAGGCTTGATGAGCGGCAGCATTATCTTCCAGTAGATGGTGAAGTAGGAACAGCCGTCGATCTTGGCGGCGTCTTCGAGGTCGTTTGGTATCGTCATAAAGAACTGTCGCAGCAAGAAGATGTTCACGGCACTGCCGAAGAGCGCTGGGAACCATAGCGGCCGAAGTGTGTCGATCCATCCCAGCCAGCGAAAGATGAGAAAGACCGGGAGCATTGTGACCGCGCCCGGGATCATCATCGTGGCAAGAAGAACGACAAACAGCAGATCGCGTCCCGGCCACCGCAGCCGCGCGAACGAGAATGCTACCAGCGAACTGGAGAGCACCGTGCCGACGATGGTGATCAGCGTAACGTAAATAGTGTTCCAGAGCGGGGTCAAGCCCATACGGTATTCCGGCGGTAGGAACTTGAGCGCATCTGAGTAGTTTCGCCACAGCAACACCGGGCGCAGATCTGGCTTTAGTCGAGCGGAGGGCACGATGAGCGTTGTCGCCTTGCCGACTGGCTTCACCTGCCATCGTCCGTTTTCCAGCTCAGCCATCTTGGCGACACGCATCTGTCTGCCGTTGGTTCTAAGAAGATAGACGTCGCGATTCTCGCCGCCGATTCTCACGGACCTCTGTTCCATCGGAATGAGGTCCGGCGGGAAAAGGTTGGTGCGCTTGTCGGGCTTGAGAGATGTTGTGATAAGCCAGTAGAAGGGGATCGAGAAGATGATGGCACCGGTTGCAAGAGCGAGGTGCAGCTTGATCTGGCGCGAGAGATCATTACGAAGTTTGATGTCCTTCCAAGTGAAGCGTTTTTTCTCTAAAGCAGCAAGAGCCCAATGCCATATACACACTATACCAGCAAGCCAAGCAAAACGAGTTGGAATAATGAGATCGCTCATAAACCAGTGGCTTTGGAGCGTTTTGTCTGCCATATAAAAGATTAGACCTGCAATCACATAGCCCACCACAAGCTCCACAACGACCAAGAAGCGTCTTCGCCTGGCGGCCTCGATCCAAACAAGCAGACCGCTGCCAATCGCTAAGTATACCAGAGCAACCAAGACGAACCAGCCAACAAAATTCATCTATGCACCTCTATTGTCCCTATCGCTGCGAGAGCCGGTTCTACGTTGATTCTTTTCAGTTGAACTCACAAATTGCCTCACGAATACTCCAGCAAAGTTGTTCATAGCCTGTTTGTTATCTTTTGGTCCGTCCTTTATGGTTCAACTCTCGGTGGACCATCATTTCCCCTTCTCACCCTCGTAGTGTACCCAGCGCGGAGCGAGCTTGAGCTGGACAAGGGTGATTGCCAATACCACCGCGAACATGATCCACGCAAGCGCCGAGGCGTAGCCCATGCTGAAGTAGCGGAACGCCTTGTTGAAGAGGTAGAGCACGGGAACAAGGGTCGCGTCCACCGGTCCGCCGGTGCCGCCCGTCATGACGTAGATGTTGTCGAACGCCTGTAAGACCCCGATAGCTCCCATAATGAGATTGAAGAAAATGTAGGGGCTGAGCATAGGCAGCGTCACGTGACGGAACCTTGCCCACTTTGAAGCTCCGTCGATTTCGGCGGCTTCGTAGTATGAGGTTGGAATGCCTTTCAGGCCGGCAAGCCAAATGATCATCCCGCCTCCCGCGCCCCACAGGCCCATAGTGATGAGCGCCGACTTTGCTCCAAGATAGCTGGGCGGATTAGCTAGAAACCCCGGCAACCCGATACCAAGACAGCCTAGCGTGTGTTGCCACAGCCACGCCGCTATTCCGAAGAACTCCCCAGGCTGACTGATCCAGCCCGGCGGCTTGATGCCGAACCAACGGGTAAGCGTCGCGCTCCACGCCGCGTTCACGATTCCGAACTGTGGGTTGAGCACCCACAACCATAGCACAGCCGAGGCTACCACCGGCACTATCGAAGGCAGATAGTAGAGCGTTCGATACCAGCTCATCCCCTTTACGTTGGTGTTCAGCAGCATCGCGATTGCAAGACCGGTCACCAGTCCCAACGGCAGTCCGATTACAGCCAGGAACCCGGCGTTATATAGCGCTTTCGAGAAGAGTGGCCAATCATAGGTGAGCAAGCCGTGGTAGTTGCCGAGACCGACCCACCGCGGTGGGTGAATGACGTCGTAATCGCAGAAGCTAAACACGATCGAAGCCACGATCGGGCCGATGGTGAACACAAGGAACCCAATTATCCACGGCGATGCAAAAGCGTATCCTGCCCAAGCCTCGCGTCGCATCAACGAACCCACCTTTTCGCCACGCCGCGCAAGCGCTATGACACATGTCACCAACCCCAGGATTGCGGTCACAATGGCGACCCATAACACCCACATCGGTATTAGCGGGTTATGTTCGCGTCCGAACACGCGGTCGAGTTCCCGCTGAACAACTTTAGTCCCCTCGCGCATAGCTTGCTCCGCGGTTAGCCTGGTCTCCTCGTGGTGCATAGCGCGATCGAACGCACGTACGTGCTCGTCCCAGAGCTGTTGGCCGACGAATGTGACAGGCCTAAACCGCGAATAAGGCATCATCGAAAGCGCGAAGCGCAGACTGTTGCGAAACTTGGGCTCTTTAGGTGCGTAAGCCTTGAAGACGGCCTCGTTGACTCGCATATTCGCATGCATCAACGGCACATAGGGCCTGCCTTTGGAACGGTTATAAGCGATTTGCGCCCTGGCGCCAACCAATCCCGCCTCGGGCGAGTTCATCCACTTCACGAACTTCCACGCCAACTCCGGATGCTTTGCTCCAACAGGTATCGCCCAGCTAAACCCGCCGGACCAAGTCAGATATCGCGGAAATGAAAGGCGACTAGTGGTTGGCGGCAATGCCAGCGGCACGCCGTTTTTATCGAATACAACGTTATTTGCTGCCTTTTTGTATCTCCAATCCGGCACAGGCGCGGGAGCGACGCCGAAGTCGAGATCGGGGTTAAAGCGAGCGATGATGTTGTGCGAGTTCTCGCAGTCGATCTTCATCGCGACCTTGCCGGTGATGAACGGGTCCATCGCGCCGCCCTGGAAGCCGGCTTGGAACTGGTCCACCTGCTTTGCGCCGCCAAGTGCATCGTAGACACTTACCATAAACTCCAGCGCCTCTATGCTGCGCTTGTTGTCCATCGTGCAGGTGCGGCCGTCTGGCGACATAAATTCGCCGCCGTTTTGCCAAGAGTAAAGATACAGCCAGCTATTGCCCCAATTGGGGATGAAACCGATTTGTTTGATCGCGCCCGACTTGTCCCGCTTTGTGAGTCTCACGGCATATTCGCGAAGCTCGCTCCAGGTCGCTGGCGGCTTGTTTGGGTCTAGGCCGGCTTCGCGGAAGAGGGTTTTGTTGTAAAAGAGGATGCGGTCGTCGGTGGAGTTGGGGATAGCGTATACCTTGCCCCGGTAGTTGGCCTCCTTCCAGCAGGGCTGGTAGTAGTCCTCAGGCCTAATGCCATCCGGCTTATTGCGGTCCCGTTTGATGAACGGGGTTAGATCCATAAAGGTGTCACGTGATGCCCAATCGCCGATGGTGAACCGATCCTGATTGATGAGATCGGGCGGGGTCTTGCCGACTATGGATGTCATCAGCTTCTGCGGGTTCATCTGTCCCGCGCCCATGCCCAGAATGCTCACCTTTACTCTTGGGTTTCGCCGTTCGAACTCGACAACCTGCGCGCGCAACCCAGCGGATTCCTCGCTGGACTGCAGACCCCACACCACCAGTTTGACCTTGCTGCGCGCCAGTGTCGGGTTCGGTAATAGGCACATCAGCGCTAGTATTATTACTGCAGATCTCCGCATGATGCCACACAGACTCAAGAGGATGACTCTATTCTAATACTGGGCATAGGCGTATGGCAATGAATGGAGAGTGTTCCTGAACCAAATAACAAATAAATAGAGGGGCGCTTTTGCGCCCCTCGCACTCAGTTCTTTGCCACTTGGTGAGCGAGACTACCGGCGCCTTACAGAGTATCTGTTCTGGAATGTAAACGTCCTGGGCGCCTTGATCGGCTCGGAGTCATAGTAACCGACATAGACTCGCGAGTAAATCGTATGTCTGCCGTAGGTAAGTGTCCGATCGAGAGACCAATTGCCCTGAGCGTTGACCGGGCAGTTAATCCAACTTCCGTAGTCGATTTTAACTTGAACGAGCTTGGGCATGGCAAGGCCGAGTCTATTAGGCACAACTCGTCCGGTGATTTTGAAGTTCGGTCCTCGCACGACCTCGTTCTCCCGAGGGCTCGTTATGACCGAGACGTATTTGTATCCGTTCTGGTGGTAAAAGAGCCGGCCGGTATGTGGCTTGAGCATTGCTGTGTTGCCTGCCACCAGCACCTTGCCGGTTTCGTCCACCAGGTCGAACGGAAGCGTGATAGCCTGAGGCTTGGTTCCGCCGTTGACTACCACAATACCACCCTTCGCTCCCTGATCGTTGCCGGCGTAGATGCGGTAGCGACAGTAGGGATTTGCCGGGTCAACGGGTGAGTCCGGTCCCGATGGCGTGCCGATGAGTAGTGTCTTCGAGAAGTCAGGCTGCCACTTGGACTCTCGCTCATCGCAATTGAAGGCAGTCCATTCATTCTGCCCGAGCAGGTAGCTGCATAGGGCAAAATTGCCCCATCCGTCCACGCCGGCGGCGGCATCGCTCGCTAGATCCCAGCCGAGGGTCCTGCTATAGATATGTTTCTGTAGTTCTTCGGGCAGAGTCGAGTTCCAGTTGGCTACGGTTACCTGATCCTGAATGCAGCGAAGCCAATATGCAGGGTAACTAAACGCATTGACGCGCTTTGGCGAACTGTAGAAGTAGGCGAACTCGTTGAACAACCCGTCGGCAGTTAGGTCCGGGGCATTATCGCTTGAAGTCGTCACGACTGACTTTTCGTTGCTGGCTCTCCAGTACGGGTCAAAGTAGAGCTGGCCAGCGCGCGAGCTCAGGTTTACGCATGCGGCATTTTGTATGATCTTGTATCCTGCCTCGCGAAGTCTCGGGCAGACTCCGCGAATGAACGATTGCACGTCCTCCTGCGTGCGTCCGATTGACTCAACTGCCTCCAATGTGTCCATGAATATCCCGTCTACTTTGTAAGTGTTCAGCCGAAGCAGCGCGTTTTCGACCCATGCGTCTTGGTAATCCGGATCCGCCACTTTTGCGTAGTAGAGATAAGGGAAGTTCGGATCGCGGACGAACGGCGGTGAGGTGATGTCGTACTTTGGTTTTGGATTGTAAGGATCACGATATAGCCACTCTTCGTGGTTCTGCAGAACGTATAAAAAGCCGAGAGGGCAATTGCTGAACGTTCCGTCATATTGATTGCCTGATGAATCTACAGCCCTTGAATCGGAAATCGTGCCCGCGGCCTCATACAGATAGATCCTTATGTTGGGGTTGTAGTACCTAAGCTTAGGGACGAACTTGTAGTAGTCCTCGCAGGCCAACACCAATTCGTCTGCACGAGCGGCAGCAGCAGCGACATCCTCGTTGTTGGGATTCCAACGTGTGTAGATCGTCCTTATTGCCCGTTTTGCTGTAACCGGAACCTCCTCTGTGACGACTTTGCCCTTGCGTTGTACGGTCAAATGCGCGCCGTCAAATATTATGGTAGGACGTCTTTTGCCCAAGTCACCGTGTACCTCAACCCAAACGCACGCCTGGACATCATCTGTAGACGGCACAGCGACCGTTACTGAGCTTGAAAACGGAGACGAACTTGGGCTTAGCACCTTGTCGGTGTAGATACCGTAGTGCTGGGTCGGGTGATTCCACTTGAGGCGCATCTTGAATGTGACCGGTGCGTTCTCGTAGTCGCTCATCTTAACGTGATCGAGCGTGAATGTAATCACGTCTCCAGGCTGGAGTGTTCTTCTACTGTAATTGTTTCCTGTCTTGGAGACGGCGAAGTTGGTGATTACGGCTGCGAAGTTCGAGGATGTCATATTGCCGACCGATATTGACTGACCGTTGGATGCATTTTTGCAGCCAGGAACAATGTCGAACTTAACGTTGTTTCCCACGCTCGCAGATGCAAGATTCCTAACCATTGCAAACCAGCCACACGCGATACTAAAGCCGCGTTGCGGCCAGTTAATAATGCGATTGCCTGTGTTGGCCTCGGCCACTATCTGCCGAGCAGGATACTCAAACTCGCCGACTCCGCCAAGCAGATCCCAAGGCACCGTTGCGGCGTCAGAAGGGGACGACAGCGGCAGCACCAGCGTTGCTGCCAAGATTGCCAGTACATAGCAATAGACGTGTTTGTTGTTTTGTGACTCCATCCACTACACCTTTCTCGCCCATTGCGGTGTGTCCGCACGGGTCGGATTTTTGCGTTGGTGCCGCGTGTCTGCGGCCCGTCTGTTCGATCGCGTTAATCGCGATTCTGATAGCCCACACATACTTTGCCGTCTTTAGGGCTCTTTGCATGCCGTAAGAAGTACGGGATTGGCGAGCTGAATCACGCTATGGCCTCTGGGCAATGCCGACTTGAATGCCTTGTAGATGCCCCCGTGCTTGATTGCCACATCCACACGCTGTAGAATGTGAGGGCACTGTTATAACTTGCGGAGAGTGATATGGCGGTTGACACCCAAGTTTCCTGGAATCTGGACGACCTGTTCGCAGGTGTAGACGACGCGAGAATAGATGGTCTGCTAGACGACCTTGGTGAGCGAGTGAGGGAGTTTGCTGAGCGATATAGGGGGAAGATAGATTCTCCCGACCTAAATGCTGACACGCTTGCTAGTGCAATTCGCGATTACGAGGCAATCGTCTGCGATATGGCGAAACCAATTAGCTACGCCAGCCTAATGTTCGCAGCCGATACTAGCAAGCCTGAGCACGGAATCTTTATGCAAAGAATACAGGAAAGGCAAACCCAAATTCAGCTCGACCTGTTGTTTTTTGAACTGGAGCTTATGGCAGCGAAACCGGAGGTCATCGAGCCTCTGCTTCAACACGAGTCACTGAACAACTACCGGCACTTCGTTCAACACGCCCGGCTGTTCCGAGAGCATCGCTTGTCAGAGTCTGAAGAGCGAATCCTTGAGGAAAAAGCCAATACCGGAGGACGCGCTTTTGAGCGGCTCTTCGAGGAAACTATTCCCGCCATCGAGTTCAGGGTCGAGATTGACGGAGAGGAGAAGGTGATGACCGAGCCGGAAGTGTTGGCGCTGCTTCGCGAGCCAAATCGTGAGACCCGCCGCAGCGCCGCTGCGGCGCTAACCCGCGGGCTGGATCAAAACTCGCGTCTTCTGACGTTCATCTACAATACGCTGATCCTCGACAAGTCCATTGACGACCGTCTTCGCAGATATGACTATCCCGAGCAGGCTCGACACATGGCCAACGAGCTCGACAAGCAGACTGTCGATACCGTAATGGACGTTTGCGTCGAGAACTACCCTCTCGTAGCGCGGTACTATCACGTGAAACGAGAGATACTCGGCTACGATAAACTCACCCACTACGACCGCTACGCGCCATTGTTCGAATCCAAGGACACCTACACATTCGATCAAGCTAGGGATATCGTGCTGGAGTCGTTCGGGCGGTTTTCATCAACGATGGCCGAGGTCGCATCGGAGTTCTTTTCGCATAGCTGGATTGATGCCGCACCGCGAAAAGGTAAACGGGGAGGGGCTTTTTGCGCCTATATGACGCCCGACCTGCATCCGTACGTCTTCCTGAATTATCTGAACCGTAAAGACGACATAATGACCCTCGCTCACGAGCTTGGTCATGGAGTGCACGCTTACCTAGCCAGATGCCAGACCTACCTTAATTTCTCCAGTTCGCTGCCCGTGGCGGAATTGGCAAGCACGTTCGGCGAAATGTTGGTATTCGAAAGCCTTGTTGCCAAATCGAATCTTGAAGAGAAGCTGGCCCTTTATGCCGAAAAGATCGAGGAGTGCTTCGCCACTATTTTCAGACAGGCGTGTATGTTCAGATTCGAACAAGAAGTACACACAGCTCGCAGAGAGATGGGAGAGCTTACCAAAGAAGAGATAGGCGATATTTGGCAAGACCAAATGCAGCGGATGTTCGGCGATTCGGTGGAGCTGGGCGACGAGCACAAGCTGTGGTGGATGTATGTAGGACACTTCGTGAGCATACCGTTTTATGTCTACGCCTACTCGTTTGGCGAGCTGCTGGTTATGGCCCTGTATTCGATGTATCGTCGTGAATGTGAGTCCTTTGTGCCGAAGTACTTGGAGCTGTTGAGAACCGGCGGCGCCTGTTCGCCTTCGGAGTTGTTGAGCAGAGTGGGAATCGACATCAAGGACCGCGAATTCTGGCGCGGCGGGATGCGGGTCGTAGAGGATATGATCGCGGATTTCGAGCGGCTCTACGAGGAGTGGAAAAACGAGGAGAGCTAGAGTCTTTACGCGGACGCCTGATCTGACTGGGCTTGATCGTCCAGGACAGCTTGCGGCGAGAACTCTAGCTGGCGATTGAGCGCATCGAGAATGGCAGCGGCGGCTGCGCGGTATTGGTCTCCGTGCCTTACCACTGCGCTTCCCACGGTCCGCACGCTTATCCTTGGGCTAACGAATGTGCACACCGTGGTTATGACTTGCTCATCAGCGCCTGTTTCGTAGACCAGAACCTCATCGACTACTACTCCATGTCCTGACGCAAGCGACTTACACGCTGCTCCGGCGGCGGCTTCGGCCACGAGCCGCAGGATATTCTTGCCACCCACGGCATATCCGTGGACCTCTTGCTCGTAATTGCGACTTCCACGGGCGAGCAATACACGGATCCCAGCCTCGGCGCCGGTCATCGTAAGGCTTATGCTCTGTATGCACAGCCTCGCAGCTGAATGCGTTTGAGGCTGAGATGGTGCGGGCGCAACGGGCTTTGCAGCCTCCTCCGGCGGGGTTTCCTGCTGAGATCGCGCCGCGCGCTTCTTGGCGGTGCACTCCTTGCTGGCGCGGGTGATGAGATCGTCGATGGTTGATGCGAAATGGATGTCTTCCCGCTCCCGGGTTCTTCTGCCGCCCGAGATGCCGTAAGTGCCAGATATTCCCTCGGGAACCTCGGGAATCCGTATGCGCGATATCCCTTCTTTGATCCGATCGGCCAATGCCAATGCCTCGTCGGCGCGGCGCGTGCTTACGACGGCGAACTCTTCCCCGCCGTAGCGACAGGGAAACTCTATCTCCGGATCAATGGTTTTCTTGAAGACCTCCGCCACTTCCTTGAGCACGGTGTCGCCCACCACGTGTCCGTGATTTTTGTTGAACGCTCCGAACTTGTCGAGGTCGAAAAAGATGACACTTATCTCGACGCCCTGCTTCAGGGCGTTAGTTGCCCACTCGCGGAATGCGTCGGAATACGGTAGGCCTGTAAGAGGATCGAGGTGTTTGCCCAGTTCGGGGAGAATGTCGCTTTGTGAGACGATCCCAGCCAGGCGACCGTCCTCCGCTGTTACCACGAGATGCGAACGCCGTGTTTTGCTCATCTCACCGGCTGCGTCCTGAATGGTGGCCTCAGGTGCTATGGTGGGGTAGTTCGTCTCCATAACGTCCGAGACGGCGGCATCGGGGTCTTCGCCGAGCAGGTCACGCAGGCACACCAAACCCACTACCTGGTCGTTGTTATGGACGACCGGCAGCGCGGAGATACTGTGCCCTTTCATTAGGATGACGGCCGTCTTCACTCGCGCAGTCGGGCTGACCCACACTACGTCGGCCGACATCACCTCACGGATCGTCTTCATGTCACTCCAATGTCAGTTTAGCTCACCCTTGACGGGTTGGCTACTGCCTTCATTACCAGGTTTCGAACCAGTGATTGCGTGTGTATGCGCGAGCGGAAGAACATTCTTGGCGGGGCAATACAGCGGCCTGCCACGTCCTCCGGATCGGCTTCCTGCCTCTTTCGCGCGATTGAAGCCGTTCCTTCGACTAAGGCAATTTCAACATAACACAGTTCACAGTTGATGGTCAAATCGGGGTGGGCAGAAGGTGTCAAAGGACCGCCGTTGTATTATGAAACGGGAGCGCTGCGCTGAGCCCCCAATTATTTCTGGAGCTTGCTAGATAAAGGATAAATATGAAGCGAACTGTGGACTACATCGACGGCAAGGTCGTCCTAATAGATCAAACGCGAATCCCGGCGGAGATGATGGCCGTGGAGCTAACATCGGTTGAGGATGTTGCGGAGGCGATTGTATCTATGCGAGTTCGTGGTGCTCCGGCTATTGGTGTAACCGCAGCGCTGGGAGTGGTGCTGGCGGCACAGCTTTCCGGAGCTAACGACGTTGGATTGTTGATCGCCGACATAGAAGAGGCGGCTGCGTTACTCAAGCAGACCAGGCCCACTGCGGTCAATCTGTTCTGGGGCATAGATCGTATTGTCGCTGCGGCTAGGTCGGCGGCGGAGTCGGGCCGGAGCGTTAACGAGATAAGAGCCGATTTGGACGAACTCGCGCTGCGTATGCTTCAGGAGGACGAGGATACCTGCCGCTTGATCGGAGCTAACGGCGCGGTGCTTCTGGCGGATAACGCCAACGTGCTCACACACTGCAACGCGGGCGCTTTGGCTTGTGTGTCCTACGGCACAGCCCTTGGTGTGATTCGAGCGGCAGTGGAGCAGGGGAAGCGAATCCACGTCTACGCTGACGAAACCCGGCCACGCCTGCAGGGTATGAAGCTGACGTGTTTCGAGCTGGCGCAGGACGGCATCCCCGTCACCGTGATCGCCGACAACATGGCCGGTTCGCTGATGCGCAAGGGCTTGATCGACTGTGTAGTGGTGGGTGCGGATCGAATCGCCGCTAACGGCGATGTAGCCAACAAAATCGGCACCTACTCGGTTGCGGTGCTCGCGCGCCACCACGGGATACCGTTCTACGTCGCCGCGCCGATGTCTACGGTGGATCTCTCGCTTACTTCGGGTGAGGACATTCCTATCGAAGAACGTTCACACGAAGAGGTCACCGCGATCGACGGTCATAACATTTGCCCCGCAGGTGTTGATTGCATTAATCCGAGTTTTGACGTCACCCCAGCGGAGCTAGTGACCGCCATCATTACTGAGAAGGGCATCGCTCGCGCTCCGTATAACGAGAGTTTGGTAGGAACCTAACCTTGGCCCGCTAAGATACCCGATCAGTTTCGGAGGTTACCGCAAATGATTACCGAGTCCACCATCAAAGAGCTTATTCGCGATATTCCCGACTTTCCCTCGGACGGAATCATCTTTCGCGACATAACGCCTGTCTTGCAAAACGCAAAGGCGTTCCGCGAGGTAATCGAGTCCATTTCCGAGTGCGTGAGGCCGATGAAGCCTGACGTGATAGTGGGTATCGAGTCCAGAGGGTTCATTCTGGGTGCGCCGATTGCTGTAGAATTGGGCGTGGGGTTCGTGCCGGTGCGCAAGGTGGGCAAGCTGCCGGCGGAGACGATCCAGGCGGAGTATTCGCTCGAATACGGCACAAATGTGGTCGAAATCCACAAAGACGCCATCCTCCCCGGACAGCGCGTAGTAATTGTCGACGACCTTCTGGCCACGGGCGGGACCGCTAAGGCGGCCGTAGAGCTCGTCGAGGAACTGGGGGGAAAGGTAGCCGGATTGACATTCCTTGTCGAGTTGACGTTCCTAAACGGTCGCGTGTTGCTAGAAGGTTATGATATCTGTACTTCGGTAAAATACTAGGTGGCCTCGTTGCACGGATGAGCGCGGAAAAGTGAGTCGGGCAAATGGTTCAGCCTCGATTTCCAATGCATAAGGTCCTGGCTACACTAAGCGGCGCTAGCGATACGTTGCGGGTCGTTGCTTCTAAACTCGCCCCCCACTATGACAAAGTGCTCAATGGCTGGGTAAGCCGGCAGTGTCGGATATGGGAGCCGCCTGGGATAAGCCGCGAGGAGCTCAGGAACATCTTTGGTCGGATGCTCAGAAGTATCCTCGACAGGCTTGGCGCGGGGGACATAGAGGGCTGTCTTGGCGATCTCAGTGGGGTAGGCGCAGAGATGGAAGCTCGGCATTTTCCCTACGAGGCTCTAATGATCAGCTTCCACTTTCTTGAAGAAAGTTACCTGCCCTATCTGCTGGAAGATTCCTCACACAACATCAGAAGTTTGCTCGTAGCGATGGACGAGTTCCTGCACCTGGCACTGGCAACGCTTGCTACTTCTTATTTCGCGGTGTACGAGCGTAAGCTCGTAAATCAGATCGAGGTCGGCCGGGTAGTCCAGCGCGAGCTTATGCCTGAAATACCCGTGTCCGTGTCCGATCTCGAAGTGAGCTACATCTACCACTCGGCACAAGAGATGGCCAGGCTCGGCGGGGATTTCATAGATCACTTCAGCCTTTCTCAAAGCGAGGTCTTCATAATCGGGGATCTTTCCGGTCATGGTATAGAGGCAATTGCCGACTCGGTGATGGTGCGGTCGTTGATTCGTGGGTTTATGTCGGAAGATCACGATCTTGCGCGTGCGATGGCGCGTGTCAATTCGGTGCTATGGAGCTATCTCGGCGCGGCCAAGTTCGCGACGGCTCTGGTTTTGGCCTACGAACGCCCCGGTTTGCTTCGGGTCACCAGCGCCGGCAATCCGCTGCCAGTGATCTGCCACGGCGAGTGTCGGTTCGTGCAGTTATGCGGTTGGGCGCTGGGTGTGACGCCAGTGGCAGAATATGAGACGGTTGATGTTGTGCTGGAGCCAGGGGGGGTGTTTGTCGCGTTTACGGACGGACTTACCGAGACCAGGAGCGGGCTTGAGTTGTTCGGCGAGGAGCGTGTGCTGGACAAGATTCGAGAGCATCGCAACGCAGAGGCGTCGCTGATTGCCGAGCAGTTAGTTGATGCTTCGCTGAGGCATAGCGGTGGTAAGTTTGTTGACGACGTTGCTGTAATGGTTCTAAAACGCAAGGAAACTACGGGCTAGTCGCTCTCCAACTTCTCGGCCTCTCGGTCCATTATCTCCCACGCCTTACGGATGTAAAAACGGTAGTTATCGAGCGGCGTGCCGTTTGGTATGCGGTGATCAAGGCCAAGTACACAGCCTCCAGTGGCCACCATCGGCGGAAGCTTGTATTCGAGCTCGGCCTCTATCTCTTCGCGTGATTTTCGCAACACGTATTTGTCGATGCCGCCGATAAAAGCCAACTTCTCACCGAATGTGTGGCGTGCAGCCACAATGTCCATCCCCGCCGCCGGCTCCATTGGAAACATCACGTTCACTCCGGCGTCGATGAACGCAGATATCACGGCGTTTATGTCGCCGTCGGAGTCCTGACTGAAAAGCCTTGCGCCGCGCTCGCGCAGCGTATCCCACACGCGGCGATAGTAAGGCTTTATGAACTCAGTTACCTGCCGTGGCCCTATCAGCGGCCCGCTTTTGCCTGCTAGGTCCTCGTGAACGAACACCTCATCAACGATGACCTGGTCGCACACTCGCTCCAATACTTTCAGCGTCGTGTCCGCCATTGTCGAGAGCATGTCGTGTATCAGCTCCGGCTGCTCGTGGAATGCGATGCAGAGCATCTCCTCGCCCATCAGTTGGCGAGGTTCGTCGAAACCGCCCGGGATGCTGACGACTGTGGCGTACCCGGCTTCAATCTTTTGTCGAGCATCCTTTTCCCAACCTTCAGCAAAACGTTCTTCGCTGAAGAGGTAGTGGTGTTTGATCGCTAGCCAGTCGTCCATATTCACTACTGGGTAGTTCATCGGCAGCGGCAGCGTGGCGAATCCCTTGCACAGCTTCATATGGCGTCCACGCGAGTCGCAAGTGATGAGGTAATCGTCGGTTTCCTCGATCACCTGTTCAGGGTTGCCGCCGATCCAGCCGGTCTTGACGCGTATGTGCGCCTTCATAGGCGCGCGGTAACGAAACGCCGACAGATCGAGCTCTTCCGGTGTTGCTCCCTGCTTGGCCCACTCGTCTTTCAAACCGATAAGCGGACCGAATATCTCGGTGAACATTGGCCTGAGGCGGCGGCGGAAGGTCATGTGGTTCAGGTAGTCCTCGCGCCTGACCGTCGGCTCGATCCGAACGGCAAGGGAATCGTGGGTCGCGTGTTTGATGCGCGTGGTCATACTCAGTTCTTATACGCGATGAGGTCCGTGGCCTTCCTGTCCACTTGCCACACACTACCGTTGTCGTGTCACGATATAGGCTGCGAGCGACTTAATAAGCGTTACGCGCTTCGGAACAAGGATCCGGGGCGAGAACTAAGACAGCTCATCGGGAGAGGTTAAAGTAGTTGACGACTGGCTCGCGGGGGGGGGGCTGGTGTCTGTGTCTGGTGTCCATTGTGCAAAGAGTGTGCGGGAACGCGCCTCAGCTGCTTAAAGCCAAACAGATAAGCTCTTCGTTGCGCAATGATAGCCGACTCATTGCCGGCATAAACCATACAACTAGACACGGGCAGAGCGGACGACGGGTCTCGATTTGGGTCAAGCGCCGAGCCGACCTCGACCGGACCCGTGCATTCGTTAACGGTGCCGAGGTCGAGACGCTTCTTGGTCGAGGAGTTCTGGTTTCGTGGCGCAGTCTTCCCGAAGAAGCGGTGATCGAGATTATGCAGCCGCATACTTTGCCCGAAAACCCGGTCGCACCGCCCGACGCGCCAACCGACTGGTCCGGCATTTCACCGCACGCCTATCCTGACGATCCAGAGCTGATCGCCCAGGCCAAACGCGCAATGCAGGATGCTGCAAGACGTTCCTGACCGCCCCCTTACACACTACACGAGACAACTGCGCTTATCCTTACAGGACAGCTATTACCTTACATTAACACTGTGGTCTGTTTGCAGACTATTGTGGCTGATAAATGACTGTTGTGTAGATGAAAGTTGGCACGAAGACAATGTCTCTGTAACTTCAGGCTGTTACACTCTGCTCGATCATACAAATACAGGAGGGGTTGCAGATGCAACATGGGTCGGAAGTAAGAAGTCGGGGCTTTACATTGATCGAGTTGCTTGTAGTGATTGCGATAATCGCGATCCTGGCCGCCATACTCTTTCCAGTGTTGACAGCGGCCAAGGCCACCGCCAAGCGAAGTCAATGTCAGAACAACATGCGTCAACTTGCCACCGCGTTCAATATGTATAAGTCGGACTACGACGGTTGGTATCCGTTGGGTGGTTTCAGGTTTGCCACGAGCGATTTCAGTTTGGAATGGCAGAACACGGTTTGGCGCTATGTGAAGAAGGACCAGGTTTTCCGCTGTCCTGCCACGACTTCGCCGGACGTTGACTACAGCGATCCGGGCTACGTCGGACCCGACGCGAGGCGCTATCGCACTCCCGTCACGTATCTCTACAACATGGCTTTGGGTGCTGATATGAGCTCTGCGTCGAGGAACCCGAATCAGCCGAAGGCGCATCACGAGAGCGAAGTTCTTCGACCAATGAAGTGCATCCTGCTTGCGGAGGGTGACACTACCGACCTGCCTACAACCATGCAAGGCAAGGATTGCCACGGGCAAACGGGTACTCTTTGGCTACGCGACTTCACTTTTTACAAGAAGGCTACGCCCATCACCGGTGGCGATGATGTCAGAATCAAGCGTCTTCCGCTACCCATGCACGGCGGAAAAGGCGCGAACTTCGCGTTTGTCGATGGACATGTCAAGTTCTACGCATTCTACGATAGCACTACCTTGAACGACGTGTTGCCTTGGATCGTACACGTCCCGCTCGTGTCCAACTCTATCGGACGCAACGAGGTTTGGGAGAAATAGTTCTCAGTTCCGAAAGGAAGGGGGTGGAACAAGGTCCAACTTTAGGAGACATTTATCAAAAGAAGACTTGGAAACACCAGTCAGCTTAGTAAGTGTGAAAGGAGAGTAACCAACAAATGTCACTTAGAAACATTTGCGCGATCAGCGTTGCTGTCTCGCTGATCATGGGGTTTGCCGGCGCGGTTTACGCCGACACGACCTATACTACCGAGTTCTTCACTTGTGTTGGCGGCGCCAGCGGCATGACGCTGTCGCTCAAGCCGCCGTCTGTACAGAGAGGCTGCGCGTCCAAGATGATGGACATCACTCTCAAGCAGAAAAACTACGTCCCCGGCACGGGCACTGTCTACAGCGTCTACAACTCCGCCAGAATGAAGGCTTCGGATCCTGAATGGTCCGAGCCCACCGACGGCTGGGTTCCCGGACAGCAGCAGTTCACAGGCGACAAGTGCGAGTGCGAACTTAACTACATCATTTGCGACACGGCGAACCAGAACGAGAAAAAGATCCTCTGGGCGCTGGTTCTTCGCGGCGACTCCGTTCTCGGCCTTCGCTGGGTCGTAAATCGGCAGTTTATTTATGCTTTTTCCAATACCTGGAAAAAAGCTGACGGCACCACTGCGGCAGAGGGTCCGGATCTTCCGATGTGGAACACCGTCAAGGCTGCCGTTGAGGCAATGGCTGCTTCGCCCACCGGTATTCCGATAGAGGGCGGCCTAAGTGAGTGCTATATGGATTCCGGCGTGCGCGCCATTGACCGACACAACAGGCTCTACGTGCCCCCGGGTGGGCGACTGCAGCCTCAGCTAAACCCGGCTAACTTCGCTACCACCAAGGACAATATCCTGGCGATAGCCGTAATGGCGATCATCTACAACGTGGGTATCGAAGAACTGACCGGCCCCGGCGTACCTCTTAACATCACTAACCAGATGGAAAGAATGATCTCCGCCGGTATGGTCGATAACTGGGACGTTTTCTTCAGCACCGGTCATAAGCCGATGTTCAACTATTACCGCGAGGCGCTCTCGGGTACCAACATTACTTACCTGAACCTGATTATGCGCGGGCTCGAGTATGGCCCGAACGGCACAGTCGATAACACCCTGCCTGTCTGCAGCGACGGGACTCAATACCACAGGAGTGGAATCCCGCAGTTCGATTGCGTCTATGGTTCCAATAGCTGCCCCAACTTCAAGCCGGGCGGCGGCGAGATCAACAAAGCGGTCAACGCCACAGATGGTGCTCACTCCTATACGTTCCTTCAGAAATTCACCAACGCCACTCCGCCGCATCCAGACCTGAGCAACATTCGCGTGGCGAAGTTCAACGGCTACGAGCCGTATGACTTCACCTACGGCAACAGCCTGCCTGGCTACAACGGCGTGCCGGACGTGAACGCTGATACCAGCACCACATACTATCGCAACGTCATCGACGGGAAGTACCCGCTGTGGACGTATAATCACTGCTTCGACGCCACCAACGGCACCAGCCAGAACCTGGCGGACTACGTCGCCAATTTCAGGCTGGCTGCCAACGCGCAGAAGGTTCGCGAGGTTGGGCTGGTGGCTCTCAGCGATATGGAGACCTACGCCTCGCACAGAACGATCAACCCGAGTGGCCCCAACGCGGGTCGCGGCAAGGGCCTTGGCCGCTGTGGATTCGTCTCGCCGATCACGGGTGAGGTGGTACGCGACGGTATGATGTTCATGCTCAACGACTCGAGCACTCCCGACGGACTCCCGAGTGAGGGCTACGTGGAGATGCGCCCGTAACTATTACGCGAGAGAGGAGACAACGCAAATGATGCGCAAAATTACAAAGACTCTCGCGCTGACGGCGATGGTTGGTGCGGTAGCGGTTTGCCCTTCTTTGGCGGCGACCTCCTTCGTGGACACCATCGGTGACGGGTCGAAGTATCAGATAGGAAAGGAACTGTCGCGCACGGTTCAGCTTGGCTTTGACGCGTATCCGTTCAGCTCGGACTTTACTGGTGTTCGACCGACTTACGAGCCCGGCGTGTCGCCGAACCCTAAGTCCGGGGTTACAGACGACGGAACCACCGGCGTTCCCTGCGCACAGCTCTGGGAAGCCGGCAGCGCTGGAGTTATTAACCGGGTCTACGGCAACTATGGCCAGTGGATTGTCCAGCCGTTCACGCCTACGACCTCTGGTTACGTGATGTTCGCTAAGTTCATCGCGCAGATCCGGCAGACTGCCGGTTACAACCAGGGCACGGGCAAAACCGCATACGTCGACATTATCGCCGACGGCGGCAGCTCGATTCCCTCAGGAATTTGGAGCTCCAGCTCGCCAGTAGCTGTTGATCTGACGTCCGCCAAGCTTGGCAAAAAGGTGGCGGCTCACGGCCTCAAGAAATACCTTAGCGCCGGCACGACCTACTGGCTGGTTCTCGCTCCCGTGGACACCTACGGCGTCGGGGAGAGCGACGGCCTCGACTATGCTAACGTCAACTTCTGCGTTCGGAGTCTGTGCCCGGACGCCTCGAAGTGCGGCGATGCCAAGATCAGTGCCAAGAACGGCCTGGGCACTCTCATTGGGCAGCCTAGCCGCATCCTGGGCATCACCTTAACCGGTTACCCGCAGCTTCCGACCGAAGGTTCGCCGGACGAGGTCAAGGACCTTCCTGACGGCACCCTAGTAAGACTGCCCTCGGTGGTCATAAATGGCAAGACCGGTGGCGTCTGGTCTGGCTCCTTCTATGTGCAGGATCCGGATAGAACCTCTGGTATCCGTGTAGTTGGAAGCACATCCTGCGCGGTCGGCGAGATGGTGGACATTATCGGTACCGTGACCACAATCGGCGGGATCGAGAAGGCAATCACACTCGATACCATCGAGACCTACAATACCAACGCGGTACTCGCTCCTGTTGCCACCAACAGCAAGGCGATTGGCAATACTGCCGTGGCCGTCGGCGGCTACACGTTCTCCGGTTTGGAGAGCGCAGGCCTACTGATGAAAGTTGCGGGCACGGTTGCCAACGCTGGTAGCGGCGAGTTCTATATTGAGGACGGCGGCGTGCCGGGCGGCGTGAAGTGCATTGCTCCCGGTATGACGATACCGACCGACGGCCAGCACAGGGCGGTCACGGGTGTTGTATCCGTGCAGCAGTCCGGCTCGGACGTCATTCCCGTGTTGCTTGTAAGGCAGCAGTCAGACATCTCCTCGCCGTACTGAGAGCGAGGGTGAAATAGACCCGGCGGGCCGGCGTTGCATAGATGAGATGGCCGGTTCGGAAAACAACTACAAGTCCTCGCCGGCCCTCGGGTTAGTGAATATGAAAGCGGCTGCGGGGGATCATCATTTGTCCTCATCCCCAACCCGTCATCCCGCAGCCCCCTCGATGGCCCCGCATCCCCGACCTGCGGGGCCATCGCCCCGTAGGCAAGCCACAGCCACAATAAAAGCGCGCCTGCTCTCGGAAGCAGCCACGCTTAGCCGCGGTCGCAGCGTTTGTCTACGCTTCAGAGGGGTAGTCTTCGTCGTCCGTGAATTCCTCTTCATCCTCGAAGTCACCCATGGACTCCTCGTCGCCATCCTGTTCCGCTTCGGTGTCCAAAAGCCCCTTGGCTGGTGGCGTCGTCGGCTTTCCGTGCGCGGGTTTGTCCGAACTGGCGTCGGCCTTAGGTATTCTCGCAAGACTGGCGACGGAGTCGCCCGGCGCAAGGTTGATTAGCTTGACGCCCTGGGTGCTTCGCCCGCAGGACCTTATCTCCTTAACTTGGATTTTGATCATAATCCCGGCCGATGTGATGATGACTATCTTGTCGGAGTCGTCCACTACAGCGGTCTCCACGATCCTGCCGGTCTTTTCGGACAGGTTCATGGTCTTGATGCCCTTGCCCCCGCGGGTTTGTCTGCGGTAGTTTTCAAGTGGCGTTCTCTTACCGTATCCGCGTTCCGTAGCAACGAGCAACTCACTGCCGGATCTAACTAACGCCATACCGACGACCTTGTCGTCCGCAGCCAGCTTGATGCCCCTCACTCCACCTGCTGTACGTCCGGCGCTGCGCAAATCCTTTTCGTGAAATCGAATGGACATCCCCTTACGTGTCACCAGTACTACTTCGTCGTCGCCATGGGAGATAGCGACCCACCTCAGTGAGTCGCCCTCTTCGATATCAAAGGCTCGCAAGCCGTTGGATCGGAGGTTGTGGAAACTGGCAAGGTCGCTCTTCTTGACCTCGCCCATTTCCGTGGCCATAATCATATAGCCGCTCTGATCCAACTCGCGTACTGCCACGGTGGCGGTAATTCTGTCACCCGGCTCTATTGAAATGAGGTTGATGACTGCTGTGCCCATGGCCTGACGTGTGGTTTGTGGTATCTCGTAAGCCTTGAGCCTGTAGACCCGTCCGCGGTCAGTGAAGAAGAGTATGTAGTGATGGGTAGTCGCCACGAACAGGTGAGCGATTTTGTCCTCTTCTTTTGCGGTGGCGCCAATGACCCCGCGGCCGCCCCGTCGCTGCTGTCGATATGTGTCGATTGGGACGCGTTTTATGTAGCCGTCTCGGGTGATGGTGATTATATTTTCCTCGTCGGGGATCATATCCTCTTCGCCGATCTCATCGGCCTCGACGGGGACGATGCGTGTACGGCGAGCATCGCCGTATTTTTCCTTGATATACTTCAGTTCGCCCTTGATTACGCCGAGAACCTTCATCGGGTCGGCGAGCAGATCTTCGTAACCCGCTATTCTTCGGAGAAGTTCCTTATACTCCTCTTCCACCTTCTCACGCTCCAGGGCGGTGAGCTGCCTGAGTTGCATATTCAGGATAGCTTCGGCCTGGAGCTGCGATAACCCAAACCGCGTCATTAGCTGATTGCGTGCTATCTCGGAGTTCTGCGAGCTCCTAATGATCTTGATGACTTCGTCGAGGAACTCGATTGCAATTCGCAGACCTTCGAGAATATGCGCTCGGTGTAACGCTCGGCGGAGTTCGTATTTGGTGCGCCGGACGACTATATCCACGCGATGGTCGATATAGTGCTGCATCATTTGCCGCAAATTGAGAATTCGCGGGGCGCTATCGACGAGCGCGAGCATAATTACTCCGAATGTCTTGCGGAGTTCGGTGTGCTTGAGTAGTTGGTTCAAAACCTTCTTCGGGTGGGCGTCGCGCTTAAGCTCGATCTGGACGCGTATTCCGTGGCGGTCGGAATAGTCCTGAACATCGGTAATGCCGTCGATCTTTTTCTCTCGGGCCAACTGCGCTATCTTGATTATCAGCGCGGACTTATTGACCTGGTAAGGCAACTCGGTAACAACTATGGCCGCTTTGCCGCCTTCGAGCATCTCGATAGTGGTCTCGGCCTGCATTACCACTTGCCCTCGGCCGGTCTCATAGGCTGCTCGTATTCCCTTGGTCCCCAGGATCATCGCCGATGTAGGGAAATCCGGCCCCTTAATGAACTGCATCAACTCTTCAACTGAGGCATCAGGGTTATCTATGAGGTAGGTGTAGCCGTCACAGAGTTCGGACAAGTTATGTGGCGGTATGTTGGTAGCCATACCTACGGCGATGCCCGCGCTGCCGTTCGCGAGTAGATCTGGGAACTTGCTGGGCAGGACAAGCGGCTCCATACGAGTCTGGTCGTAGTTTGGCTGCCAGTCGACCGTTTCTTTCTCAAGGTCCTCCAGCATCTCCACTGCAAAATGCGACATTCGCATCTCGGTATAACGCATAGCAGCGGGCGGGTCGCCGTCGATGGAACCCATGTTCCCTTGGCCGTCTATTAGTGGGTAGCGCGAATTGAAATCCTGGGCCATACGGACCATAGTCGGGTAGATAACCGGGTCGCCGTGTGGATGGTAGTTGCCTGAGGTATCGCCAGCGATTTTGGCCGACTTCCGGTGCTGCGCGTTAGGGCCAAGGTGGAGATCGTTCATAGCCACCAGGATGCGCCTCTGCACTGGCTTGAGGCCGTCCCTTACATCAGGAAGCGCTCGCGAGATGATCACGCTCATCGCGTAATCCATATACGAGCGCCTCAGTTCGTCTTCGATGTTAATAGGGATAACTTCGCGAGCGATGTTACTCAAATTGCGGGTCCTTTCGCGCACGTGTGACTCAAATATTATACTATCGGGAATTAAGCACGGTCAAATCCGCGTAAGAGTTCACTCTCTATGAGTACTACCTACGCAGGGGCGGGGTGGGCTGGGATCTGTGACGAGATTATCATCTGGGCACAGGCGGCGATAGGT
>Ga0209018_1000207_pt1 | contig 58000 bp, 45 predicted proteins | sample YNPBryBLVA2012_FD_185814 | JGI IMG/M metagenome (GOLD analysis project Ga0209018, IMG submission 185814) | Anoxygenic and chlorotrophic microbial mat microbial communities from Yellowstone National Park, USA - YNP Bryant BLVA 2012 (SPAdes)... ...
GCGCTCGCCCGGCTCAGCTCGGCCGGCCCTCGGCTACCAGCTCGAGGAAGGCCTGAGCGGCGTGGCTGAGGGCGCGGCGGGCGGGATGGACCAGGCGGATGGGGCGCTGGATGGAGGCCAGCTCGCGCACCTGGACCTCGCACAGCACGCGCTGGCGCACTTCCTGCTCGACGCACATGCGGGGCAGGAAGGCCACCCCCTCGTTGCGCTGCACCATGCGGCGGATGGTCTCGATGGTAGGCATCTCGACGTCCATGTTCAGCGGCACCTTGTGGCGCTGGAACTCCTTGAGCACGATCTCGCGGTAGGGGGATACGACGCTGTGAGCGATGAAAGTCTCCATGCCCAGTTCGGCGATGGAGACCGATTTGCGCTGGGCGAAGCGGTGCCGGGGGGAGACCACGAAGGCCAGATGATCGGTGTAGATGACGGTGCTGAGCAGCCGCTCGTCGGCCGGGTCGTAGCTGATGACGCCCAGCTCGAGATCCCCGTCAATCAACTGGGCGGGGATGCGGCTGGACAGGCAGCGGCGCACCTGGACTTTCACCCGGGGGTAGCGGCGGCGGTACTGCTGGATGTGCTCGAACAGGTAGAGGGCAGTGGATTCGTTGGCGCCGACGATCAGCCGGCCGGCGGCCTTGTCGCGCAGCTCGGCCAGGGCGTTGCGCAAGTCGCGCTCCAGGTTGTCGAAGCGGCGGGCGTAGTCGAGCACGAGGCGTCCGGCGTCGGTCAGCAGCGGTTCGCGGCCGGAGCGGTCCATGAGCTTTTCGCCCAGTGTTTTCTCCAGGCGCTGGACGGCGAGGGAAACGGCGGGTTGGGTGCGGAGGAGCTTCTCGGCGGCGCGGGAGAAACTGCGTTCGGCGGCGACTTGGAGGAAGATGCGGAGGAGGTAGAGTTCCACGGGGCCATCCTTATCGAAGCGGCTTACTGCATTAGCCTACTTTATTAGATCACGGATCCCGATCGGGTGCAAGAAAAATATAAATTTGCCAAATCGCCCCTCCCCGCTCCATAATGAAGAATCCTGCCCGGCGGAGCAACAGGCCCCGGGCGGGATTCGACCCAGAGCGCGGGCGGCGGGAAGCCGCCCGCGCCAGACCAAAGGCGGATTTCCCGACCATGACGAATCGTGTCTTTATTTTCGACACCACTCTCCGGGACGGCGAACAGTCGCCCGGCTGCTCGATGACCGTGCCGGAAAAGCTGCGCATGGCCCGCAAGCTGGTGGAGCTCGGCGTGGACATTCTGGAGGCCGGGTTCCCGATCGCCTCCGAAGGCGACTTCGAGGCGGTCCGGGCCATCGCCCGCGAGTTCCCCGAGGCGCGGGTGGCCGCACTGGCCCGAGCCTGCACCCTCGATGTGGAACGTGCCGCCCGCGCTCTGGAGTCTGCGCGCCGCCCGCGCATCCACACCTTCATCGCCACCAGCGACATCCACCTGCGCTACAAGCTGCGCAAGTCGCGCCAGCAGGTGCTGGAGGAGGCGGTGGCGGCGGTCGAGCTGTCGCGCCGTTACGCCGACGACGTCGAGTTCTCGGCCGAAGACGCCACCCGTACGGAGTTGGACTACCTGGTGGAGATCTCGCGGGCGGCGGTAGCGGCCGGGGCGGGCACAGTGAACCTGCCGGATACGGTGGGCTACTCGCTGCCGGAGGATTTCGGGCCCATGATCGCCCGGGTGGTCGAGGCGCTGGACGATGCGGCCATCGTCAGCGTCCATTGCCACAACGACCTGGGCCTGGCGACGGCCAACTCGCTGGCCGGGGTGCGGGCCGGGGCCCGGCAGATCGAATGCACCATCAACGGCATCGGCGAGCGGGCGGGCAACTGCGCCCTGGAAGAGGCGGTCATGGCGATGAAGGTCCGGCAGGACCTGATGCCTTATGAGACGGCGATCGTCACGGAGCAGCTTTATCCGGCCAGCCGGCTGCTGGCCGAGCTGATCAGCTTCGGCCCGCAGCCCAACAAGGCGATCGTGGGGGAGAACGCTTTCGCTCACGAGGCGGGCATCCACCAGGACGGCTTCCTGAAGGAGCGCACCACCTACGAGATCATGGATCCGCGCTCGGTGGGGGTGCCGGAATCCAAGTTGATCCTGGGCAAGCACAGCGGGCGGCACGCGCTTTCCAAGCGCTGCCAGGATCTGGGCTTCAGGCTCAGCCGCGAGCAGCTCGAAGAGGTCTACAGCCGCTTCATCGCCTTCGCCGACCGCAAGAAGGGCGTGCGCAACGAGGAGATCGAGCAGATCGTCCGGCAGGTGCTCGAGCAGGCGGCCCGGGCGGCCGATTGAGCGGCGCCCTCGTCTTTTGCGAAGCTGGTCGAGATGCAACTGAACGTTGTTGTGCTCGCCGGGGACGGCATCGGCCCGGAGGTCACGCGGGAGGCGGTCCGGGTTTTGCGGCATGTGGCGGAGAAGTTCGGCCACCGGCTCGTGCTGAGGGAAGGCTTGATCGGGGCGGAGGCCATTCGCCGGACGGGCTGGCCCCTACCGGAGGAAACCCTGCGTGCGGCGCTGGAAGCCGACGCCACGTTGCTGGGCGCGGTGGGGTTGCCGGAGTTCGACAGCGCCCCGCCCGAGCGGCGGCCGGAGCGCGGTCTGCTGGCGCTGCGCAAGGCGCTGGGCGTGTACGCCAACCTGCGCCCGGTGCGGGCCTACCGGGCGCTGCTGGAGGCCTCGCCGCTGAAGAACGAACGGGTCGAAGGGACCGATCTGGTGATCGTGCGGGAGCTGACCGGGGGCCTGTACTACGGCACGCCGCGGGGCATTTCGGGCGCGGGTCCCGAGCAGCGCGGCGTGAACACCATGAGTTACACCCGGGCCGAAATCGAGCGCATTGCGCACACCGCCTTCCGGCTGGCCCGCAGGCGGCGCCGCAAGCTGGCGAGCGTGGACAAGTCCAACGTGCTGGAGACCTCGCAGCTCTGGCGGCAGGTGGTGAGCGAAGTGGGCGCCGGCTATCCGGAGGTGGCCCTGGAACACATCCTGGTGGACAACTGCGCCATGCAACTGATCCTGAACCCGCGGCGCTTCGATGTGGTGCTGACCGAGAACATGTTCGGCGACATTCTCTCGGATGAAGCGGCGGTGCTGGCCGGCTCGATCGGGATGTTGCCCTCGGCCTCGATCGGGGAGCGGAGGCCCTCGGGGGCCTGGGTGGGACTCTACGAGCCGGTGCACGGTTCGGCGCCGGACATCGCGGGCCGCGACTGCGCCAACCCGCTGGGCGCAGTGGGCTCGGCGGCCGCCCTGCTGGAGTACAGCTTCGGGCTGAGCGAGGAAGCGGCGGCGGTGAACCGGGCGATCGAAGCGGTCATCGAGAAGGGCGTGGTGACCGCCGACCTGCGGCCGGCGGGCCGGCCGGCTTCCACCAGCGAAGTAGGCGACGCCTTGCTGGCGGAGATTTGAAGTTATGCCGCGAACCATCATCGAGAAGATCTGGGACGCCCACGTGGTGGCGGAGCCGCCCGGCGCGCCCGCCCTGCTTTACATAGACCTGCACCTGGTGCACGAAGTCACCTCGCCGCAGGCTTTCGACGGGCTGCGCCGCCGCGGCCTGCGGGTGCGGCGGCCGGATCGCACGCTGGCCACGGCGGATCACAACGTTCCCACGGCGGAGCCCCGCCTGCCCATCGCCGATCCGGTCTCGGCGCAACAGGTGAGCCGGCTGGAAGCCAACTGCCGCGAGTTCGGGGTGCCCTGTTACAGTCTGGGGAGCCGGCGGCAAGGGATCGTACACGTGATCGGCCCGGAGCTGGGCCTGACGCAGCCGGGCATGACGATCGTCTGCGGCGACAGCCACACAGCCACGCACGGGGCCTTCGGCGCCCTGGCCTTCGGGATCGGCACCAGCGAGGTCGAGATGGTGCTGGCCACGCAGTGCCTGCTCCAGCGGCGGCCGAAGACCTACCGGGTGAGGGTGACGGGCCGGCTGGGGCGGGGCGTCTCGGCCAAGGACATCATTCTGGCCCTGATTGCGCGCATCGGGGCGGGAGGCGGCACCGGCTGCGTGTTCGAATACACCGGCAGCGCCATCACGGCCCTCTCAATGGAGGAGCGCATGACGGTCTGCAACATGAGCATCGAGGCGGGCGCGCGCGCGGGCCTGGTGGCGCCCGACGAGACGACCTTCCAGTACCTGGCCGGCCGGCCCTTCGCCCCGAAGGGGGCGGCCTGGGAGGCGGCCCTGGCAAGCTGGCGCGAGCTGCCGAGCGACCCGGAAGCCGGCTACGATCGCGCCGTCGAGATGGACGGCTCGGCCCTGGAGCCGATGATCACCTTCGGCACCAGCCCTGAGATGGGCATTCCGATCGGCGCCCCGGTGCCCGACCCGAGGGCGGCGGCCGACGCGCTCCAGAAAGAGGCGCTGGAAAAGGCGCTGCGTTACATGGCGCTGGAGCCCGGCAAGCCGCTCGCCGGCCATCCCATTGACGTGGTTTTCATCGGCAGTTGCACCAACGGGCGGCTGAGGGACCTGCGCGCGGCGGCCGAGATTCTGCGGGGGCGGAAGGTCCACCCGCGGGTGCGCGCCCTGGTGGTGCCCGGCTCCGAACAAGTCAAGCGCGAGGCGGAGGCCGAGGGCCTGGACGAGATCTTCCGCGCCGCCGGGGCGGAGTGGCGCCTGCCCGGCTGCTCGATGTGCATCGGCATGAACGGCGATCAGCTCGCGCCGGGCCAGTACTGCGTCTCCACCTCGAACCGGAATTTCGAGGGGCGGCAAGGCAAGGGCGGGCGCACGCTGCTGGCCAGCCCGCTCACGGCCGCCGCCAGCGCCGTCGCGGGCGCGGTGACCGACCCGAGGACCCTGCTATGAAGCCCTTCGAGAAGTTCCGCAGCCGGGTGGTCGTTTTGCCGGCCGACAACGTGGACACCGACCAGATCATTCCGGCTCGCTTCCTGAAGACCGTCTCGAAAGAAGGTCTGGGCGAGCAGCTCTTTTACGACTGGCGCTACGACGCCGAGGGCCGGCCTCGCCCGGAGTTCGTGCTGAACCAGCCGCGGGCCCGCGGGGCCGCGATTCTGCTGGCGGGCGACAACTTCGGCTGCGGCAGCTCGCGCGAGCATGCGCCCTGGGCGCTCACCCAATTCGGCTTCCGGGCGGTGATCTCGACCTCCTTCGCCGACATTTTCCGCCAGAACGCCCTGAAGAACGGGCTGCTGCCGATCGTGGTGCCGCCCCAAGTGCACGCCGAGCTGCTGGAGCTGCTGGAGCGCGAGCCCGAAGCCGAGCTGACGGTGGATCTGGCCGCCCAGGCGCTGGTTCTGCCTGGCGGGCGGCAGGTCGAATTCCCGGTGGATCCCTTCGCGCGCCAGTGCCTGCTGGAGGGCACGGACGAAATCGGCTGGGTGCTCGCCCAGGAGGCCGCCATCGCAGCCTACGAAGCCTCCCATCCGGCGCGCGTGAACACCCGGGAAGGCTGAGGCCGGGCGGCCTCAAGGCTTGGGGATCGCGCCCGCAAACACCGCCACTTCGTCAATGCGGCCCTCGAAGCCTTCGCCCACCGCCAGGCGGTCCGGAGCGCGGTCCGCGCCTTCGGCCTCCAGCACGGGGGCCCCGTCCAAGTAAAGGCGGACGCGGGCGCCGCCGGAGGCCAGCGTCAGGCGGCGCCACTGCTCGGGTGCAATGAGGACATCGGCTTGGGAGACCTTGCCGTCCACGGCCAGCTCGAGCCGCCCGCTGGGATCAACCGAGGCGCGCCGGCCGGCAGTCTCCAGCAATACGCCGCCCGGTGCGGCCATCCAAAACCACAGCGTAACGGCGTAGCGCGGCCCCAGACCCGGCAAGGGCGCGTGCAGCCGGCCTCCGGCGAAATAGGGCGCGCGGCCCAGGCCCGGGGCGCCCTCCAGGTGAAACGCCAGGCGCCCCTCGTAGATGGCGCTGCGGCCGCGGCCGGCGGAGTCGTGCGCCTCGGGCCCGGCCAGATCCTCCAGGCGCCACCAGGCGAAGGGCCTCGCGGCCGGCAGGGCGCGGGCCGCCGGAGGATGCGCCGGCCGGGGCGTGCGGCGGGGCCTGCCGGCGACCTGTTCGAGCAGCCCAGCACGGCTTCCAGGATCTTGGGCTCGGCCGCGGTCTCCAAGCCGGCGGTGCGCGCCGGCCAGGTGGTGTAGCCCCCGAACAAGTGCTGTTCGGGCGGGGGGATGTAGCCTTCGGCGCCGTTGGCCAGCTCGATGGTGAAGGTCGGCGCCAGCGGGCTGGCGGCCTTGATCTTCAGGCCCGTGATGCCGAAGACCTCGCAGGGGATGGCGGCGATGCCCAGCTCGCCGATGCGGAGGGCCTGAAGCTTGAGCTGGCGGCGCGGCTCGCGCGCCAGGTAGAGCTGCTCGCGGGCGTAGACTTCCTGCTGGTTGCGAGGGGCGCCCTGGAAACCGGCCAGCAGGGCGCGCGCCCAGGCGAGGCGTTCGGGACCGGGGACGCGCCGCCCCAATTCCAGCAGGGCCTCGCGCATCTCCAGCGAGACCCGCTCCCGGAAGCGCACGGTGCGGTAAGCCTGGAAGGCGCGCTGGGCAAGCCGGGCGGCGTAAGCGGCCGGGTCGGTTTCCTGCTTGGGCCGGGCGTAGTCCATCCAGTGCTGATCGCCGGAAGTCCCTTGCGACATCATGGCCACGAAGTCCGGGCCGCCGCCGACCAGCCGGGTGATCTGTTTGACGAAAGGCCCGTAATAGTCGGGCGAGATCACCTTGCCGGGCACGCCCACGTAATGCATGCCGTAGTTGGCCAGCAGGGCCAGGGGCCGCCCCTCGGGCGTCTGGACGGCCAAAAGCGAGAGGTCGGAATCCACCGGGCCGGCCGGGCCGATGAACTCCGGATTCTGATAGCCGGGGTGCATGTTGGCGCGCACGGTGAGTTCGCCGAAGGGATCCCGGCGGATGCGATCGGGCCGGAGGATCCAGCGCCGGCAGTGGGTGAACTCCGGCGCGGGCGCCACGGCCCAGCCGGCGCCCGCCGGCTGCAACTTCTCGACCGCGCAGCGGATCGCCTCCCCGAGGCGGCGGGCGAAGAAGGCGGCGTAGGCCGGCTCCTCGTCGGCGCCCAGGGCCCCCATGACCGGGGGCGCCGAGTGGGTGTGCGTGGCCGCGATGAGCATGCGATCCGGGCGCAGGCCCGTAGCGCGGGAGGCTTCCTGCTTGATGCGGTCCAGCAGCTCGCGCGGCATCATGAGGGTGTCGGCGATGAGGATCACCACGCGCTGGCGGCCGTCTTCGAGAGCCAGGGCGCGGGCGTAAAGCCTGCCTTCGAGCCGCTCGCCCGTGGCGGCCAGGAAACCGCCGCTGCGCCGTATGGGAAACGCCGCCGGGGAGACGTCCACGGCGCAGGCGCCCGCGCGGAAGGCGGCCACGGCGTTGCCGCCCGCCAGACTCAGCAGGACGAGGGCCGCCGGGAATGGGCGAGTCATGCGGGGCTCAGGCGCCGGCCGCGGCGGGCGCGGCCAGCAGGCCGTTCAAATGCGCCAGGCTGCGTTCGGCCTGTTCGGGCGTGCCGCACTCGACCGAGAGCACGCCGCTGAAGCCGTGCTTGCGCAGGATGGCGATGACGCGCGCCCAGTCAATGACGCCGTCGCCGCAGGCGCAGCCCACCGGAGTGCCGGTGACCTTGCCGCGCTCGGCCGCGGAATGCTCGATCGAGATGTCCTTGGCGTGCATGTGGACCAGGCGGGGGCCGATCCGCTCCAGCGCGTCGTAGACGTCGGCCCCGGCCAGATAGGCGTTGCCCGTGTCGTAGTTGATGCGAAGCAGGGGGTGGTCCACCAGGCCGGCGATCTTCAGCAGGCCGTCGGTGGTTTTGGAGATTTCCTGATGGGGCTCGATGCCGATGGCGATCGAGTAGCGCTCGGCCACGCGCAGTACGGTCTTCAGCGTGTAGCGCATGAGGGGCCAGACCTCCTCGTCGCTGATCCACGCCGGGCGGTAGCTTTCGTCGGTGTTGACCACCGGGGCGCCCAGCGCGGCGGCGAACTGGATGGCGCGCTGGAGATACATGACGCTGACCTCGGGCCGCATCAGGGGGCAGTGCGCGCTCAGGGCGGAGGCCCGGACGCCGTGGCGGTCCAGGATGTCCTTGATGAAGTGGGGGTCCTCCTCCATCGAGACCGAGTGATAGTAACCGGCCTCGCTCATCAGCTCGCGGCCGGTGTGCACGAGCGGCTCGACGTACTTGTATCCCATCCGGGCCGCCCACTCTACTCCCAGGGCGAAGGGTTTTTCCGAGCGGCGTATGAATTCCAGATTCAAACCGGGTTCGATGGCCATCGCGGAGGTCTCCTTTCCGGCGCCGCGCCGGGCGGCGCTTCCCTTTATACGCCGCCCGCGCCCCGGGGCGCAAGCGGCCCGGATCGAGCCGACCGCTTGCGCCTCGCGTAGTAACATAAGCCAGGAGCCACGCGGGAGGCGTGTCCGGAATGAACCCCATTCTGCCCGCCATCGAGCGGCAGATCGTCGAGGCCCACGCCCGGTTGCTCGGTGAGTTCCAAGCCGCCTGGAACGACCTCGACAACCTGCTTGGGGCGAGCGCAGCGGGGGAGCTTCCCTCTGCCGGCGGATCGCTTGACGAGACGGCGGGCGCCTGGCTGGTGGGGCCTTTGCAGGGCTGCCGCAGCACCCGGCCGCTGGAGCGCGTGCTGGAAGCGATCGAGGATCATCGCCGCCGGTGCCGAGAGGTCGTCCGCGAACTGCCGAGCGCCGCGGAAAGCCCGCCGGTTGACCCCGCGCGCGAGCTGGTGGCCGACGGGCTGCGCGGCTTGGAGTTTCGCCAGGGCGCCCGCTACGGCGAGCTGCTGGCGCTGATGAACCAAGCAGCCCTGGAGCTGCTGACGCCCTGGCAATTGCTACGCCGGAGCGCGTTGCGCGCCTCTGCGGGCATTGCCGGGGGGCAGGATCCCCACCGGGCGCATGCGGCTTGCAAGGCGCGAATTCAAGATCTGCGCCGCCGCATCGGCGCGCTGCTGGAGAGCCTGGGGGAGCCTCCGCCCCTGAAGCTGCCCCGCAGGCCCACGCCTGCTTCGCAGGTTCGCAAGCAGGAGAGCCGCCTCGATGAGCGCCTGTCGTGGTGGAGACGACAGGTTCAAGCCGCGGCCGGCGCCCTGGCTCTCGAGGAGGTTCTTTGGGAGGGCTGGCGCGAGATCCGGCGCTTGACGGAGGCCGCCATAGAGCGCCTGCATGAAGAGCGCCGGGGGCTGTTGGCCGAATTGGAAGCTTTGACGGCATGGCTCGAGCAGACCTCGGGCCCGACGCCCGCACGCCACACCAGCCTGTGGAGGGCTGAGGAGGGGGTGGGGCGCTGGTTGCAGGAGGTGGAGGCCGCCGTCCGGCGGCTGGTCCCCGGTCAAATCGAAACCGCGGTTCGCTGGCGAGCGTTGCCGACGAGGCGGGCGCCCTGGCGGCTGGTCCGGCCCCAGCACGAGATCCTCCGCGCCTTGACCGATACGGCATGGCCCTTGCTGCTGGCCGCCTTCCGCGAAGCCGAAACCGCGCACCGCGGGGTGCTCCAGGATATGGAGCGGGCGCGGCAAGTGATCGCTTTCAGCCGGGAACTGGCCGAGCGGGAAGGGGAGTCGGGGCGTGCCGCCGGGCAAGAGGCCATGACCAACGCCCTGTTGCTGCTCCGGCACCGCCGCGCCTCGCTGGGGGAAATCCGTCCTCTGCTGGAGAGCAGCGCGGATCGGGCGACGGCGGCCGCCTGGCACAAACTTCACTTGAAATTGGATCGGGACCGCTTCGGCCTTTGGGGCTATCTGGCGCGGGAGGGGATCCGGCAGGCCCTCGCCGCTGGGCGCGAGCGCGTGGCGTCGGCGATCAAGAAAGCCGCCCCCGTGATCCAGACTGCCTGGCGGCGCTCGAGGCGCCACCTGCTGGCGCGCATCGGTTGGGAACAGCCCTCCGCCCGGCGGCTAGTCCATGTGGAGCGCCGCGAGGTCCTGAGCGAAAGCCTCGGTGTGGACCTGGCGCCGCGCGGGCTCCCCCTGATCTACCAGCGCCTGTTCCGGCCGGACCCTGTGGACGATCCCCGTTTCCTCATCGGCCGCGAGGCCGAGATGGCGGCCATGGAGGAATTGCGCCGCCTCTGGGAAGCCCGGCGGCCGGCCGGCGCGTTGCTGGTGGGCGAACGGGGGAGCGGGAAAACCAGCCTGCTGAACTGCGCCCTGGCGCGAATCTTTCCGGACGTCGAGGTGGTCCGTACGCAGTTTCAGGAGCGGATCTGGACCGCCGACCAGATGCGCCGCTTTCTCGAGCAGGCGGGACTGGCAGGGGAGCGGCGCGCGGTGGTGGTACTGGAAGAACTGGAACGCGCCTGGTTGCGCCGCGTGGGCGGCTACCAAGCGCTGCGGGAGCTGCTGGGCCGGGTGGCCGCCACGTCCCGGCGCCTGCTCTGGATCGTGGCGTTAAACCATACCGCTTTCCGGCTGCTGAACGCGGTGCTGGGACTGGAGGGTTACTTCTCGCACCGGATCAACGCCGCGGCGGTCGAGCAGCGCTACCTGCAAGAGGCCATCCTTATGCGCCACAACCTGGCCGGCCTGAGATTGCATTTCCTGGCCCCGCAGGGCGCCGGGCGCAAGGGTGCCGGGCTGCGCCGCCGGCTGGGGCTGGAACTCACGCCGGAACAGACGTTCTTCGAAGCCCTGTACCGCGAGTCGGAGGGACTGTTCCGCTCGGCCTTCGAGCTGTGGCTCAAACACATCGAACGCAGCCAGGACGGCGTGCTCTACGTGCAGCCGGTGGAGAGGCCCGACTACGAGACCCTGCTTGCCGATCTCAACCTGCACGACCTGCTCACCCTTCAGGCGTTGTTGCAGCACGGCAGCCTCACGCCCGAAGAGCACTCGCAAGTCTTCGAGTGGGATCCGCGGGCCAGCCTGGACCGGCTGGACGTGCTCGAAGATCGGGAACTGATCGAGCCCGACCCCGGGCGCGCCGGCTTCCGCGTCCGTCCGGAGGCCGGACGCGCCGTCCGCCTGGCGCTGCACCGCCGCAATCTTCTTTAAGGAGGTTCGAGCCGCCATGTCAGAGCTTGCCGCGCCCACCATCCTCCAGCAGATTTCCTGGACGCGCGTGTTTCAGGCGCTCCTGATCCTGCTGGCCGCCGGCTTGGCGATCCGCTGGATCAACCGCTCGCTCGAGTACATGAGCGCGCGGGTGCCCCGGGCTCGGTTCTTTTTCAAGCGCCTGGAGCCGGTCCTCCGCATCAGCCTCTGGTTTTTGGCCTTGCTTTTGCTGTTCAACCTGCTGGCGCCGTCGCGCGAGACGTTCCTGGCCAGTATCGCCTCCTTCGGCCTAGCCCTCGGCCTGGGCGCGCAGGATCTGGTCAAGAACGTCATCGGCGGCCTGATCATCCTGACCGATCGCCCCTACCAGCTCGGCGACCGTGTCCGCATCGGGGAGGCCTACGGCGAAATAGACCATATCGGGTTGCGAAGCACGAAACTGACCACGCCCGACGATACCCGCGTCACCATTCCCAACTCGGAGATTCTCAGCCGGCAGGTCTTCAACGCGAACTCCGGGTCGCTCGACTGCCAGGTGGTCACCGATCTCTATTTGCCCCCGGACGTCAACCCGTCGGAGGCAGTCCAAGTGGCGCTGGAGGCGGCCTACAGCTCGCGCTTCCTGTTCAGCCGCAAGCCCGTGGTCGTACACCTGCTCGACGGCTTCACCGAGATGCCTCACGTGATCGTGCGCGTCAAGGCGTACGTTTTCGATCACCGGTACGAAAACGCCATGAAGACCGAGATCACCGTGCGGGCCAAAGCCGAATTTCTGCGCCGGGGATGGCTCCAGGGCTGGGGTCGTTTCCCGGCCAACGCCGCCTTGCCTAGCGCCCCTGCCGCATAGCGGTTCCCGCACCGGGGCAACGGCGGCCCTAGGTGGAGGAGCTGCTACGCGCTCCCTTGGGCCGTAACCCTACCCGTTGCCGACCCGTTCCAGGGGTCCTTCGCGGGGTTTGGGGGCTTGCCGGGCGGGGGCAGAATTCTCTTGACAGAGCGCGAAGCTCGATTTATCATACATCCGAATGCCGAACGATTCTAAAACGATAATGCCTCAACAGCACTCGCAGCGCCTCTTTGCCGCCCCCTACCCCCCGAAGAACAGCTCCCCTCAGGCCCGGCTGATGCAGGCCACCCGCCATGCCATCCTTGCGGGAAAGCTTCCGCCCGGCGCGCCGGATCCGGCGCGCCCATCAGCCGATCGCGGCCGCCGTCCAGGCGGGCCGGGCGGGGATGGTCAAGGACGCTTTTTCAGTGCAGGGACCGAGGCGAAGCACCAGCCGAACCGGCCCAACATTTCGTTTAGGAGATCTGCCATGTGGAACTTTCGCGTTATTCTCTCCATGCTCGCGCTCCTGCTGCCGGCCAGCCCGCTCGCCGGCCAAGAGACGCGCAGCATGATCTTCGGGCGAGTAGTGGATCCCCAATCCAGCGCCGTGGCGGGAGCCAAGGTGGTGGTGAGCAACACCGACACCAACGTGGCGTTTACGCTGACGACGAATGAAACCGGTTACTACGAGGCGAACCTGCTGATTCCCGGGAACTATCAGGTGACGGCGGAAGCTCCGGGCTTCAAGAAATGGGTGCGGGCCCGGATCGAGTTGCCGGTGAGTACCCGACTGCAAATCAACGTGCAGCTCGAGCTGGGGGCGATCACCGAGACGGTGTCGGTGACGGAGGAGGCGCCGCTGCTGGAGACCAACGCGGTGTCATCGGGCCGGATCATTGACAGCCGGAGCCTGAGCGAGCTGCCGGTGGCGCGCAACAACCCCGTCCTGCTGGCCGCCTTCAGCCCCGGCATATACCCGCGCGGACTGTATCGGACCCCTGCCCACCGCGCCGCCTCGGCGGTGGTGGCCATGCTGTACACTCCCGGCAACGTAGGCGGGCGCGGCGCGCTGGATACCAGCAACGACCTGCTCATTGATGGCGTGCCGAATCTGGGCAACAACCGGAGGATCGCCTTCATGCCGCACACCGATGCGCTCCAGGAGTTCAAGGTGGAGACCTCGAACTTCGACGCGTCGGTCGGGCATGCGGTCGGGGCCAGCATCTCGATGATGACCCGGGCGGGAACCAACGCCTTCCACGGCGGGCTCACCGAGCAGCATATGCAGCAGCGCTGGAACGCCACGCCGTTCTTCATCAAGCAGGCCTACTACCGCAACATCGCCGCGGCCGAGGCAAAGGGCGACAAGGCGCTGGCCAACTACCTGCGCTCGCAGGACCCGCAACGCTCCGGTCGCACCAATGATTACGCGGCGACGCTCGGCGGGCCGGTGCTTCTGCCGAAGATTTACAGCGGCAAGGACAAGCTCTTCTTCTTCGTCAACTTCAGCGGGACGAACGAGAGGCTGGTGGAATCCACCAGCAACATCAACGTGACCGTGCCGACGCTGGCCAACCGCCAGGGCGACTTCTCGCAACTGCTGAACGCGGACGCGGTGCGCTATCAGATCTACGATCCGCTCAGCGTGCGGCGCGATCCGGCGCGCCCCGGCCACTACATCCGGGATGCATTTCCCGGAAACCTTATTCCGCGGTCGCGCTGGATCAATCCGGTCTACGATTCCTACGCCAAGATGTTGCCCACACCGAACAACGACCCCAGCGACCCGCGGCGCGAGCCGCTGGAGAATTACATCGCGACGGCGATGCCCTGGAATTTCGATTACTACAGCGTCAGCAATCGGTTTGACTACCACCACTCCAACGCACACCGCTTCTTCGCCCGCTGGAGCTGGAGCAGGTTCCTGGAAGACCGCTCGGACTGGACTTACGAGACGGCGCGCGGCATCCACAGCTCGGACCTGGAACGCGCCCACATCGCGGGTACCGCGGACTGGGTCTGGACGGCGTCGCCCAGCACATTCTTTGACTTCGCGGTGACGACCAACCGCTACCGGGAAGGGGTGTTGGGCGCAGCCGTGAAGAAGTTCAAGCCCTCCGACGTGGGTCTGCCGGCGTATCTGGACGCCAAAGCGGCCGGTCAGACCCACCTGCCCCGCATGATCCTCTCCGGATATCGCGCCATGAGCGTGAACTTCACCACGCTGACCCGGACCCGGACCACCAGCGGCAAGGCGGACGTATCGCACATCCGGGGCCCCCACACCCTGCGGGCCGGCTTTGACACGCGGCAGTATTTCCGGACCGGCGGCGGCGGCGGCAACACGTCCGGGAGCTTCACTTTTGACAACCTCTTCACGCGGCGCAACGACGACCTGTTCACCCCGGCCGGCAGTCTCGGCCATAGTTGGGCCGCGTTCCTGATGGGCTTGCCCAGCACCTTGCTGGTGGACACCAACGACAGCTACGCCACCCACACGCCGGCTTACGGCTGGTACGCGCAGGACAACTGGCGGATCAACGCGAAGCTGACGGTGAATCTGGGGCTGCGGCTGGAATACGAGCAGGGCATGACCGAACGGTACAACCGGATGCTCAGCTATTTTGACCGCAACGCCAGGCTGCCGATCAGCGGAGCGGCAGAGGCCGCCTACGCCAGAGCCCCGCTGGCCGAACTGCCCGCCAGCCAGTTTGCGGTGCGCGGCGGTTCGCTCTACGCGGGATCCGGCGGCGCGGGCCGACGCATTTGGCAGAACGAGCTGATGTGGATGCCCCGCCTGTCCGCAGCCTACCAACTAGGCTCGAAGGCCGTCCTGCGCGTCGGCTACGGCATCTTCTACGACTCGCTGAACGCGCTCTATCTGGCGCCCAACCAACTCGGCTTCAGCCGCAGCACCTCGACCAACGTGACCAACGATTTCGGCGCCAACTGGCTGGTCGGCGACCCCCGCAACGGCGTCTCGCCGTTGCGCGACCCGTTTCCAGTACGCGCGGACGGCACCCGCTTTGACGCGCCCGTGCGCGACGCGCTGGGTCTGATGGCGGTGGCGGGACGCAGCTTCTCCTTCCAGGATTATTCGATCCGGCATGCGCGCCAGCAACGCTGGCGGGCGGGCGTGCAACGGCAGCTCGGCCCGCGGACGGTCTTCGAGGCGGCTTACAGCGGCGCCTACTCAGACCGGGTCTACGTCAGCCGTTCACTCAATCCGCTTCCGGAAAACTACTGGGCCGGCGGCCTCCAGCGCAACGATGCCATTGCCGGCGAACTGAACCGCAACGTCACCAACCCCTTCCTGCTGTCCAATTTTGCCGACCTGCGCACTTCGGCCCCGCTCGTGTACCAGGACATGAGCACCCAGGGATTCTTCACCAGCGGCACGATCCGCAAGCACCAGTTGCTGCGGCCCTTCCCGCACATGGCGGATTTGACCAACAGCGCCGCCTCGCTGGGCGAGGCGCGCAGCGACGCCCTCGAGCTCAACCTGGAGCGGCGCTTTGCCAAAGGGTTCAACCTCAACATCGCTTACGCGCGCCTGCGAGCACGGGAGGCCGACATCTTCCTGAACGAGTTCGACGCCGCGCCCGGTTGGCGGCCGACCGACGCGGGACCGCCCCACCGCTTTATCGCTTCCAGCATCGTGGAGCTGCCCCTCGGCGCCGGAAAGCCGTTCTTCTCGCAGGGCCTTCTCAAGCACATCCTGGGAGGATTCCAGCTTGGTGTTACTTACGAATTCCAAATCGGGCCGCCGATCGACTTCCCGAATCTCTTCTATTACGGCAAGCTCGAAGACATCCACAAGCCGCGCGGTACTCGCACGCTGGATGAGTGGTTCAACACCGCCGACTTCGAGCGGATTTCCTCCAAAGCCCCGGCGGCTTTCCACCGGCGCGTCTTTCCGACCAGGGTGGATGACGTGCGGGCCGACATGATGAACGAGTGGAATCTCAATGTTCAGCGTGAATTCCGGTTCAGCGAGAGCCTGCGGCTCCAGTTGCGCTTCGATGCGATCAATGCCCTCAACCGGACGGTCTTCGGCCCGCCGAACTCTGACCCGCTGTCCAGCAACTTCGGCCGCATCACCACCCAGACCGAGGCGCCGAACCGCTACGTCCAGCTCCAGGGAAGGCTCCGGTTCTAGGGTTGGAGCGCCGTCATGGGGTCGCCAATTCCTCAGGCGGCGTTGGCGCTGCCGGAGGACCTCAAGCAGATCCTGGGCGGTCCTCTTCCGCACCGGTTTCGCGCGGTTGCTCACCCGGGCGGACCCCGGAGGGAGCCAATGATTCCGCTGACTCGCAGGTCGCTGTTGTGGGGCGCAGCAGCAGCAGGGCGCGCCTCCGCTTCGCGGGGCGAAAAACATCTTCTGCTCGACCCCCGGATCATCGAACGGGCTGAAGGCGTCCAACTCTCCCCAGGCAAAGTTCAGAAGGATACTCGCAATCCGCTCTTCAGAGAAGACCGGCCCTGGGAGGCCCGTTTTGACAACCTCTATGCCAACGTCCTGTTCGAGGAACGTGACAAGCGGTTCAAGTGCTGGTATAGTCCTTTCATCATTGATGAAGCGGTGAGCGCGACGCCCCGGGAGCAACGGGCCGCCATTCCATACAAGCCTCGCAACCGGGAAATGGGCGTCTGCTACGCGGAGTCGAAGGACGGGCTAGTTTGGACCAAGCCGCGACTCGGTCTGGTAGAATTCAGCGGATCAACGAGCAACAACCTGGTGATGCGGGGCCCACACGGGGCGGGCCTCTGGAAGGATCCCCGAGAGGCTGATCCCGCCCGGAGATACAAAATGTTTTTCAGGGGTAACCATAGCATGGCGGCCTCCTTCTCCCCCGACGGGCTGCACTGGTCGCCGCCGGTGGAACTGCCGGAGATTCAGGCCGTGGGCGACACGCACAATAACGCTTTTTGGGCCCCGGAGCTCAACCGGTACGTGGGCATCACTCGCCTCTGGGACCGCGCCCGACGGCAGCGCCTGGTCGGCCGGACCGAAAGCCCGGACTTCTCGAAATGGACCAAGGCTGCGGAAGTCCTTCGGGCGCTGCCGGAGGAAACGCATCGCCAAACTTACGCCATGCTTGGGTTCCGGTACGCGAATGTGTACTTGGGACTCCTCATGATGTTCAACACGGATACAGACACAGTGGATTGCGAACTAGCCTGGAGCGCGGACACAATGCGCTGGGAGCGCGTCTGCCCAGGCGAGGCTCTTATCCCCCGCGGTCCGGAGGGCAGTTACGACAGCGGTTGCATTTACGCCGCAGCCTACCCCCTGGTGTACAAAGGGGAAATTCGCCTCTATTATGGCGGAAGCAACGGCAAGCACACCGGCTGGCGCGACGGTTTCTTCTGCCTCGCCCGGCTGCGTCCGGATGGGTTCGCAGGCATGGAGCCGGCCCGCGGTTTCCAGGCCGGCGCCCTGCTCACCAAACCGCTCCGTTGCTCCGGCGCCCAGTTGCGCATCACCGCCGATGCCGCCCCTGGATCTGTTCGAGTGTCGGTTTTTCAAGCTGATGGTTATTCTTCCCGTCCGATCACCGGCGAGGTGACGGACGAGCTGGTGCGATGGCCGGACGGGAAGAACTTCGCGGCGCTCCGAGGCCAGGCAATCCAGCTTCTGTTCGAGCTGCGTTCTGCGAAGCTTTACAGTTTCACCTTCACAGGCTGATGCGTGGGGTCAGGCCGGCGCAATTTCGAAAGCACGGATCGCATGCGCACAAGTAGCCCGCGAGGTATTCGCCCTGCCGTCGTGACACCCGTCAAGGGGAAAGGCAGTTTCTTCGCCGGCGCTTTCGAGCGACCGGCAGCGCGCCTTTTCGCGGCCGGGGTGGGCGTTCTCCACGTGAACGGACCGAGCGGCGAGGGCTTACTGGAAGCCATCGAACAGCCCAAGCGGGTCACCGGGGCGGGAGAATGGCACGTAGGAGGCTGCGACGGACAATCCCGTGGCGTTCCGCTGGAGATTTCTCGCCCATGACAAAACGATCCAAGACCACCAGGACGTGTTCCGAGGCGGACCGCGTCGTGGACCTCGTCCGCCAGAGCATTTTCGCCGGCAAGCTGAGCCCGGGTGAGCCCATTCACGAAACCCGGCTGGCTCGCCAGTACGGCGTGAGCCAGACGACGGTGCGGGAGGCGCTGGCGCGACTGGACCATGCGGGCTTCGTGCGACGCATCCCCAAGAAAGGCACCTTCGTGACGCAGCTTTCCGTGGACGAGCTCCGCGAGCACCTCAGGCTGCGCCTGCTGCTGGAAACCCTGGCCGCGGCGGATGCGGCGCGCCGCGTGACGCAGGAGTCCCTGGCCGAGCTGAGACGCCGGCTGCAAGCGATCGCCGGGGCGGTGGCGGTGAACGATTACTTTGCGTCGGCTCTCGCCGATCTGGAGTTCCACCGCTGGATCTGGCTCTGCTCGGGCGACCGGACTTTGTACCGCATCCTGGACCAGATCACGGCGCCCCTGTTCGCCTTCATCAGCATCCGGCGCAGCCACGGCAACGAGGACCTCAAGCGCGTGGTCCTTTCGCACCAGCCCATCGCCGAGGCTTTGGAGAGGGGGGACCAGGAAGCGGCCAGGGAGGCGATCCGGGCCCATATCGAGAATTCGTACTTGCAATTCCTGCGATTCGACCTGGGAACGCTGTTTGAGCAGTTGCCTGGGGCGCTCCGGCACGCAGCAGATGCCTCGGAGGCCGGCGAAGAAACCTTGCCGCGCTCCTGAGCCGCCCGTCATGCTTCCGCGGGCCGCCACCGCCCTACGCCCCGCGCGGGGCCTCCGGCGGTGGGGGTCCGAAGGGAGCCAGCCGGTCGAGTCAGGCGAGGAGGCCCAGTGGAAATGAAACAATTCGTCCGGTGCTTGATTGGTTGCGGCGCGGCCCTCCCCCTGGCCGCGCAACTCATCCAGGTGGAGGTCTTCCGTTCGGGCGAGGACGGCTACCACACCTACCGCATCCCCGCCATCATTCGCACGACCAAAGGGACCTTGCTGGCGTTCTGCGAGGGACGCAGGCACAGCGAGCGGGACTGGGGCGACATTGACGTGCTCCTCAAACGCAGCCGCGACGGCGGGCGCACCTGGTCGGCTGCCATCCAAGTGGCCGACTTCGGCGAGGACACCGCCGGCAATCCGGCGCCTGTGGAAGACCGCAGGAGCGGCACGCTGTGGCTGCTGTTGACGCGCAACCCCGGCGCCGTGCCCGAGAAGAACATCCTGCCCGGCCTGGAAGGCCCCACGCGCACGGTCTGGCTCACTTACAGCAAGGACGACGGGCAAAGCTGGGCGCCGCCGGTCGAAATCACCCGCTCGGTGAAGCGCCCCGAATGGAGCTGGTACGCCACCGGTCCGGTCAACGGGATTCAGCTCCGCTCGGGACGCCTGGTGATCCCGTGCGATCACGTGGTGCGCGCAGACCACTCGCAGCGCTACTCCCACGTCATCTACAGCGACGACGGCGGCAGGAGCTGGCAAATCGGCGGCAGCGTGGGTCCGGACTGCAACGAGTCCACGGTGGCCGAGTTATCGGACGGAACGCTGATGCTGAACATGCGCAGCTACGCGGGCCGGAATCGCCGGGCGGTCGCCCTCAGCCGCGACGGAGGTTCGAGCTGGAGCGCGCCGGCGTTCGATGAGAGGCTGGTCGAGCCGGTCTGCCAGGCCAGCCTGATCGGAATCGGCAGGGGCAAGCGCCGGGTGCTTCTGTTCTCCAACCCGGCTTCCACCCAGCGCGTGAACATGACCGTCAGGCTGAGCCGGGACGACGGCAAGTCCTGGGTCGCCTCTCGCACGGTGCACGCCGGCCCTTCGGCTTATTCTAACCTGGTCGAAATCGGGCGCGACCTGGCAGGTCTGCTGTACGAACGCGGCCAAGACCGTCCGTACGAGCGCATCAGTTTTGCCCGTTTCTCGTTGCGGCGGCTGGCGGCGCCGTGAGGGCGATTCGCGGCGGCGGCGCGGTGTTTGGTTGAAGAGGAAGGATGAAGCGTATGCAAACGATCGAGCCCGGCGGCATTCTGCCCGCCATCGTGACTCCTATCGGTGAGGATGGCAGTTTTTCGGTCGAAGCTTTCGAGCGACTGGCGGCGCGTCTTTTCGCGGCCGGTGTTGACGGTCTCTACGTCAACGGCCAGACGGGCGAGGGCTTGTTGCAGCCCATCGAGCAGCGCAAGCGCGTGGCGGAGGCCGCCGGCGCTCTGACGCCGCCGGGCAAGCAGCTCATCGTTCACGTGGGCGCCCACCGCACCGAGGATGCGGTCGAGCTGGCCCGGCACGCCTCGCGCGCCGGCGCCCATGCCGTCTCCAGCCTGCCGCCCCTGGGACCATATTCCTTTGACGAGATCCGGGCTTACTATGAGGCCGTCGCGTCCGTCTCTGAACTGCCGGCGATCGTCTATTACTATCCCGCGATTTCGCCCGGGGTGCGCACGCTGGACGAGATCGAGCGACTGCTGGAAATTCCCGGCGTGATCGGCCTGAAATTTACCGATTTCGATCTGTACAAACTCTCGATCCTCAAGCGACACGGCTGTCGCGTCCTCTTCAACGGGCACGATGAAGTGCTGGCGGCCGGGCTGCTCATGGGGGCCGACGGCGGGATCGGCTCCTTTTACAACCTGATTCCCGAGCTGTTCGTCGAGGTCTACCGGCTGGCGCGGCAGCAGCGATGGGAGCAGGCGCGCGCGGTCCAGCAGCGCATCAACGAGCTGGTGGAGATCTGTCTTCGTTTTCCGTTGATCCCGGCCATCAAGACGATTCTGGGCTGGACCGGCATCCCGTGCGGCGAGGCCGTTCGGCCCAGGCGGGCGCTCACCATCGAGGAGGCGCAGCAACTGCGGGAGATGCTGCGCGAATCTTCCTTCGCCTTCCTGCTCGACGGGGCGGCGTGATGGGCCGCCGGGGTTACGCCTGGTTGCTGGTGGCCCTGCTGTGGGCGGTGGCGCTGCTGAACTATGTGGATCGCCAGGTCGTCTACGCCCTGTTTCCCCTGCTGGAAAAGGACTTCGGCTTGAGCGGCCCGCAACTGGGCCTGTTGAGCACGGTCTTCCTTTGGGTGTACGCCTTCGCCAGCCCGTTCGGCGGCTATCTGGCCGATCGCTTCGGGCGCACGCGCGTGATCCTGGCCAGCCTGCTGGTGTGGAGCGCGGTGACGTGGGCGACGGGCCAGGCGAAGACTTACGGTCAGTTGCTGGCCACTCGAGCGTTGATGGGCTTCAGCGAGGCCTTTTACATCCCCGCTGCCCTGGCGCTGATCGCCGACCATCACGGCGAGCGAACGCGCTCGACGGCGACGGGCCTGCATCAAAGCGGCCTGTATACCGGCATCGTGGTCGGAGGCGCCCTGGGCGGCTGGCTGGGCCAGCGCTACGGCTGGCGCTCGCCCTTCACCATCCTTGGCGCCGTGGGCGTGGCCTATGGCGCGCTGCTGCTGATCGGCTTGCGGCCGGCGGCGCGATCGGCCGCGGCCGGGTCGGCGCTGGATCTGGCGGGTAGCGTGAGAAGACTCTCGTCGCTGCCGGGCTTCTGGCGGCTGACGGCGGTGTTTGCCGTCGTGGGTCTCGCCAACTGGCTGGTCTACACCTGGCTGCCGTCCTATCTTTACGAGCGTTTCGGCATGAGCCTGGCTCGGGCGGGCTTTTCGGCGACCTTCTACATCCAAGCGGCCAGCTTTGCCGGGATTCTGGCGGGCGGGCCGGCGGCGGATCATTGGGGAACGCGCCATGCCCGCGGCAGGATCGGGGTCCAGGCGGCCGGGCTGGCGGTGGCGGCGCCGTTTCTTTTCGCTGTGGGAAGGGCGCATTCGGAGGCCGTGCTGGTCATGGCGCTCGTGTTGTTCGGTCTGGGCCGTGGGATTTACGACAGCAACGCCATGCCGGTGTTGTGCCAGATCGCGCCTCAGCACCTGCGCTCGACCGGTTACGGGGTGTTCAATTTCTTTTCCTGCGTGGTGGGAGGAGTGGCGGCGGCGGGAGCGGGATGGCTGAGATCGGTTTTGGGACTGGGGGCAGCCTTTGAAATTGCCGCGCTGCTGCTGATCGGGGCCGCGTGGCTGCTGGTCACCCTGAAGCCTGAGCGCGGAACTCCACCCTGATCGGATCACGGTATGGCCCACGATCCCGAACTGCAACTGGGCGGGCGCCTGGTGCGCGCCCTGCGCGACATGCTGCCCGGGGCCCTGCTCGAGCGCGCCCCGTCCTGCCGCGTTGACGGCCCGGGCAGGCCGGGCCGATAATGGGAGCAGGCGTTGGAGTTCGCCATTAAACGCCCCGGCCGGGGAAGATGACTCCTACCTGGATGGTTCCGGCGGGCCCGGCGCGCCCGCAGGCTCGTCCCGCCGCCCGCCGGAGATCCGCGACACGGCCCTGAGATTTTCCGTGGGACCCGACGAGCGAGCCGACGGGCTGAACTCCTCGCAGAAGTTTCACCTTCTGGCGAGCTTTCAGTACGCCGACAAGCTGCTATGCGAGATCGAGGCGATCCTGGAGGCCGCCGGCTCGAAGTCCCCCTTCCCCAAGTACCGCAGCGACCTGGGGGAGCCGCAGGCCAAAGTCGTGCGGGACTACCTGGGCCGCCTCCGAGCCCGGATGGTGCGCGCGCTGGAAAGTCAGGGCATCCGGCCGCCGGAGCCGCAGCTCGGCGCCATCCACTCGATCCGGGTGACGTTGGGCTTCGCCGACATCGCTTTCGAGGAGTGCCGGCCGCAGAGGATGAAGGGCTACGGCCGGATGCCGGAGGAGGCGATCGCGGAGCTGGAGGGCTCGATCAACGAGCTGCAAGGCCTGATCGCCCGGCTGGACGCCTACCTGGCCCAAGCGCACGCTCCGGACTTGGGTGAGCGGCTGGCCCGGCTCGAGCAACAGGGCCGCGACGTGGGGCTGGTGGGGCTTCTGGAGGGCCTGATCTCGAAATGGGGTCTGGTGGAGTTCCGGCCGGCGCTGGCGGCAATCGTCGAACGGCTGGAGGGCCACAGCCTGGAGATTGCCGTCTTCGGCCGGGTCAGTTCCGGGAAGTCTTCCCTGCTGAACCACATCCTGCAAACCGACGTGCTGCCGGTGGGGGTGACGCCGGTGACCGCCGTGCCCACGCGCATCCTTTACGGGCCGGCCCCGCGGGGCAAGGTTTGGTTCGCCGGCGGCGGGAGCGAGGAATTCCCGCCCGGCAGGCTGGCCGAGTTCGTCAGCGAGGACCTCAACCCGGGCAACGCCAAGAACGTCACTCGGCTCATCGTCGAGCTGCCTTCCGAGAGGCTGCGCAACGGGGTGGTGTTCGTGGATACGCCCGGGCTGGGCTCGCTGGCCTCGGCGGGCGCCGCCGAGACCCGAAGCTACCTTCCCCGATGCGACCTGGCGGTGGTGCTGGTGGACGCGGGCGCCACCCTGACTCCGGAAGATCTTTCCACGGTCCAAGCCCTCCATGAGGGAGGCATCCCGGCCTGGGTGCTGCTGAGCAAAGCGGACCTGCCCGCGCCGGGGGATCTGCCTCGGCTGCTGGACTACGTTTCCCGCCATGTGGCCGCGGAATTGGGGCTCGCCGTTCCGGTGCATCCGGTGAGCACAAGGCCGGGTCACGCCCAGTGGCTCGAGCAGTGGTTCGAGCGGGAGATCTTGCCGCTGTACGAACAGTCGCGCGAGCTGGCGGAGCGTTCCCTGCGGCGCAAGATCGGGGCCTTGCGCGCGGCGGTGGCGGCGGCGCTGGAGTCCCGGCTCAAGCATGCCGTGCGAACGGCCGAAGGCGGGCCGGCGCTGCGCGAGCTGGAAACAGCCTTGCGCCAGACCTCCGCCCGGTTCTCGGAAGTCCGCTCGGCCTGCCTGAAGCTGACTGAGGAGGTGCGCGAGCTGGCGCCGGCGGCCCTGCGCGAAGCCGCCCGCATGTTGGCCGAAGGATGGCGGCGCGGGCAACCTCCTTCGCCCGCCGAGTTGAGCGCCGCCTTCGAGCAGGTAGCGGCCGCGCCCGCCGGCGCCATCGCCGGCATGCTCGGCGAGCTGGCGCAGGAGTCGGCGCGCGTGCTGGCCCAGACCGCCCGGGCCTTGGAGCTGCCCCAGCATGCCCCCGAGCCCGGCGAGCTGGTGAGCGACCTGAGCGACCTGCCTCGCCTGGGCAGCCCCGCCGTCGCCGATCCGCCCAGACCCCACCCGCTGGCGGCCCGCCTCAGCCGGGTCTGGGCCGAGCGCGCGTTGTTGAGCAGGCTGCGCGCGCAGGTCGGTCCCCAAGTTTCGGCCGCCTTCGCCGCCTACGGCAGGGTCCTGCAAGCCTGGGTCCGAACGAAGCTGGCGGCGCTCGAATCCCGCTTCGATTCTTACGCCGACGCCTACCGGGCTCAGTTCGACCGGCTGGAGGAGGCGCCCAGCGGCGCCCCGGAGCAACAGGCCGCCCTCCTGCGCGACCTGGCGGCTTTGGGGGCGGCGCCGGCCTCCTCCCCGCCCGGGGAGGCCGCTCTCAGGCCGGAGCGGCAGGAGCTTTCCGCTTCGCCGCGAGGAAAAACGCCATAGACCCCAGTTCGAGCGCCGCCGAGAAGACCGCCAGGGCGGAGAGCGAAACGCCGTAGAGCACGCCCATCAGCGCGCTGCCCAAGAACCAGGCGAACCCGTAGCCGGCGTTGAACAGGCCGAAGGCCGCGCCGCGGCGCTCGGCCGGCGCCATGCCCGCCACTGCCGCGCGCATCACGGATTCCTGCGCTCCCATGCCGACGCCCCAGAGGACGATGCCGGCGACCGCCGCTCGAGGCCCTCCCAGGAAGATGAGAGGGGCAAACCCGGCCGAAAGCAACGAGACCCCCGCCAGAACCCGGAGGCCGAAGCGGTCGTACAGCCGCCCGAACGCCAGCGCGGCGGGCGCATCCACTCCCATCGCCACGGCGTACAGCAGCGGGATCCAAGCTTCCGGCGTCAGGGCCGCCCGGCGCAGGTGGTAAGCGATCAGGGCGAAATCGGCGTAGCCTGCCGCCACCAGCGCCACGCCGCCCAGGTACAGCCAGTAAGCGCGCGGTAATCCTTTCGCGCTGACCTCCCGCGAAGCGGGCTCGAACTCGCGCGGGTGGGGATACAGCCGGCGGGCTTCGAGCAGCACCGCCAGCGCCGCCAGGGCGGGCACGAGCAGCAAGGCGAAGCCCAACCGGTAACTCCCTCGCCAGCGCAGCGCGCCGGCCACCAGCAGCGGCCCCGCCACCGCGCCCACCTGATCCAGCGCCTCGTGCAGGCCGAAGCCGCGGCCGTGTCCCATCCCCCGGGTAACGTAGGAGAGCATGGCGTCCCGCGCGGGCGTGCGAATCGCCTTACCCGTGCGCTCCGCGATGATCAGCAGCGCGGCGACCTCCCAGCCGCCCGCCAGCGCCAGCAGAGGCACCGCCGCCAGATTGACGGCATAGCCCAGGATGGCGATGGCCCAATAGCGGCCGGTGCGATCGCTCAAGTAACCCGTGGCCAAGCGCAAGGCGTAGCCGACCAGCTCGCCGAAGCCGGCCACCGCCCCCACCGCGGCCGCGCCCGCCCCCAGCAAGGCCAGATAGGGGCCGGTGATGCTCCGGGCGCCCTCGTAGGTGGCGTCCGCAAACAGGCTGACCAGCCCCAGCAGAAGTACGAACCTCAGGGGTTGACCCGCACCGGGGCGCATCAGCGCTCACCCCGAGTGAACCGGCGCCGGCCGGCTCGTTGGCGACGGGCCCGCGCCGGAGGCTGGAACCCACCCTCGGACCCGCTCGCCCAACCGCTCGAGCTCCCGGATCGAGCCGGACAGCCCGGCGGCCAGTTGCTCGGCCTGGGCGGCGCCGGCCTGCTGGCGCTCGAGAGCCGCCTCCATGGCGAGACGCAGCCCCTGGATGGTTTCCGACAGCTTGCGGTCCAAAGCCTGCTCGAAGACGCGAACGCTCTTTTCCAACCGCCGCTTGAAATCGTAAGCCACGCGCGTGGCATTGCGCTCGAGCTCCTCGGGGATCGTCCCGCGAACCCGGCCCCACAAGTAGCGCCGAAACAGCGGGCCGGGCAACAGCAGCGGCGCGTTGCCCAGACCCCAGTCTAACAGGCGGTCGGTGTAATAGCCGGTGGGTTCCATTTCGGCCAACTGCTCGGCGGCCTGGAACGGCTCGATCGGGACGCCGAACAGATCGCCCGCCGTCCGGCGGACCTGCCGGATGAGCGTGTTCACGGCATCCTGGAATCGGCCGGTGAGCCGGCGAAATTCCTCGAGCGCCCGGCTCTCGAACTCCCGGCGCCACTGGTCGAACAGGCGGGCCACATTATCGGCCACGAAGCGGTCCATGGCGGCGGCCAGCTTCCGCCGGGACATGGGGGGCAGCGAGCGAAAATGCGCCCCGGCGGCGGCCAGCAAGGGCTCCGACTGAGCGGCGGCAAACTCCTTGGCTGCGCTTTCGAAGGCGGCGCTGAGCCGGGCCAACCCACCCTTCAACAGCAGCGCATCGTCCTCGCGCTGCCGCCAGGCGGAGGCCAGTTGCCGCTCGAACTCGGCGATCTTCTCGCGCAACTGTTCGAGGGGCATGCGGAGGGCCCGGATCTCGAACTCCAGCAGCATGCGCAGCTCGCGGGCCGCCTGGAGCAGGCGCTCGGCTACGGAGGTCAGCAAGACCTGCTCCTTCTCGGCCTCCAGGAACTGCCTCAGCCGCTGCTCGAGGGCGACCAGACCGCTCTGCTCGAGCCGCCGGGCGTCCCCGGCCAGCCTGGCGTCCAGAGCCTGGCGGGCCGACAGGGTGAAGATGCGGTCGCCGTCGCCGACAAAGCCCTCCGGCAGCGAACGCTGGAGGAAGCGGAGGACCTCGCCCATCTCGTCCGGGGAAACCAGGTCGGCCTTGTTCATGACCAGGAAGACCCGGCGCACGTGCCGGCTCAGATCCTCGAGGAACTCCAGTTCGGCGGAGGTCAGGGGAGGCTCGGGCGAGGTGACGAACAGGGCGGCGTCAATGCGCGGCAGGAAGTCGTAGGTCAGCCGGGTGTTGTGGGTGTAGACGCTGGCCACGCCGGGCGTATCAATCAGCACGACGCCTTCGCGCAAGTAGGAGCTGGGATAAAACACCTCCACCCGAGCCACGCGCTTGTGGTTGCGGGGATTGCCGCTTTCGGTGACGAATTCCGCCAGCTCGCCCAGCTCGATTTCGCGCTGCCGCTCGTCCTCGAAGTGCACGGTTGCGCCGGGGGTCTCGCGATAGCGCAACACGGTGAGGACCGAGGTCAGCGGCAGCATCCCGACGGGCAGCAGAGGAGCGCCCAGCAAGGCATTCAGCAGGGTGGTCTTGCCGCGCTTGAACTGGCCGACCACCACCAGGTGAAACCGGTTCTGCCGGATCTTCTCGGCCAGCTCGCGGGCGGCTTGGCGCACCGCTTCTTGCCGGTTCAGTGACGCCAGGCGCTCCAACTCTTCGGCTGCGGAAAGCAAATCGGGAAGGGCCTCGACTCGGTTCAACATGAGCGCACCTTCAGCCATGGCTTTGAATTGGCCGGGCCGGAAGGGGATGCCGGGAGGGAATAGGGCAAGGTCTCCTACGGCGCTTCCCCTGCCGTAGGAGTCATCGGCCGCCTGGGGCGGCAGTTGAGGGCGGACTCCACCACCTTTTTCAGCTTAGCGCAGCCGGCGCGAGGGCGACAACCACGGCGGGGCCGCAAGCGCCGCCGGTTGTGTCACAATGGTCCTCTTGCCAGCCTCATGAGCGACCCCGAAACGGAAACCCCCGGCCAAGCCCCCCCGGGCGCACTCTCCGAGGAAGCCTCCTTCGCCGAGATCCTGACGGAATTCGAGCAGGCCCATCCGCACAGCGAAGGCCCAAGCGAAACGCGGTTGGGGCGGGTGGTGGCGATTTCCGCCGACTCGGTCTTCGTGGACATCGGGCTGAAGACCGAAGGCGTGTTGCCTGCGGCGGATCTGCGCGCGCCCTCGGGCGAGCTCAGCCTCCAGCGCGGCGACCAGCTCCGCGTCTCCATCCGGGGGCGCGATCCGGAAGGCTACTATCTGCTTTCGCTGATCAAAGTGGAGCGGCCCAAGGATTGGGCGGCGCTGGAGGAGGCCTTCCGGCAAAAGCGGGCCATCGCCGGGGTGGTCACGGGCCAGGTCAAGGGCGGCTTCAGCGTGGACCTCGGCGTGCGGGCCTTTCTGCCCGCCTCTCGCAGCGGGGTCAAGGACGCCGCGGAGATGGAAAAGCTGGTCGGGCAGGAGATCGCCTGCCGGATCATCGAACTGGACGTGGCCAAGGAAGACGTGGTGGTGGACCGGCGCGCGGTGCTGGAAGAGGAGGAGGCCCGAGCGCGGCAACAGGCCTTCGAGGCGCTCCGAGAAGGCGAGCTGGTGCGCGGCACGGTGCGCAGCGTCACGGACTTCGGGGCCTTCCTGGACGTGGGCGGCGTGGACGGCCTGCTCCACGTGACCGACATGTCCTGGGGCCGGGTGCGCAAGCCCTCGGATCTGGTCCAGGTGGGCGATGTGCTGGAGGTCAAGGTCCTCAAGCTGGATCCGGCGGCGCGCAAGGTGTCGCTGGGCCTGAAGCAACTGACGCCTGAGCCCTGGTCGCTGGCGGGCGAGAAATACAGGCCGGGCGATCGGGTGCGGGGCGTGGTGACGCGACTGGCGGATTTCGGGGCGTTCGTCGAGCTGGAGCCCGGCATCGAGGGCTTGATTCATCTCTCGGATCTGTCCTGGTCGAAGAAAGCGCGCAAGCCGAGCGACGTGCTCCGGGCGGGCGAAACGGTCGAGACCGTAGTGCTCCAGGTCCAGCCCGCCGAGCGGCGCATCGCGCTCAGCCTGAAGCAGGCGCTGGGCGATCCCTGGGAGCGAGCCGAGCAGGATTACCCGGTGGGCAGCACGGTGGAGGGCCGCGTGGTGAGCCTGGCCAAGTTCGGCGCTTTCGTCGAGGTGGCCGAGGGCGTTGAGGGCATGATCCACATCGGGGACATCACGGCCGACAAGCGCCTGGAGCATCCGCGCGAGGCGCTCAAGGTGGGCGAGACCGTGCGGGCGCAAGTGCTGGAAGTGGACCGCGGCCGGCGCCGGTTGCGTTTGGGCATCAAGCAGCTCCAGCCGACCACGACCGACGAGTACATCGCCGAACACCGCCCGGGCGACACCGTCACCGGGCGGGTAGTCGAGATCGCCCCCGACGGGCAGGCGCGCGTCGAGGTGGCCGACGGCGTCTTCGCCGCCTGCCGCTTCGAGCAGCCCGGCGAAGCGGCCGGGGGCGCTCAACCCGCGGCGGCGGACCTGGCCGCGCTGACCGCCATGCTGGCGGCCAAGTGGAAGCAAGGGCGCGCGCCTGCCGCTCGCCAGCCCGCCCGCGCCGGCCAGATTCGCAGCTTCCGGATCGTGTCGCTGGATCCGGCAGCCAAACGGATTCAGCTCGAACCGGTGGCCTGAGCGGGCCGGTGGCGCGGCCCGCGGGGCGAGGCGCAGGCGCCGAGCCGGGCGAACGCCGCCCGGGCCGATCCGGAGGGCTGCGAGAGTGAGGATTGGAGGATGACGGCGATGTCATTTCGCGCGGCGGGAGTTCTCCTGGCGGCTGTGTACTGGAGCTGTTGCGCGGCGGCGCAGCAAGCTTCGAAACTTTCGCCCCGCTACCAGGACGCTACCTACGGGGGCGAGTCGTTCAGCTTGCAGAACGGCAAAATGCGGCTCGACGTGCACAAGCGGCTGACCGGTTGGGGGTGGGTGGAGATCTGCGACGCCGCGGGCCGCTTTTTGGCCGTGCTCGATCACCTGGGCGAGTTGGATCCGGCCGGGAGCGGGCGGTCAGCGCCGCTGCGGGCCGAGGCGGCCGAGTATCGGATCGAAAGGGGGGAATTCGGGCAGCGAGCTGCGTTTGCGGTGCGCGTGCGGTGGTATGAGGCGCTGGGGAATACGCAGTTCGCCAATCCGAATCTGGCCGCGCCCATCATGGCCGGGACCGTGACCGTGACTCTGGCTGCGGACCGGCCCTCCGCCAGGGTCGCCTGCGAGTACCGGCCGCTGAAACCGCTGGCGGCGCGCTACCTGCGAGGCCCGTGGCTCCGGGTGGGAGCGGGCGGCTTCGGGGTTGAGAAGACCGACGCTATCTATCCGGGCGTCGAGTGGCTGCGGGGCGCGGAGTGGTCGAGCGGAACGGACTGGATGCAGCACCCCCAAGCGCTGCGGGCTGTGCTGCACCCCTTCAAGGTCGCGGCGCCCGTGATGGCGTTGAGCCGGGAAGGGGCCGGCATCGGCCTGGCATGGGATCCGCTGGCGCCCGTGGCGGGCGGCAAGCGCTACCCTCAACCCGTGTTTGCTTCACCTAACTTCATAGACCGCGCCAATCATCACCTGATGGGGCTCTCGTTGCCGAGCGTGGCCTGGGGCATGGAGGAAAACACTTTGCCCGTGCGCTCCGGCAAGCCGCCGGCTTACCCGCTCGAGCTCCGGCCGGAGGATCCCATCCGGCTGGAAGCGGAGATCTTCCTGGTGCGCGGCGACAGCCTGGAGGTGGTGAGCGATTGGGTCAAACGGACCGGCCTGCCCCCGCCCCCGCCGCCCCGCTACGGTTACCAGGAGGCCCTCGATCGAATAGCCCGGGCCTACAACACCGCGCTCTGGCACGAGGGCAAGGGCTGGGGAAGGACGCGGGAGGAAGCCAGTCCTCATCCGCCGCTGTTCCTGGAGCGCTATGCCGGAAACGGGCGCGATCCTGAAACGGCCAGGCAACTGGCCGCCAAGCTGGCCTGGGCGCGCCGGGAGCTGGAGGCCGGAGACATCCGGGCCGGGGGCCGCGCCGGCATCCGCCGCTATTGGTTGTGGAGCCGCCAGGCGCAACTGGCGTACGGCGGTGAACTGCTCGCCCGGCAACATCCGGACGGCTCCTTCCGCTACGATCCGGAGGGGCGCCACAAGCGCGAGCTGGCGCAGATCGCCGCCATTCTTCTCAAGCCGCTCGGGCCCACGGGGGCCCCCGCGCTGGGCATAACGACCGAACCGGCGATGGAGTTGCTGATCCTAGCCGAGTTGACCGGCCAGGAGCCATTCGCCGCCGCCGCCCGCCGGGCCCTGGACTACGGCCTGAAGTATGAGCGGCCGGACGGCGGCGACTGGTGGGAAACTCCCTTGTACAGCCCCAATCTGCTGGCCGCGGGCCACTCCGCGATCGCCTACTACCTCGGCTACAAAACCTTTCGGGAGGCCCGCTACCGGGCGAAGGCAGTCCACTGGCTGCGCTCGCTGCTGGTCTTCACCCACTTATGGACACCCCAGGAGACGGCTTCGCTCTATAACACCAAGCCCTGCCTGAATCAGACGATCTGGTTTGGGCCCTCCTGGGTGGACAACCACGTCCAGTGGGAGGTGCTACAGACCTTCGCCGCCTCGAGCGGCCTGGGCATTGACTGGGGGCAAGCGGACCCCGAGATAGACTGGGACCGGTATCAAGAGGGAGTGACCAACGCGGCGCTGCGCTGGATGGTGGACCATCGGGACGCCGCCCATCCGGGCAGACCGCCCGCGGCCGACGCCGAGCTGGTCCAGCGGGGCGTTCTGGACACCTATTTTTACGACGTGCACGACGCGGTCACGGGCGTCTATCGAGGGGCGCTCATTGAGCCCGCCGCCTTGGGCGCCAATCTTTCGGCGATTCTCGAGCGGCGGCGTCGCTGAGGGGCTCGCCGGCCGATCGCGCGGGGAGGGTTCTATGCGCATCGTTGTGTTGGCGGCCTGCTCGGCCCTGCTGGCTGGGGCCCAGCCGGCCGGCAAGCTCGTCTTCGCGGACGAATTCGACCGGGAGGGGAAGCCCGATCCAGCTCGCTGGACCTACGAGATCGGCTTTGTCAGAAACCAGGAGCTTCAGTGGTACCAGCCCGAGAACGCCCGCTGCCAGAACGGGCTGCTGATCATCGAAGCCCGGCGGGAACGGAAGGACAATCCGGACTACCAGCCGGGCAGCGCCTCCTGGCGGCTCAACCGGCCGTACGCCGAATACACCTCGGCCGGCCTCAGCACCAAGGGCCTCCAAAGCTGGCGCTACGGCCGCTTCGAGATGCGCGGGCGGATTGATACGCGGCCCGGCCTGTGGCCCGCTTTCTGGACGGTGGGGGCGGAAGGGCGCTGGCCCGCCAGCGGGGACGGCCTGGTGTTGAACGAGACGGATCTCAAGGAGACTTTAAACCCGGACGGCACGAACCCGTTCCGCAAGCCGCATTACATCATCCTGAACCTGGCGGTGGGCGGGAGCGCGGGGGGCGATCCCGGGGGCACGGAATTTCCCGCCCGGTTCGAAGTAGACTACGTGCGAGTCTATCAGTAGGAGGAGGGATGGTTCGCGTTTTGACGCTTGCGCTGCCGCTGGCGGCGCTCCTGGCCGGCGCGCCGGCGCCGCCCCTGCGCGCGGTCTTCGAAGGCGCCCTCTGGGAGCACCGCTGGGCGCTCAAGGACATTGATCCCGAGCTGCCCTCGGACTGGTCGCCCTTCGAGTTTCTGGTGCTGGAGCTGAAGGCCTCATCGCCCCAGCGCTTCGAGTTGCGCCTGGACACCGCGCAGGGCAGGCGCAGCCAGCGGCTGCATCCCTTCGCCGGCGTCTGGATTCGCGCCGCCGTGCCCTTGCGCTACTTTCTCCGCCCGGACCGCCAGGGCTTCGACCTGGCTTCCCTGGGCAACAAGCCGCGGGGGACGTTCTGGATCAATCTGTCGGGTTCGGTGGGGCCGCTGAACGCCGTGGAAGCCGTCGGCGTGGCCATGCAGAACCCGGTCGGGCGAGCGACGCTGGAGATCCGCGCGGTCCGGCTCGCCAGGCAGGACCCGGGCGACGCGCTCTTGGAGCCGGGGCCGGTGGTGGACGAATTCGGCCAGTGGATTCCTGCCGACTGGCCGGGCAAGGCGGCGGGCCTCGAACCGCTTCGCAAAGCCTGGGCGGCCGAAGAGGCCGGGCTGCGCCCGGGCGATTTCGATTACTGCCCCTACGGAGGGTACCGCAGCCGCAGGGTCAAAGCGACCGGCTTCTTCCGCGTCGAAGAAATCGACGGCCGCTGGTGGTTCGTGGATCCCGACGGGCATCTGTTCTTCTCGGTGGGGGCCGACGTCATCAGCCCGTATTCGGGCACGCGGACCGAAGGGCGCGAGGCGATCTTCGCCGCGCTGCCTCCGGCGGATCTCCTGCCGCCTGGAAGGCCGGGCGCCGGCTCCAGGCAAGCTTCCTTTTACACCTGGAATCTGCTGCGCCGCTTCGGCGCTCAGTGGCCGGAGAAGTGGCTCGAGTTGACTTTCCGCCGCATGGAAGCCTGGGGGCTGAACACGGTCGGCAACTGGTCCGACCCGCGCCTGGGCGCCGCGCGCCGCAAGCCCTATGTCGCCACCCTGCGGGGCTGGGGCTTGGAGAAGGCGCCTCTGGGCCTGCCGGACGTCTACTCGCCGGAATGGGAACGCCAGGTCGAGCAGTCGGCTTCCGAGCAGTGCGCCCCGCACAAGGACGACCCCTATCTGCTCGGATACTTCGTGGCCAACGAGCCGCCCTGGCCGGGTCGCGAACTGCTGTTGACGGAGATGATCCTGGAGGGTCCGGCCACCGCCACCCAGCGCGAACTGAAGAGCTGGCTGGCCGCCGGCGACACGCCCGAACGCCGCCGCGCCTTCGTGCTCAGGGCCTTCGAGCGGTCCCTGGAGATCATCAACCGGGCGATCCGGCGCTACGATCCCAACCACCTGAACCTGGGCATCCGGTTCGGCGGCCGGCCGGCGGAAGACATCATCCGCACGGCGCGGGTCTTCGATGTCTATAGCCAGAACATTTACGACTACGCCCCCGACCCGGCGCTGCTCGACCGCATCCACCGCCTGACCGGCCGGCCCATCATCATCGGCGAGTTCCATTTCGGCACCCCCGGCCGGGGCCTGGCGCCCGGCCTGCGGCAAACTCGCGACCAGCAAGAGCGCGGGGCCGCTTACCGTTACTATGTGGAAAACGCGGCCGCCCATCCCGCCGTGGTGGGAACCCACTGGTTCCAGTGGCTGGACCAGCCCGCCACCGGACGAGGGGACGGCGAGAACTACAACATCGGACTGCTGGACGTGACCGACCGGTCTTACGCCGAACTGGTCGAGGCCGCCAAGACCACTCATCGCCGCATGGCTGAGGTGCACGCGGGCCGGACGCCCCCGGTGAGCCGCCGGGCCGAAATACGCTAAGCTGACGCCGGAGAGGAGGCTCGCATGACAGCCCGCCAAATTCCCGCCTTGTTGCTGCTGCTGACCCCGGCGCCGGAAGGCCGCCCGGCGCCCTCCGCGGCGCCCGCCTCGGCCGTCAAAGCCTGGGAGCAGGACGTGGTGATCCCTACCTACCTGGCCGGGCCGCCCGAACCGAATCCCATCTTCTTTTTCGGCCGGGCTTCCCAGGGAGCGGAAGGCCGCGTCTATCCTTATCCCCTCTACGACCGCCTGACCCACCGCAAAGCGGACAAGACTTACAGAATAGTCTATCTGGAAAACGAGTATCTGCGGCTGGGCATTCTGCCGGAAATAGGCGGGCGGCTGTTCGAGGCGGTAGACAAGACGAACAATTATCCCTTTGTTTACCGCCAGCACGTCATCAAGCCGGCCTTGATCGGGCTGATCGGCGCCTGGATTTCGGGCGGCATCGAGTGGAACATTCCTCACCATCACCGGGCCACCACCTTCCTGCCGGTGCAGTATCGGATCGAAGCGGACGCCGGCGGCGGCAAGACGGTCTGGGTGGGCGAGCTCGAGCTGCGCCACCGCATGCGCTGGGCGGTCGGTTACACGCTTCGTCCCGGGAGGGCCTACCTGGAAGCCAGGGTTCGCATTCTGAACCGCACGCCCCTTGTCCACACCATGCTCTGCTTCGCCAACATAGCGGTTCACGCCAATGAGAACTACCAGGTCATCTTTCCGCCCCGGACCCAGTGGGGCACCCATCATCACAAGCGGGAGTTCGTGGCCTGGCCCGTCGCGCGGGGCCGTTACGGCGGGGCCGACTTCGACGGCGTGGACGTGAGCTGGTACAAGAATCACATCGCCTCGAACTCCATTTTCGCCTGGCATTACGAAGACGACTTTCTGGCCGGCTACGATCACGGCAAGCAGGCCGGCACCCTGAGCGTGGCCGATCACCATATCGTGCCGGGGAAGAAACTGTGGACCTGGGGCACCGGTCCCCGCGGCCGCATGTGGGACAAAATTCTCACCGACGAGGACGGGCCCTATGTGGAGTTGATGGTCGGGGCCTACTCCGACAATCAACCCGATTACAGTTGGCTTCAGCCCTTCGAGACCAAAGCCTTTTCGATTTATCTGTATCCCTTCCGCGAGATCGGCGGGGTGAAGAACGCCAACCGGGAAGCGGCCGTGAATCTGGAGGTCTCCGGCGGCCGGGTGCGGCTGGGCTTCTGCGCCACCCGGGAGCACCGGGCGGCCGTGGTCTCGCTCAGGGCGGCGGGTAAGACCTTGCTGGAGGAGACCGTTTCGATCGGTCCCGCCCGGCCTTACCTCAAACAGGTCGCCCTCCCGCCCGGGCTGGAGGAAGGCGCCCTGCGCGCCTCGCTTTCGGCCGGCGGCAGGGAGCTGGTGACTTACTCGCCGGTGCGCCCGGCGCCCTCTCCTATGCCCGAGCCGGTGCAGCCCCCTGCGCCGCCGGGCGAGCTGAAAACCAACGAAGAGCTCTATCTGACCGGCCTGCGTATCGAGCAGTTCCACCACCCGACTCTGGATCCCGACCCGTACTGGGAGGAAGCCCTGCGGCGCGATCCGGGCGACGTGCGGGTCAACACCGCTCTGGGCATCAACTATCTCAAAAAGGCCCGCTTCGCCGAGGCCGAGCGCCTGTTTCGCAGGGCGCTGGAGCGGGCCACTTACAACTACACCACGCCCAAGGACGGCGAAGCGATCTACTATCTGGGCCTGGCCCTGAAGGCCCAGGGACGAAAGCAGGAGGCCTTCCGGCAGTGTTACCTGGCCACTTGGAGCCTGGCCTGGCGGGCGGCGGGCTATTACTGTCTGGCGGAGATCGCGGCCGGGGAGGACCCCGCGGCCGCCCTGGATTTCGCCCACCGCTCGCTCGAAGCCAACGCGCTCAACGTGCGCGCGCTGGGCCTGAAGGCCGCCTTGTTGCGGCATCTCGGACGGCGGCAGGAGGCTCTGGCGGTGATTCCGGCCGCCCTGCGCTCCACCGACCCGCTGGATGTGCGCCTGTGGGCCGAGCGCTGGCTGGCCTCCTCCGACCCGGCGGCTGAGAAAGAGCTGGCCGCAGTCTTCCGCGCCCATCCCGCCACCGCTGTGGAAACCGCCGCCGAGTATCTCAACGCCGGGCTTTGGGCCGACGGCGCGGCCGTGCTTTCCCGCGCCGCGGCGGCCCAGGGGCCGGCAACCTCCCCGCTGGTTTACTACTACCTGGCTTACTTTGCCGAGAAGACGGGGCAGAGCAGCAAAGCGGCCGAATATCGGGCGCTGGCTCGCAAGATGTCGCCCGAGTACGTCTTTCCTTTCCAGCAGGAAGCCATCGAGGTGCTGGCGGCGGCCATCGAGCGCGACCCGAGCGATCCCCGCGCCCCTTACTATCTGGGCAATCTGCTTTACGACTGGCAGCCGCAGCGGGCCCTGAAACTCTGGGAACAGGCGGCCGCGCTGGAGGATTCCTTTCCCATCGTGCAGCGCAACCTGGCGGTCGCCTACTCGCGAGCCGCCTCGGGCAGCGATCTGAAGCGGGCCATCGCGCACCTGGAGAAGGCGGTGGCGGCCCCGCGCAAGTACGCGCTCCATTTCGCCGAACTGGACGCCCTCTACGAGGCGGCCGGCGCGGCGCCGGAAACCCGGCTGGCGATGTTGGAGCGCCATCACGACGTGGTATCCGAGCGGGACGATGCGCTGGCCCGCGAGATCGCCCTCAAGGTCGTGCTGGGCAAGTACGACGAGGCGATCCGGCTGATGACGGGGCGGCGTTTCGCAGTGTGGGAAGGCGGCTCGATCAACGTGGCCGACGACTGGACGGACGCCCACCTGCTGCGCGGCCACAGCCGCCTGGAGGCGGGGCGCTATCGCGAGGCGCTGGCCGATTACCAGGCGGCGCTGGCCGTGCCGGACAACCTGCCTGCCGAGAGGCGCTTCGGCGGCTCGCGCGAGGCGGAAGTCGCTTACTGGATCGGTTGCGCGCAGGAGGCTCTGGGCGAGCGCGAGCAGGCGGAGCGTTCCTGGCAGAAGGCGGCCGCGGCCGGCGGGGCGCGTTTCCGCACGCCGCCCGGAGCGGGCGGCCAGGCCTACTATCAAGCGCGGGCGCTGGAGAAGCTCGGCCGGCGCGAGGAGGCCCGGGCCGTTTTTCAGGAGCTGGTGCGCGCGGGCGAGCAGGCGCTCCGCCAAGCCCCGGCCGAAATTGACTTCTTCGCCTCCTTCGGCGAGCAGCAATCGCAACGCAGCCGGCTGGCCGGGGCGCATTATCTGGCGGGCCTGGGGCGGCTCGGGCTGGGCGAACGGCAGAAGGCGCGCGAGGAGTTTCTGGAAGCCCTGCGCTTCAGCCCGGATCATCTGGGCGCGCGAACGCAGTTGGCCCGGCTGGGCCGCTAGGCCGGCCGCACGCGAAGCGGCCGGCGTGATTGACAGGCTTGTGCAGGGCCTGTTAGGCTGCTGGTTTGATGTCCGCAGCGGCGCCCTTGAAGCGCACTCCTCTGTACGAAGTCCACCGCCGACTGGGCGCACGCATGGTGGGCTTCGGCGGCTGGGAGATGCCCGTTCAGTATTCCGGCATTGTTGAGGAGCATCTGGCCGTGCGCCGCGCCGTGGGCCTGTTCGACGTCAGCCATATGGGCGAGATCGAGATCCGCGGCCCGGAGGCGCTGGCCCTGACCGAGTTCGTGACCACCAACCAGGCGAGCCGCTTGCAAGTCGGGCAGGCGCAGTACTCGGCTCTGCTGTACGAACACGGCGGGTTCGTGGACGATCTGCTGGTGCACAAGGTGGCCGACGACCACTATTTCCTGTGCGTGAACGCCGCCAATCAGGAGAAGGATTACGAGCACATCCGGCGGCGCAACCGCTTCCGGGCCGAGGTGGAGTTCGCCGGCCCGCGCTACGCCCAGCTCGCGCTTCAAGGGCCGCGGGCCCTGGAGACGCTGGCCAAACTGACCGAGACGGACCTGGGCGCCCTCGCCTACTATCACTTCACCGACGGGCGGGTGGCGGGCGCGCCGGCGCGCATCGCCCGCACGGGCTACACCGGGGAAGACGGTTTCGAGCTGTATCTGCCGCCGGCGGAGGCGCCGCGCGTCTTCGGCGAGCTGCTGGCGGCGGGAGCGGAATTCGGCATCCGGCCCTGCGGGCTGGGGGCGCGCAACACGCTGCGGCTGGAAGCCAAGATGGCGCTGTACGGGCACGAGATTGACGCCAGCATCCGGCCGCCGGAAGCGGAGCTGAATTGGATCGTCAAGATGGACAAGGGCGAGTTCGTGGGCCGGAAGGCGCTGGAGCGGCTGGCGGCGGCCGGGGTGCGGCGCAAGCTGATCGGCTTCGAGATGCGGGGGCCGGGGATTGCGCGGGACGGCTACCCGGTGTATGTGGAGGGGCGGCCGGCGGGCTGGGTGACCAGCGGAGGGCCGGCGCCCTATCTGAACAAGAACATCGGATTGTGTTATCTCCCCCTGGAGCTGGCGCGCCTGGGTCGTCCCATGGAAATCGCCGTCCGCGGCCGGCTCATCGCAGCGGAAACCGTGCCCACGCCTTTTTACAAGCGCGCCCGGGCCAACTAACGAGGCAGCATGTATCCGGACGAGTTCAAATACACGCGAGAACACGAATGGGTCAAGCTCGAGGGCGAGCTGGGCGTGGTAGGCATCACCTTCCATGCCCAGCAGGCTCTGGGCGATATCGTCTACGTCGAGTTGCCCAAGGTGGGCAGCCAGGCCGTGCAGGGCAAGGCCATCGGCACGGTGGAGTCCGTCAAAGCGGTCTCGGACATTTACGCCCCGGTCTCGGGTGAGGTCGTCGAGGTCAACGAAGCCCTGACTCAGACGCCGGAGCTGCTCAACCGGGATCCGCACGGGGAGGCCTGGCTGGCCAAAATCCGGCTGAGCGCCCCCGAGGAGCTCGAGCGGCTGCTCTCCGCCGCCCAGTACCGCGATCTGGTGGCCGAGGAATCCTGAGGTGCGCTACCTGCCCAAGTCCGACGCCGACCGGCGGGCCATGCTCGAGGCGATCGGGCTGGAGTCGCTCGAGGGTCTCTTCAGCCGGATCCCGCCCCAGTTGCGGCTGGGCGAGCCGCTCCGGCTGGGCCCGGGCCTCTCCGAGTACGAGGTGCTGGAATACTTCCGGGAGCAGGGACGCCGCAACCCGGCCTTCCCCTCGTTTCTGGGCGCGGGCGCCTACCGGCACTACCGCCCTGCTCTGGTGGACGTGGTGGCCTCCCGGGGCGAGTTCCTCACCGCGTACACGCCTTACCAGGCGGAAATCTCCCAGGGCATCCTCACCGCGATCTTCGAGTTCCAGACCATGATCTGCCAGTTGACGGGCATGGAAGCGGCCAATGCCTCGATGTACGACGGCTCGACCGCCATGACCGAGGCGGCCCTGATGGCCATGCGGATCACGGGCCGGGAGCGCATCGTGGTTTCCTCCGGCGTGCATCCCGAGTACCGGGAGGTGCTGGGCACTTACGCGCGCAACCAGGCCATGCAAGTCATCGAGGCGCCCTACGACCCGGACTCCGGCGCCACTGATGCGGCCTGCGCGGCCGCCTTGCTGGACGGGCGCACCGCGGCGCTGATCCTGCAATCGCCCAATTTCTTCGGCGTCCTGGAGCCCTGGCAGGCGGCGGCCGAGGCGGCCCATGCCGCCGGCGCCCTGCTGATCCACGTCTTCACGGAGGCGGTGTCGCTGGGCCTGCTGGCGCCGCCCGAGCAGGCCGACATCGTAGCGGGCGAACTCCAGTCCTTCGCCATTCCGCCCAGCTTCGGCGGCCCCTACGCGGGGGTGATCGCCACGCGCGAGAAGTACGTGCGCCAGTTGCCGGGCCGGCTGGTGGGGCAGACCACCGACCGGGCGGGCCGGCGCGCCTTCTGCCTGACGCTCTCCACGCGCGAGCAGCACATCCGGCGGGAACGGGCGACCTCGAACATCTGCACCAATCAGGCGCTGGTGGCGCTGATGGCGACGGTCTTCATGACGGTCTACGGCAAGCAGGGGCTGCGCGAGCTGGCCGAGCAGAATCTGGCCAAAGCGCACTACCTGGCCGGCAAGCTGCCGCGGCGCTTCGCCGGCCGGTTCTTCAACGAATTCGTGGCGCGCGCCGAAGGCGCCTCCCCGGAGCAGATCAATCAGGCGTTGCTGGAGAAGAAGATCATCGGCGGGCTGCCGCTGGGCCGCTTCTATCCCGAGTTGGCCGACTGCATGCTGCTGTGCGCCACCGAAATGAGCGGCCGCGCAGAGCTGGACGCGGTGGCCGAGGCTTTCGCCAGGGCGGCGGGAGGGCGGGCGTGATCCGGAAAGTGCGCAGCCACATCGTGCAGGAGGAGCCGCTGGTGTTCGAGCTCAGCTCGGCCGGCAAGCGGGGCTTCCAGTTGCCCGGCTTGGACGTGCCGGCGGCGGATGCGGCGGCGGAGCTGGGCGCGGAGAACGTGCGGGGGCCGATCGAGGGCTTCCCCGAGGTGAGCGAGGTGGAGGCGCTGCGCCACTTCACGCGGCTGTCCACCTGGAACTACGCCATTGACCTGGGCATGTATCCGCTGGGTTCCTGCACCATGAAGTACAACCCGCGGGCCCACGAGGAAGCGGCTCGGGTGGAGGGCCTGGCCTGGGCCCATCCTTACCAGCCTGAGGAGCTGGCGCAGGGCTGCCTGGAGATCATGGCCCGGCTGGAGGAGGCGCTGGCCGAGATCACCGGCATGGATGCCGTGTCGCTCCAGCCGGCCGCGGGGGCGCACGGCGAGCTGACCGGCATCCTGCTGGTGCGGGCCTTGCTCGCCGCCCGGGGCAATCCGCGCCGCAAGATCCTGATCCCGGATTCGGCCCACGGCACCAACCCGGCCACCGCGGCCGTCGCCGGCTACGCGGTGGAGAACATCCGCTCGAACGACCGCGGCATGATTGACCTGGAGGCTTTCCCCAGGCTGGTGACCGAGGAGGTGGCGGCCCTGATGCTCACCAATCCGAACACCCTGGGGGTCTTCGAGGTCAACATCGCGCGCATCGCCGAAATCCTGCATGAAAAGGGCGCGCTGCTGTACATGGACGGGGCCAACATGAACGCCCTGGTGGGCGTGACGCGGCCCGGCGATGCGGGCGTGGACGTGCTGCATCTGAACCTGCACAAGACCTTCTCGACGCCCCACGGCGGGGGAGGTCCGGGCAGCGGGCCCGTAGCGGTCAAGCGCGAACTCGAGCCCTTCCTGCCCAAGCCGCGCCTGAAGCAGGAAGGCGGCCGCTGGCGGCTGGATTACGACCGCCCGCAATCCATCGGGCGGGTGCGCGCCTTCTACGGCAACTTCGGGGTGCTGGTGCGCGCGCTGGCCTACATTCTGGCCTGCGGGGCCGAAGGGCTGCGCCAGGCCACCGTGGACGCGGTGCTCAACTCCAACTACGTGCGCAAGGCCCTGGAGCCTTATTACGAGCTGCCCCACCGCGAGCCCTCCATGCACGAGTGCGTCTTCAGCGACCAGCGGCAGGCTCGCCGGGGCGTGCGCACCATGGACATCGCCAAGCGCCTGATTGACTACGGCTTCCATCCCTATACGGTGAGCTTCCCCCTGATCGTGCCGGGCGCCCTGATGATCGAGCCGACCGAAAGCGAGAGCCGGCGCGAGCTGGATCTGTTCATCGAGGCCATGATCTCGATCGCCCGGGAGGCGGAGGAGAATCCGGAGCTGGTGCGCACGGCGCCGCACAGCACGCGCACCAGCCGCGTGGACGAGGTGAGCGCGGCGCGCAAACCCGTGCTGCGCTGGCGGCCCGGACCCTAAGTGTCGCGCGGACTGGCGGCCGTCCTGCTGTTCGTCGTTCTGCTCCGGCTGCCCTTCCTGGACCACGCCATCCAGGGCGACGACATCTACTACCTGGCGGGAGCCGAGCACGCCCAGATTGATCCGCTGCATCCCAACCACGCCCGGTACGCGTTTCTGGGGCGGATGGTCCAGATGCAGGGCCATCCCCACCCGCCGCTCAACGCCTGGTGGCTGGCTTTGCTGCTGGCCCTCAGCGGGGACGTCTATGAGGTTCCTTACCACGCAGCCTATCTGGCGTTCTCGCTGATCGCGGCCGCGGCGCTGTGGTCGCTGGCCCGCCGTTTCACCTCCCGGCCGGCGGAGGCCGCCTTGCTGGCGCTGGCCACGCCGGCCTTCGTCGTCAACGGCAACTCGCTGGAGGCCGACCTGCCCTTCCTGGCTTTCTGGCTGGCGGCCGCGGCCCTGTTTCTCAGCGCCGTGGAGGGCCGCTCGGCGCTCCGGCTGGCCGGCTCGGCCGGTGCGATGGCCCTGGCGGCGCTGGCCGCTTACCAGGCTTTGGCGTTGATTCCGATCCTGGGCCTGTACGTGTGGCTGCGGGCGCGCTCGTGGCGGCCCGCCTGGTGCGCCCTGGCGACGCCCGCCCTCACCCTTGCCGCCTGGCAGCTCTTCGAGAGGCTCTCGACCGGCGCCCTGCCCGCCGCCGTGCTGGCGGGGTTTTTTCAAAGCTACGGACTGCAATCGCCGGAACGCAAGCTGGCCAACGCGGCCGCGCTCACGGCGCATCTGGGGTGGCTGTTGTTTCCTCCCCTGGCCGCGGCCGCCTTCGGCTCGGGAAGGAAAGCTTGGGCGGCTGGGGCGGCGGCCGGGCTGGCGGCGGCCCTGCTGGATCCCCATCCACTGTTCTGGGTTTCCTTCGCCGCAGGCGTGCTGATCCTGATCCATCTGGCGCGCTCGGCGGTCTCGGCGGTCTGCCCCGGCGACCTGTTCCTTGCGGCCTGGGCGCTGATGTTCTTCGCCGCCGCACTGGTCCTGTTCTTTGCGGGCTCGGCGCGGTACCTGCTGCCGGCGGCAGCCCCGCTGGCCCTGCTGGCCGCGCGCCGTCTGGCCGAGCGCCCCGGCTGGCTGTGGACGGGTTTTTTGTGCCAACTGGCGCTGTCGCTCGGGCTGGCCCGGGTCAACTACGAGCACTGGGACGGCTACCGGCGCTTCGCGCAAGCGCTGGCCCCGGAAGCCCGCCAGGCGCGCGTCTGGATCAACGGCGAGTGGGGCCTGCGCTACTACCTGGAAAGCGAAGGCGGCCTGCCTCTGCTGGAGGGCCAGGCGGTGCGCCCGGGCGATCTGGTGGTCTCCAGCCGCCTGGCCTACCCGATCCCCTACACCACCGGGGGAGGAGCGCCGGCGCTGCTCCGGGAGCAGCCCATCCGAGCCTCCCTGCCTTTCCGGCTGATCGGGTTGAGGGCACGCTCGGCTTACTCGACCGCTTCGTTCGGGCTGAGGCCCTTCGATCTCGGCCGCGGGCCGATTGACATTGTGCGGGCCGAGGTGATCCTCGAGCGCCCGCCCGCCCTCGAACGCCTGCCCATGAATTCGCCCGAGGCGGAACGCCAGATCGTCAGCGGCCTCTACCAGCTCGAGCAGAATCGCTTCCGCTGGATGGGAGCTCGGGCCACCCTGCTGCTGAAGCGCGCCCCGGCTGCGGCGCCGCTGGAAATCGTCCTTTACCTGCCCGAGAACGCGCCCGCGCGGCGCATCCAAGTGAGCGTGGACGGCACTCCGCTGCTGGAGGCCCGGTTGCCGGGGCCCGGGGCCCACACGCTGCTGACGCCGCCGGTCGCGCCGGGTCCGAGCGCGGCCAGCGTGACCATCGCGGTGGACCGGACCTTTCGCGTCCCCGGCGATCAACGAGAGCTGGGAGTCATCCTGGCGGAGGTGGGTTTTCGCCCCCCAGCAGAGCCTCGACGGCGGCCATGACGCCGTCCACCGAAGGGTCGCGGATGACGCGTACGCGCTCCCCGCGCGGCGCCCAGACGGCCGGGTCGGTGGCCACGAACACCGCCGCTACCGGCGCGCCGGCCGCCGCAGCCAGGTGAGTGATGCCGGAATCGTTGCCCAGGTAAAGCCGCGCGCCCGCCAGCCAGCAGGCCAGCTCGTAAAGGTTCTCGATGCGCACCGCGCCCTCCAGCGCTTCCGTCGGGCCGGCGCACCAGCGCACCGGCAGCCGCTTCTCCAGCCGGTGGGCGACTTGCCGGAAGTTCTCCAGGGGCCAGTTCTTGCGCGCGCTGCCCGAGAAGGGGTGGATCACGGCGAAGCCTCCGTCCCAGCGCGGGCAATCCAGCCGCGGGGCGCCCCGCGCCTGCTGTTGGCCGACCTGCCGCAGGAAATAGTCCGCGGCGTGCAAGCCCGGATCGGGCGGCAGGGCGTTCAAAAAGCGTACCGGCAACCCCAACTCGGCCAGCGCCTGGCGGAACTCGGGGCGGTTGGCCCCGTACCAGGAGACGATCTCGTCGAAACCGCTCAAGGCTTCCAGCAGCGGAGCGGGCGGCTCGTGATCGGGCAACCCCATCCAATCCAGCCCGGTCTCGGCGATCGGCCGCACGCGGCGGGCAAAGCGGATCAGCGGGACGATCGGTCGGGGGACCCAAATCTCGAGGTACTCGGCGTGCAGCGCCTCCATGGCGGGCAGCGCCAGCAGGCAATCCCCGATGCCGCCGGGACGGATGATCAAGCGGCGCAACTCAGCGGATCTCGTAGCTCAGCCGCACCTCGAGGGTCTTGGGCGGCAGGCAAAGCCTGTCGGTGCAAGCCTGGTAGCGCAGCTTGCCCAGCAGAACGCCCGGGCCGCGGGGCGCATTCTCGGGCGCCTTCAAGCGGGTCAGGATGGTGAAAGCTCCGCTGAAGACCGACAGCGGCTTGTCGGCGAACTGGTATTTTTCCAGCGCCGGCTTGGGGTAATTCACTTCGAGGATCTGAAACGGCCTGGGCTCCCAGCTCAGGCGCAAGGGAATCAGGTAGTCTTCCGCGGGGGCGTGACTGTTGACGTGGTAGCCGGGCCGGAGCCGGACCTCGAGCTTGACCTCGGCTTGCCCGCCGCGCACCAGCGCGACCCTGCCCGGCGGCGCCGCCGACAGCACATGGCTATCTTGCGCCGGCAACCACGGCGCCGTCGCCGGAATCCACAGCGCGGCGAGCGCCGTCCGGCGAATCGCCGAGCAACTCGGCCAAATCCCTCTCATAACTCCTCCGGCTGACCAGCCCGACGTGCACGCTGGCGACCCGCCCCTGGCGGTCTATCAGGAAACTGGTGGGCAGGGCGTCCACCCCTCCGTAAAGGCGGGCCACCTCGTCGTCGCCCATGAGGATCCGATAGTTGACCCCCAGCCGCCGGATGAAGGGCTTGACTACCTCCCAGCCGTCCTCATCCATCGAGACGCCCAGCACGGCGAAGCCCTTGTCCTTGTGCTGCCGCTCGAACTCGATGAACCAGGGGATCTCCAACTTGCAGGGGCCGCACCAGGTGGCCCAGAAGTTCAGCAACACCACCTTGCCGCGGTAATCCGAGAGCCGCACCAGCTTGCCGTCGGCGTCCCGCAAAGCGAAATCGGGCGCCCGCCGGCGCTGGGACTCGGGCTTGACCGAGTCCGGCGCGCTGCTCGAAGGGGTCGAGCAGGCCCACAGCATCAGCGAGAGGGCGGCGGCGTGCAAGCCCAGAGCGCGGCGAAAGGCAGGGAACACAAAACTCTCCTTGGCGACGTTACTTTCGATTATACCGGCAGGGGGGCGCGCCCCAGTAGCCGCTCGAACCAGCCTGCTCGCCGGCGGGCCGCAGCCCGAGCCAGCGTGAACTCCTCATGCCGGCGGGCGCCCGCCAGCCTCCAGGCGGCGGTGTCGCAAAAACTCTCGCAGGCGTACTCGCGCCAGCGGCGGCTGCGGCGGGTGAAATCGGCCGGCCGCAGCGCCCGTTTGCGCCCTTCGGCCGAGTAGCCCAGCTCGCCGCGCACTCCTTGCCGGATCTCCTCGCTCAACAAAGCCTCCCAGGAGCGCCGCGCCGGATTGCCCAGGCGCACCCAGACGAAATGAAACAGCTCATGAACCAGGATGCGGGCCAGCTCGTCGGGGTGAGCGAGCAGGGCTTGCTCCAGCAAGATGCGCCGCCGGCGGAGGAAGGCGGCCGCATGCACCTCGACGCCCCTTTCCGGCTCGACCAACCTGCCCCGGCACGCCCAAAGCCCCGGGCGGAAGCCCACCCGGATGGGCCGGCCCCTGAGGGCAGGCAGCCGTGCCCCGATGCGGGACAGTGCGCCGCGCGCCTCCGCCGGCTCGACGCGCAGAAGCCCTTCAGCGTGCCGGGCCGTCGCCGGCCGGCGCGGCGGAGAAGAAGGCCGGCTTTTCAACCTTCACCTCGACGCCCTTCTGCATGGAATCCAGGAACTCCTTCAGGCGGGCCAGCTTCACCTCGTTGAAGATCTCGTCCTTGACCTGCTCGTAGGGCTTCACCAGCATGTCCTCGGCCCGGAAGATGTAAAAGCCGTTGGCCGCCCGGACCGGCTCGCTGACCTCGCCCTTCTTCAAAGCGAACACCGCGGCCTTGATGTTGTCGGGAATCTGGTCGGCTTTGCTGATGAGGGGAAAATCGCCGTCCTTGGCGGCCGAGGTGGGATCCTGGGAATGCTCCTTGACGAGCTTGACGAAATCCGCCCCGGCGCGAATTTGCTTGACCAAACCCTCGGCCTTGGCCCGGGCCTCGGCTTCCGCCAGCGGCTTCTTGGCGCCCGGTTCGGCCTGGGGGGGCGGATTCTGGCTGAAGGGAATGTAAATGACTTTGACTTTGGCTTGGGCCCAGCGATCCTGATGAGCGTCGTAGAACTTTTTCTGATCCTCGGCGCTGACGACGATGTGCTCGTAGACGTCCTGGATGGCGGCCTGGTAAAGGATTTGCATGCGCCCGGCGGCGAGCGCCTCCCGGTAGGGGCTCTTCTGGTCGAGTTTGTTTTTCTCGGCGTGCTCGGAGAGGCGCTTGAGCATGGCGTACTGCCGCAGAAAGGCAAGGGGATCCTTGGCGGCGTTTTGTTGCACCTGCGGGCCGACGGTGCGGAACAGGCCCTGAATCTCAGCGGCGGTGACCGGCTTGCCGTCCACCATCGCCACCACGGTCTCGGGCGTGAGGGGCTTGGCCTGGGGGGAGGCGGGAGGCTGGGCGCCGGCGGCGCCCGGCGCCTGGGCCCACAGCGCGGCGGCGAGCGCGAGGCTCAGCGGGAATCGGAAGTTCATGGGGAAGAAACCTTTCTTCGCGGGATTACAGCCAGTCTAACATGGGGGGGCGCGCGGGCGAAGGGGCTTCGCGGCCTTCGGCCCGCGCCCGCTATCATGGAAGCGGTCCCATGCGGGCGAAAACGCTGACTTGTCTGTCCTTGCTGGCCCTCAGCCTGCCGGCCCAGCCAGAGTTTCCCAGCCAGCGGCTGGATGCCTTGATCGAGCAGGCCATCGCCGAGGACCAGATTCCGGGTGCGGTGCTGCTGGTGGGCCGGCCCGGCGGGATCCTGCATTTCAAGGCCTACGGCCGGCGGGCCCTGGAGCCCGAGCCGGAAGCCATGACGCCGGACACCATCTTCGACGCCGCCTCGCTCACCAAGGTGGTGGCGACGACCCCGGCCGTGATGCGGCTGTTCGAGCAGGGCAAGCTCCGCCTGAACGACCGGGTAACCCAGTATTTGCCGGAATTTCAAGGCGGCTCGAGCGACATCACCCTCCGGCACCTGTTGACCCACTTCTCGGGCCTGCGCCCGGATCTGGATCTGCGCCCGCCCTGGAGCGGACATGACACCGGCATCCGGCTGGCGCTGATTGACGAGCCCGTGGCGCCGCCGGGCGTGCGATTCCTTTACAGCGACATCAATTTCATCCTGCTGGGCGCCATCGTGGAACGGCTGAGCGGCCGGGGGCTGGATGAATTCGTCAGCGAGCAAGTCTGGCGCCCGCTGGGCATGAAGGACACGCTGTTCCGCCCGCCCGCCGAGCTGGCCGGCCGCATCGCGCCCACCGAGATCGTAGAGGGCAGGCTGCTGCGCGGCGTCGTGCACGACCCGACCTGCCGGTACATGGGCGGGGTGGCCGGGCACGCGGGCATGTTCACCACCGCGGCCGATCTGGCGCGCTTCGCCGAAATGATGCTGGGGCAGGGCGAACGCGAGGGCGTGCGGGTGTTCAGCCCTGCGGTGGTCGAAAAATTCACCACGCCGCAATCGCCGCCCGACCAGCCCATCCTGCGCGGTCTGGGCTGGGATATGGACTCGCCCTACTCGGGTAACCGGGGCGAATTGTTCCCTCTGGGGTCCTACGGCCACACGGGCTTCACGGGAACTTCGCTTTGGATTGACCCCGTCAGCCGCACCTATGTCATCCTGCTGGCCAACAGCGTCCACCCCTACCTGCGCCCGGCCATCACTTCGCTGCGCGGGCGCGTGGCCACCGCCGTGGCTGCGGCCCTGCAGATCCGCGCGCCCGGAGTGGCTCTGACCGGCTACAACGAGACGCTGGCCGGCGCCGGCGGCCGCCGCGTCGTGGCGCGCAACGCTCAGGTGCTCACCGGCCTGGACGTGCTGGCGCGGGAGGGCTTCGCACCGCTGGCCGGCAAGCGCGTGGGGCTGATCACGAATCACACCGGCCTGGACCGCGAGGGCCGGCGCAATGTGGACCGGATGCTGGAAGCCGGCATCCGGGTGACAGCCCTGTTTTCGCCCGAGCACGGACTGAGCGGGCGGGAGGATCACAACCGCATCGGGCACGGGAAGGATCCCGCCACGGGCATCCCCGTCTGGAGCCTGTACGAAGGCCCCAACCGGAGGCCCACCGCCGAGATGCTCCGCGATGTGGACCTGCTGGTCTTCGACATTCAGGACATCGGGGCGCGCTTTTACACCTACGTGACCACGATGGCCTACGCCATGGAGGAGGCGGCCCGGCGCGGCATTCCGTTCGTGGTGCTGGACAGGCCCAACCCGATCACCGGGACGCACGTCGAGGGGCCGCTGCTCGACAGGGACCTGTTGAGCTTCGTCGGCTACTTCCCGCTGCCGCTGCGGCACGGCATGACGGTGGGGGAGCTGGCGCGCCTGTTCAACGGGGAGAACAAGATCGGGGCCGACTTGCGGGTGGTTGCAATGGAGGGCTGGCAGCGAGGCGACTGGTTCGATGCGACCGGACTGAGCTGGATTGACCCCTCGCCCAACATGCGCAGCCTCAACGCCGCCTTGCTTTACCCGGGCCTGGCCATGCTGGAAGCCTCGCCCAACTACTCGGTGGGCCGCGGCGCCGACGCCCCCTTCGAGCAGATCGGCGCGGACTGGATCCGCGGCCCGGAGCTGGCGGCCTACTTGAACCGGCGGTTCATCCCGGGCGTTCGAGTCTATCCCACGCGCTTCCGGCCGGCCAGTTCGAACTTCGCAGGCCGCCTGATCGAGGGCATACGCTTCCTGATCACGGACCGCGAGGCGTTAGACTCCTCGCGCTTGGGCTTGGAGCTGGCCGCGGCGCTCGTGAAGCTCTACCCGGGCAAGTTGGACTTGCAAGCCAACCTTCGGCTGATCGGCAGCCGTGAGACCCTGGCCGCGCTGGCCGCCGGCGAGGACCCGCGGGCCATCATGAGCCGCTGGGAGGAAGAGCTGGCCCGGTTCCTGAAGCTCCGGCAGGCCTACTTGCTGTATCGCTAGGCCGGTAGCGCGCGAGCGGCCGGGGCCGCCTGCCTGGCCGGTCTCAAGCGGAAGCGGGCTTGGCCGGAGAAGTTGGCTTGGGCTTGGCGGCGCTCGAGCGCGAGCGGTCGCGTTTTTTGGCCAGGGTCAACCACGCCGGAGGCCGGCCGCGACGCTTGCCGCGACTACGGGCCAAGCGCTCCAAGCTGATAATCGCATCTTCGATATGCTCACGCTCCTGGCGCAATTCGGCCAGGATTTTAGCGACGTCCATGGTTCACTCCCGGTAGGTGAGGAATCGGAGAGGGCGCCCGGTTGTTCTGCCCTCGGAACATATTGGCGAGCACGAACACGGAGCTTCTGTATTTATACCCTATTTTTTGGCCGATTTCAAGAGTTTTGTTCTGCTTTCAGAACAAGGCCGCTCCGGGCCGCCCTACGGGCAGGGAAGCCCGCCTCGGCCGCCGCTGCCCGGGGCGCTCTCAGCCCCCCGGCCGCACCGGCCGCACGCCTCCACGCCGCCACCACACGTAGCAGGGTAAACCTAGCAGAATTAGTGCCAAACCGAGCAGGGATTCACGCGGAAAATTGCGAAACGTGTAGTAGACCACAGAGGCCGCTCCGGCCACGAACAGGGCAGGCAGCACCGGATAACCCACCGTGCGGTAGGGGCGGACCAGATCGGGCCGCTTGCGGCGCAGCACCAGAACCGCCGCCGCTGTCATTCCGTAGAGAATCCAACTGGCGAAAATCACGTACCTGAACAGCTCTTCATAACGCCCGCTGAAAACCAGCACCGCGCCCCAGCCGCTCAGCCCCAAAATGGCCGGCCCCGGCGTCCCATAGGCCGGGTGCACCCGGCGCAGGCGCCGGAAGAACAGCCCGCCCTCGGCCATGGCGTAAGGCACGCGGGCTCCGGAGAGGATCGAGCCGTTGAGGGCGGCGAAAATCGAGACCATGGCGGCCACCGAAACCGCTGCGGCGCCATAGTGGCCGGCCACTGCCCGCATCATTTCCGCCGCCACCCGGTCGGAGGCGGCCACCGCCGCCGCGGGGAGCACGTAAAAATAGGCCAGATTGGCGAGCAGGTAGACGGCCATGACCGCCATGGCGCCGGCGATCAGGGCCCTGGGCAGGCTGCGTTGCGGATCGCGTATCTCGGAGGAAACCATGCTCACGTTGTTCCAGCCGTCGTAGGCCCACAGGGCGGCCACCAGAGCGGCGAAGAAGCCGGCCACTCCGCCCGTGGCGGCGATCCCGGAGCGCAGGTTCGCCACGCTGCCCGGCCCGGCGCCCAAGCCGACGACGACGATAGCCGCGATCAAGCCCAGCTTGAGGGCCGTCACGGCGACCTGAACGCGCCCGCCCAGCTTGACGCCGAGATAGTTGACGCCCGCCAGGAACAGGATGGCGGCCACCGCCAGCAACTGGCCGTAGCGCAGCTCGAGCGGGCCGCCGCCCGGCCCGATCGGCAGGGGAATCCTGTAAAAAACCCTCTCCAGGGCCGGGAAAAAATTTCCGAGGTAAAGGAAAAACGCCGTGGCCAGGGTGGCGATCGAGCCGCTCTTGGCCACCCACATCTGGGTCCAGCCGTAAATGAAGCCCCACAGCGGACCGTAAGCCTCCCGCAGGTAGACGTATTCGCCGCCCGCCTCGGGCAAGGCCGCCGACAGCTCGGCGTAACTGAGCGCCCCGGCCAGCGAAAGCACGCCTCCGGCCACCCAAACCGCCAAGACCATGCCGGCCGAGCCGACGTGCTGCACCATGTCTTTGGGCACCAGGAAGATGCCGCTGCCGATCACGGTGCCGACCACGATGGACATGGCGGCCCAGGGACCCAACTCCCGCCGCAAGCCGGACGCGCCTTCACTCACCCCGGAGGCCCTCCCGGGCCGGCCACGACAGCAGCCGGCCGATGAAAAACGTGGCGCCCGCCCCGATGACCACATACCAGGTCCAGGCGATCGAGGTGAACAGCTTGACGTAAAGCATCACGGCCAAACCCGCCAGCATGCCGGCGGCGGCGGCCCGGGGCCCCACCCGTCGGGTCAACACCCCCAGCAGGAAGACGCCCAGCAAGGCGCCGTAGACCACCGAGGCGATCGAGAGGCCCGCCTCGAGGACCGAGCCCCAGCGCCGGGCCAGGATGCCGATGCCCACCAGCACCACGCCCCACAGCACGGTCGCCCAGCGGGCCAGGCGCAGGTAGCCGGAAGGGCTCAGCTCGCGCCGGCCGCGGCCGGCCGCGATGGGGCGGAAAAAGTCCATCACCGTGGTCGAGGCCAGCGAGTTCAGCGCGGCGCTCAGGTTGGCCATCGCGGCCGCCAGAATCGCCGCCACGACCAGACCGGCCAGCCCGGGCGGCAGAAAACGCCAGACGAACTCGGGATAAATCCGATCCAGCACGGCGGGCGGCGGCGCCGAGCCGCCGCGATGGTAGACCCACAGCAGGATGCCGATGAGCAGGAACAGGGTGAACTGAACGAAGATCACCACCCAGCTCGCCAGCAAGGCGGCCCGGCTTTCCTTCTGGCTGCGCGCGGCCAGCAGCCGCTGGACCATCAACTGCTCGGTGCCGTGGCTGGCGGTGGTGAGGAAGCAGCCGCCGATCAGGCCCGCCCAGAAGGTGTAGGTGCGGGAGAAGAAGCGGGCCGACAGCTCGAGGTCGAAGTCGAACAGGCGGAACTTGCCTGCCGCCGCGGCCGCGGCCGCCACCTCGCTCCAGCCGCCCGGGATTTGCTGGAGAATCACGGCGAAACTCAGCAGGGCGCCCAGCACGTAAAGGCACATCTGCACGACGTCGGTCCAAATGACCGCCGTCATGCCGCCCTCGAAGGTGTAGAACAGCGTCAGGCAGACGATCAACAGGATGGAAGCCACCTCGCCGGTGCCCAGCACCACCGAGACCACGATCGAGATGGCGAAGACGCGCACGCCCTCGGCCAGCGAGCGGATCAGCAGGAAGGCCCCGGCGGTGAGCTTGCGCAAGTGGGGACCGAAGCGGCGCTCGATCAGTTCGTAGGCGGTGTACATTTCGCCCCGGAAATAGTGGGGCAGCAGCAGCAGCGCGATGACCAGGCGGGCCAGCAGGTAGCCGAAGACCACCTGAAGGAAGCCGAGGTTGCCGGCGAAGGACAGGGCGGGGGTGCCGATGATGGTAAGCGTGCTGGTCTCCGCCGAGACGATCGAGAGGGCGATGGCCCACCAAGGGGCCTGTTTGCCGCCCAGGAAATAGTCCCGCAGGCTCTTCTGAGTGCGGCGGAACCTGGCTCCGAAAAGCGTGATCCCCACCAGGTAGACCACGATGATCGCCAGGTCCGGGTAGCGCATGCGGGGAAAGGCGGATTCTAGCACAGGCGCGGCGCCAGACGCCCGGCGCCGAGGGGCGCCGGGCGGGGACCCGAACGGCGCCGCCTTCGAGAAACAAGCCTCGCTGAGAGTGCGTCCAAGAGGTTGCGGCCCCCGGCGGGATTCCGTTATACTCCGCATTGCAACTTCCGTGGTGAGCGGGGAGGCCGCGGCGACCAGCGGCGCCGGCCGCCGGAAGACCATGGCAAAAGGCTAGTCAGGAGGCAACGAGCGGTGGTGAAACCTTCGCACATCCCAACGGCACTCGCGATTAGCTGGGCCCTGCTGGCCCAGCTTGCCTGGACGCAGGGCCAGCAAAAGCAGCCCCAGTGGAAGGACCGCGCCGAATACGACTTGTACGAATCCATCACCAAGCAGGCCGACGCCAAGAAAGCCCTGGAGCTGCTGGACAGTTGGAAGCAGAAGTACCCCACCTCGGAATACGCCGAGGAGCGGCTGCGCTGGTACATCGAGACGCACCGCAAGCTCAACAGCGCCGCCGGAATGATGGCCGCGGCCAAGGAGTGGCTGGGGCTGAACCCCAAGAGCATCCAAGCTCTTTACTATGTCAACCTGCTGACCCCCAGCCTGAACGACACCTCCCCGGACGCTTTGGCCTTCAGCGAGAAGGCGGGCAAGAGCCTGCTGGCCCACCTGGATGAGTTCTTCGCTCCGGAAAAGAAGCCGGCCGGCACCAGCGAGGCGGACTGGAAAAAAGGCCGCGCGGACATGGCGGCTTTGGCCCACCGCACGCTGGGCTGGGTGGCGCTATCCCGCAAGGATTACGGGGAGGCCGAAAAGCAGTTGCTCGAGGACCTGAGGCTCAACCCCAACGACGCGGAGGCCTCGGCCTGGCTGGGCACGGCCATCGTCGCCGCCAAGAAGGTGGACACTTTCCATCAAGCCTTGTTCCACTTCGCGCGCGCCGGCTGCTATGAGGGTCCGGGGGCGCTGGATCCCGCTCGCCGCAAGCAGATGTATGCCTACTTCGAGAAGGCCTACACCACCTATCACGGCAAGGATCCCGGCGGGCTGGAGGAGGTTTGCAACCTGGCCAAGACCCACGCCTTGCCGCCGGCCGACTTCAAGATCCTCAGCGTGCACGAGATCGCCGAGCTCAAGGAGAAGGAACTCAAGGAGAAGGATCCCCAGTTGGCCTTCTGGGTGAAGCTGCGCGATGCGCTGAAGGAGCCGGGCGGCGATCAATACTTCGAGACCGGCATGAAGGACGCTCTGGTGCCTCCGGAGGGCGAGCGGCCTCTGCGCGGCCGCCTGGTGCGCCACAGCCCGGCCAAGAACCCCAAGGAGTTGGTGCTGGCTCTTTCCGATGAGAAGACCCCGGAGGTCACCCTCCGCTTGGAGGAGCCGCTGACGGGCGCAGCCGAGCCGGGCACGGTGATCCAGTTCCGGGGCGTCCCCAAGCAGTTCACGCGCGAGCCTTTCATGCTGGTCTTCGAGGCCGAAAAGGCGAACATCACGGGCTGGCCTGCCGCCGTGCCCAAGAAAGCCCCGCCGGCCAAGAAGGCGGTCAAGAAGAAGGCCTAGGGGGAACGGCGGCTACATTTTGTAACGGCCCAAATCCTCGTCGTTGAGGCCCTCCAGCCAGCGGCGGAGTTCCTCGTTGTTGACCTTTTCGGAAACCGCCGCGGCCATGCGGGAAGACTTGAGGACGGAATCCTCCACGTAGATCGGGCAGTCCACCCGCAGGGCCAGGGCCAGGGCGTCGCTGGGGCGGGAGTCCACGCTGATCAGCTCGCCGTCCTTCTCCAGCCAGATGACGGCGTAGAAAGTGTCCTCCCGCAGCTCGCTGACCACGACCTTGCGAACGCCGGCGCTGAGGCCCTGGAGGATGCTCTTCATCAGGTCGTGGGTCATCGGGCGCGGCGTCGAGACCTTTTCAATCTCCAACGCGATGGCGTTGGCCTCGTAGATCCCGACCCAGATGGGCAGGATGGTGTTGCCGTTGACGTCCTTGAGGATGACGATCGGCATGTTGGTCACCGGGTCCATCATCAGGCCGCGGATCTTCATCTCGACTTCCATGACGTCTCCCTTCCAAGCACCATTAGACCATGCGGGGCCGCCGCCCGGCGGCGCGGCTAGGCGGCTCGCTCGCCGGCCAGGGAATTGGGGCCGGCGCGCGTCACCCGCACCGGGATGTAGCGGCCCAGCAGGGACGCGCCCGCGCCGTCCGGGACGGTGAAGTTCACCACCCGGTTCTCCGCCGTGCGGCCGATCCACTGCCCGGTCGCCGAATTGTACCCTTCGACCAGGGCCTCCACGACGCACCCGATCCACTGGCTGTTGCGGCGAAGCTGAATGGCCCGCTGCCGCTCCTGCAAGACGGCCAGCCGGCGGCCCTTTTCGGCCTCGGGCAGATGGCCGTCCAACCGGAGGGCCGGCGTGTTGGGCCGGGCCGAATACTTGAAGCTGAAGACGGCGTCGTAGCCGACTTCCTCCAGCAGCCGCAGGGTCTGCTGGAAATCCTCTTCGCTCTCGCCCGGGAAGCCCACGATGACGTCGGTGGACAGGGCGATGGGGCGCCGGGCGCTCTGGATCCACTCGATGCGGCGCAGGTACTCCTCGCGGCTGTACTGCCGGCCCATGCGCTCCAACACCCGGTTGGAGCCCGACTGGACCGGCAGGTGAACGTGGTTGGCCAGCACCGGATTGCTCTCGATGCACTCGACGATGCGGCGGTCGAAATCCCGCGGGTGCGAGGTGGCGAAACGCACCCGGCGCAAGCCGGGAATTTCGGCCACCCGGGCCAGCAGGGTCGGGAAGTCCCAGCCGGCCGGGGAGGGATCACGGTAGCTGGAGACGTTCTGACCGAGCAACTGGATTTCGGTGTAGCCGGCGGCAGCCAGCTCGCGCGCCTCCCGCAGGATGCTTTCGCTCGGCCGGCTGCGCTCGGGCCCGCGCGTGAAGGGGACGACGCAGAAGGCGCAGTGCTTGTCGCAGCCCTCGATGATGGTCAGGTAGGCGCGGTAAGGGTTGTCGCGGCGGGTGAGCGGGGTCTCGAAAGTCTCCTCGCCGGCCGGCGCCAATCCGGCCACCCGCCGCTCGCCCGAGCGGAGCCGCTCGAGCAGTTCGGGCAAGCGCCGGTAACTGGCCGAGCCGCAGACCAGGGCGACCTGCGGAGCGCGCTCGAAAATCCGCTCGCCTTCCTGCTGGGCCACGCAGCCCAGCACCCCGAACAGCTTGCCGGCGCCGGCCTGGCGGCGGAATTGCTGGAGGCGGCTGTAAACTTTGTGCTCGGCCTTTTCCCGGATGCTGCACGTGTTGTAGAGCACTAAGTCGGCCTGCTCGGGCCGGTCCACCCGGACGTAGCCCTGGGCCAGCAGCGCCCCCGCCACCTTCTCGGAGTCGTGGACGTTCATCTGGCAGCCGAAGGTCTCCAGGTAAAAGGTCTTCACGCCGGCACCCCGTCTTCCCTCCATTATAAGGGCGCCCGCGGGCGGCTTCGGCGGGGGGCGTAGAATGAATCCAGGTGGAGATGGACGCCCGTCCGATTCTGCTGCTGCTGGCCCGCGTGCTCGCCGAGCATCGGCTGGAGGCGATCCTGATCGGCAACGCGGCCGCGGCGTTGCAAGGCGCGCCGGTGACCACCCTCGATTTCGATTTCCTGTTCCGGAAGACCCCGGCCAATCTGCGCAAGCTCAAGGCGGTGGCCCGAGCGCTGGGCGCGGTCATCTTGAAGCCCTACTATCCGGCTTCCGATCTGCTGCGCCTGGTGCGCGACGAAGATTCCCTCCAGGTGGACTTCATGGCCCGGATTCACGGCGTGCGGTCCCTGGCGAGCCTGCGCAGCCGGGCCCTGCGGCTGGAGTTTGGCGGCCATGAGCTGCTGGTGGCGGACCTGGCGGACATCATCCGGAGCAAGCGGGCGGCGGGGCGTCCCCGAGATCGGGCGGTGCTGGAGATCCTCCGGAAGACGCTGGATGAGAAAAAGAAGCTCGAGAAAGGCCGGGCTTGAGGCCCTGAAGCGGGAGAGCGACCGGGCGCTGAGGGAGCAGATCCGGCGCCTGCTGGCGCGGCCGCCCGCCGAGCGGACCCATTTCCTGCGCAAGCGGGTGGGCCTGCGGGCCTCCTGCCTTTGACGGCGTGCCGCTCAGCCCAGGTAGCGCACCTCCTCCTCCAGCTCGAGGCCGAAGCGCTCGCGCACGCGGCGCTTGAGTTCGCCGATCAGCTCGCGCAGATCGCGCGCCGTGCCTGCGCCGGCGTTGTAGATCAGGTTGGCGTGATGGTCGGCCACCCGGATGTCGCCCCGGCCAAGGCCCTTGGCGCCCACCTGCTCGAGGAACCAGGCGGCAGGGGCCTTGCCCTCTCGGACCAGTTCGAGCGGCAAGGCGCGCAGGGCGGCGGGGGGCAGGCGGTCGTAAAGCAGGTTCTTGAAGATGCTGCCGGCGCATCGCATCTCGGGCGGATACTTGCGGTTGCGCAGGGCGACCAGGGCGGCGCTGGTGCGCGCCAGCTCCTGAGGATCGCCCGGGCTCAAGCGCAGTTCCGCCGAGAGGATGACCGCGCCGGGCCAGCTCTGAAAAGCGCTCTGGCGGTAGCCGAACCGGCAGGCGGGGTTCTCCAGCCGGCGGAGCCGCTCACCGTCCCAGAACCAGACTTCGCTGACGCATTCCGAGATCGAATGTCCGTAAGCCCCCGCGTTGCCGTAGACGGCGCCGCCCACCGTGCCCGGGATGCCGGCCAGGGTTTGAAGGCCGCTCAGCCCCTGGGCGTTGGCGAAGTCCACCAGATCCTGGAGCCGGGCTCCGGCCTCGGCCAGCAGGCCGCGCTCGGTGCGCAAGATGCGGGCGCCGGCATAGCGCAGGACTACGCCGCGGAAGCCCTCATCGGCCGCGATCAGGTTGGTGCCGCCGCCGATGACGGCCCAGGGGAGGCTCTGGGCGCGGATCACCCGCAGGGCCTCCAGCAGGGACTCCACCCGGGGCGTCTCCAGGTACAGATCGGCCGGCCCGCCGATGCCGAAGCGGGTTCGCGCCGCCAGCGGGGCCGCCGGCGTGAGGGCGAGATGCGGGATGTCGCGGAGCCTGCGCGCCGCCTGTTCGCTGGCTGGCATGGTGGGCCGGGGCCTGCGTTGCTCCTGCCGGGCCGGGATTCGTCCATTCATTATAGGGAGCGCGCGCCGAGGCAGGCGAACTGGCGGCCGCGGGGAGGCCGACGGCGGGCGCCGGCGCGAATTGTTTCCTGCCCAGGCACATCCTGACCCACCCCGGCTGAGGTTGTTCACGGACCGGATGTGGCAGCAGTTGCAACGCAAGCTGGAAACCTTGGGTTTGT
>Ga0209018_1000208_pt1 | contig 57574 bp, 49 predicted proteins | sample YNPBryBLVA2012_FD_185814 | JGI IMG/M metagenome (GOLD analysis project Ga0209018, IMG submission 185814) | Anoxygenic and chlorotrophic microbial mat microbial communities from Yellowstone National Park, USA - YNP Bryant BLVA 2012 (SPAdes)... ...
GGTGGTGGTCAGAATGGTGGCGGCCAGAGGGACGCGGGCGCTAATCCGCGCGTTGGTGCCGCCGCGCATCCGCAAAGCGCTCCTGGTGCGGAAGTACCGGGGAGACCGGTACGAATGCCCCTGCTGCGGCCTGCAGTTCCGGCAGTTCTGGCCTTCTGGCGTGGAGAACACTCCCAACACGCTGTGCCCCAACTGCGGTTCGCTGCAGCGCCACCGGCTGCTGTGGCTGTTTTTCCAGAGAAATCCTTCGCTTCTGTCATCCGGCCAGCGTATCCTCCACGTGGCTCCCGAACCCATACTGGAGCGGCTGTTGCGTTCGATCCCGGGGGTCAAGTATCTCAGCGCGGACCTTGAATCACCCGGCGCGATGGTCCGGATGGATCTGACGCGGATCCCCTGCCCGGATGACTCGTTCGACGGGATCCTTTGCTGCCATGTGCTGGAGCATATTCCTGACGATGCAACGGCGATGCGCGAGCTGTACAGGGTGCTTGCGCCGGGCGGCTGGGCCATCCTCCAGGTGCCGGTGAAATACCATCTCGCGCAGACGTACGAAGATCCCTCCATCACGGATCCTTCCGCGCGCCTGGCCGCATTCGGCCAGGAGGACCACGTGAGGGTGTACGGGCCTGACTATGTGGAGCGCCTCCGGAGCGCGGGGTTCCTGGTGGAGGAGATTTCCATCCAGGAGGAGCTTGGCCCGGAACTGACGGAACGATACTGTCTGCAACCCGATGAACGCGTGCATCTTTGCCGGAAGGAGGCGGCTGCAAATCCGTGACGATCGCCATTTTCGCGAGCGCGTTTTATCCGCATGTGGGAGGAGTGGAGGAGCTGTGCCGCCAGCTGGCGCTCGAGCTGAGGCGGCGGGGGCACCGGGCCATCATCCTGACCAACCGGTGGCCCCGGAACCTGCCGGAGTTCGAGGAGGTGGAGGGAATTCCGGTCTACAGGCTTGCCTTCCGCGTGCCCGACGGAGGGCTGAAGGCGCACCTGAGCTACCATCTGACGCACCGGGGAATCATCCGGCAGATGCTGGCCATCCTCCGGGAGAACGGCGCAGACGTGCTGCACGTGCAGTGCATCAGCAGCAACGGGTATTACGCCGCTCTGGCGAAGCGGGCCCTGCGGCTGCCGCTGGTGGTGACGGCGCAGGGCGAGCTGACGATGGATGCCGCCGGGCTGTATCAGCGGGACAGCTTCATGAACCGGCGTCTGGAAGAGGTGCTGGACGCGGCGGACGCCGTCACGGGGTGTTCCGGAGCCACTCTGCGGGAGCTGGAGGAGCGCTACGGCAGGCCCTTCGGTGAGCGGGGAAGGGTGATCTACAACGGCATCCGCCCGTCCGATTTCGAGGAGGCGCGGTCTTCCGCTCCCGGGAGGCCGTTCATCCTGGGCATCGGCCGGATGGTGCCTCAAAAGGGGTTCGACATCCTGATCCGGGCGTTCGGGAAAGCCGGAACGCAAGAGGTGGACCTTCTGCTGGCGGGCGAAGGACCGGAGCTCGGGCCGCTGAAGGAGCTGGCACGCGCTTCCGGCCTCGGCGGGCGGGTGCTCTTTCCGGGAAAAGCCGACCGGCCGACGGCAGCGGCGCTGTTCCGGGAATGCGAGTTCTTCGTGCTGCCTTCGCGGCACGAGCCGTTCGGCATCGTCAATCTGGAGGCCATGGCCGCCGGAAAGGCGGTTCTGGCGACGCGGGTGGGCGGGGTGCCGGAGGTGGTCGTTGACGGGGAGACGGGCATCCTGGTGCCGCCCGGGGACCCGGAAGCTCTGGCGGAGGGGATACGGCGGCTGGCCGGGGATCCGGCGCTGCGGGAGCGTCTGGGGGCGGCCGGCCGGGAGCGCGCCCGGCTTTTCAGCTGGGATGTGGTGACGGAGCAGTATCTGGAGGTATACCGGAAAGTGAGCAAGGCTGAGAGTAAGGAAGCGCGGCGTGCCTGACCACTTCGTCCACATTCCGGTCCCGGGAGACCACTACTCACCGGTGACAGCCAGTTCGCTGATCACCGTCATCTACGAGCTGACCCGCCAGCATCATGCCGCGGGCGGTGAGACGACGGTCCTCGTGGGCCGGGGGACCCAGGAGGGTTTCCCGCCCTATCCCGTGGGCCGGGTGGCGGAAGTGGACTTCGGCAGCTTTCCGGACCGGCGCCGGCGCATTCTGGACATCCTGGCGGGGAGGCTTGGCCTGGGGCGTCCGTTCATGACGGCGGCCTACAGGGCCGGGCTGGACGCCATCCCGCGGGATTTCGACGGCTGCGTGTTCTTTCACAACGCCCCCGCCCCCATCCCCTTCTACCGGCGCCGTCTGCCGAACGCCAGACTGGCCCTGTATCTGCACAATATTTTGCTGAACTCCTATACATCCCGGGAGCTGGCGGAGATCGTTGACTGCTGCGACGCGGTGATCTGCGTGAGCCGGTTCGTGACGGAGTATCTGGCGCGACGGCTGGGTGGCGAGTGCCGGAAGGCCAGCGTGGTCCTGAACGGCGTGGATCCGTCCGCCTTCTCCGCTGAGATCCCCCGCCCGCCCGTGGAGGAACCCTTGATCATGTACCTTGGCAGGCTCTCCCCGGACAAAGGACCGGAGATCCTGCTGGAGGCGGCTCTGGAGCTGGCAGCCCGGAAGACCCCCTTCCGGCTGCTGGTGGCGGGAGGCTTCGACAGTTCGATGGAGTCCTCCGCGTATGCGCGCAGCTTCCGCGAGCTTGCCGGCCGTCTGGGGGAGCTTATCGACCTGCGGCCCTTCCAGTTGCGCTCGGTGGTTCCGGCTCTTTACCGTCAGGCCGACATCTTCTGCGCGCCATCCAATTGCGACGATGCGTGCCCGTTGACGCTTGGGGAGGCGATGGCCAGCGGTCTTCCGTGCGTCGTCTCGCGGCGGGGAGGCATCCCGGAGGTGGGTGGTGACGCCGTGCTGTACTTCACTCCGCCGGATCACGTGGAGCTGGCGGACCGGCTGGAGGAGCTTCTGAAGAGCCCGTCGATGCGGGAAGAATACGGCCGGAAGGCCCGCGCCAGAGCGGAGACCCTGACCTGGGCGGAGAGCTACCGCAGACTTTGCGAGGCTGTGCGGGGATAGGCCGGCCCCGCGCTGCAGGCACGGGGAGAGAGGAAAGGACTGGAGTGATGCGGCTTTTCGATCGGGACATCCGGCGTCCAGCCCTGGAGGAATCGGAGGACGGAAAGACGGAGCAGCATGTGGAGGTATTGCGGTATGTGCGAAACGAAAGCGAGCGACGCTTACCGTCCTCTCAATGACCCGCCGCTGACGGTGCTCTTGCAGCGATGCGGCGACCCCCACCTGCCTTCGCTGGAAAACAGAGTCGCCTACCAGTGGGAGCCTGAGGCGGACCTCCTCGGCTACCGTAACGGACGGAGGAAGGACTCGACCATCCTGCAGTGGCTTGCGGAGGGTGTAGAGCAGGCCGGTCGCCCAGCGTCAGTTCTCGACGTGGGCTGCGCCTACGGCAACCTGCTCCTTATGCTGAACGCAAAGCTCGGGATTCCCGATGATGTGCAGATGCACGGAGTGGAGTTGCACGCAGAATCGCTGAGATATGCACGGGCGTTTGCGGCTCTGGTGCCGGGTTACTCTAACTGCCACTACTACGCGGCCGACCTGACAAACGGGCTTCCCTTCCCTGATAGCACCTTCGATTGCGTCAACATGGGCGACGTGATCGAGCATCTGCCGGATCCGTCGGCCGCGCTTCGCGAAATCCGGCGCGTGCTGAAGCCGGGCGGGATTCTGGTGCTGACCACGCCGCTCCGCGACAGCCTTTTCAAAAAGGCAGCCTCATTTCTGAACCGGCTTTCCGGCGGAAGGCTTTTCCGAGCCTACTACAGCGGCAAAGCCACGGAGCTGGACTCAGGGGGCAAGCCTATAAATGAATGTTAAGGCGGGTCACGATCATATCTCCGAGATGAACTGGCGCGAGCTCCGGGCCACGGTCACGAGCGCAGGATTTGTCTTCGAGGACGCGGTGCTTCTCCCGGTGATGAGCGGAAGCTCCTGGTTCGACCGGCATCCTTTCCTTCTTAGCTTTCTGCTTTTCCTCGAAGCTGTCCACGACAGGTTGCAGAGGCCAGGGTGGGCTCACGGGGTGTGTATGAAGCTGCGAAGGCCTCGCAGCGACGGCTGATGCCTGACCTTCTTTTCGTCTCGCTGGAGGACTGGGACGACATCTGGCGCAGGAACCAGTTCCTGTGCGCGGGACTGGCGCGGCGGCATCCCGAGATGAAGATCCTGTTTGTGGGAAAGCCGAGGGACGTCTCGCACGCACTGCGCACCGGGCAGGGTCTCGGAGGGAAGGCGGCGTTCGCCCGGGCTCCGGGCTTCCCGAACATCACCCTGTTCCACCCTCTGAAGCTGCTGCCGAAGTGCCTGACGGCGGGGCGTCTGGCGAACGAGACGCTGGAGCGGATGCAGGTGCGGCGCGCGGCCCGCCGCGCGGGTCTGTGCCGCCCGGTGCTCTGGCTGAACCCGCACTACGCGGTGCACATGGCCGGGCGGATGGGGGAGCGCGGGGTCATCTACGACATCACCGACGACTGGTCCAGCATGGGGCAGCTGCAGCGGGAAAGGCGGCTCATCGTACGGCAGGACGCCGAGCTCTGCCGGAAGGCGGATGCCGTGATCGTCTGCTCCGCAAGGCTCTACGAGATGAAGCAGGGGCTGGCCCGGCGGCTGCACCTGATCCCGAACGGAGTGGACGCATCGCACTACGCCCGTGTTCTGAACGGGGCGGGCCCGCTGCCGGAGGCGTGCCGGGATTGGGAGCGTCCGGTGTTCGGGTATGTCGGCTCCATCCACCCGGACCGGGTGGACGTGCAACTCGTGGCGGACGCGGCGCGTATGATGGAGGGGGGGAGCATCGCGCTGGTGGGGCCGGTGATGTTGCCGAAGGAGGATGCGGAATCGCTTCAGAGGACTGGCCGGGTGCACCTGACCGGCGCGGTGCCCTATGCGGAAGTGCCGGAGTACATGCGCGCCTTCGACGTGTGCATCACGCCGCACCGGATGACCCTCTTCACGGAGAGCCTGAACCCCATCAAGCTCTGGGAGTATCTGGCAGCGGGCAAGCCCATCGTCTCCACCGATGTGGCCGGCTTCCGGGACTATCCGGAGCTGGTACGCATCGCGCGGTCCGCCGATGATTTCCTGAGAGCGTGCTGGGAGTCGCTGCGGGAGCCGGACGCTCTGAAAGAGAGGCGCAGGGAGGAGGCGCGGAAGCATTCCTGGGAGACGAGGCTGGACGCCGTGGAGGCGGTGATCGGTGAAGTGAGCGGGGGAGAGAACGGCAGTGGGTGACCGGCCGCTCATCTCGGCCATCGTGGTGAGCTACAACACGCGCGAGATGACGCTGGAGTGCCTGCGCGCGCTGACGGCGGACCTCGCCGGGGTGCCCTCGGAGGTCTGGGTGGTGGACAACGCGTCCTCGGACGGCAGCGCGGACGCAGTGGCCGGGGAGTTTCCCGCCGTCCGCCTGGTCCGCAGTGAGCGCAACCTGGGGTTCGGAGCGGCGAACAACCGCGCCATGCGCGAGGCGGCGGGGGAACACTTCCTGCTGGTCAACAGCGACGCTTTCGTGCGGCCGGGATGCGCGCGGGCGCTGCTGGAGTGTCTGGGAAGGCATCCGGAGGCGGCAGTCGCGGGGCCGAGGATCGTGCGGCCGGACGGGAGCCTTCAGATCTCCTGCTTCCGGTTCCCCTCCCCTGCCAGGGCGGTGCTGGAGAACCTGTTCGTCGCGTCGCTGTTTCCGCATCACCCCGTGCTGGGCGACTACCGGCGCTGGGCGCATGATGCGGAGCGGGAGGTGGACTGGGTGATCGGGGCGTGCATGCTGGTGCGCCGGAGGGCGTACGAGGAGGTGGGCGGCTTCGACGAGCGGTTTTTCATGTATGCCGAGGAAACGGACTGGCAGAAGCGGATCCGGGACGCCGGCTGGACGGTCCGCTTCACGCCCGCAGGAGAGGTGGTGCACGTGGGAGGAGGGAGCGGCGACCCGGAGGTCAGCTTTAACGAGCGAATGTTCACCAGCCTCGACGTTTACGAACGGAAGCACCACGGGACTGTCGGCCTCGCCATCCTGAGGGCGGCGATGGTGGCCGGCTGCAGCATCAGGGCCGCCGGCTGGACACTGGCTTCACTGGCGCCCTCCCGGCGGGCCCTTGCAGCTTCGAGGCTACGGCGCCACCTCCGCCTGGTGGCGCGGCAGGCGTTCTGCTGGCGGCAGGCAGGGAGGGAGATTCCGTGACCGCCATGGCGGCTCCGGCTTCCGTGAAGCGGGCGGCGGCAGTCACGCTTCTGCTGGTGACCGGCATTGCGGCCGCGACCGGGTTGACTTTCCTTTCGATGGAGCTGCCGCGCTTCGGGATCGGAGCGGCGGCGGCCGCCGCTTTCGTGGTTCTCTGCTGGCTTGCACCAGCGGCTGCGCTCGGGCTGATCTTCTTTGCCGCGCCCTTCCAGCAGGATGTCGGCGGCCTCGCCGTCGCAAAGATGGGCCCCTCCGAGCTGGGCCTGGCTCTGGCGTTTCCCGTCTTCCTGATCAAAAACCTGGTGATGAAGCGGCGGGTTCTGCCCGGGCCGCTCACCCTGCCCGTGGCGCTGTATCTGGCTTTCTGCGGACTTTCGTCCTACAACACATGGCGGGGCGAGGTGGCGGTGATCTCGCTCCTGCAGATGGGCCTTTACTTCTTTGTGGCCACTGCGCTGTTCTCGGGCCTGGCCCCGCGCTCCCGGCAGCTGCTGTGGATTCCGTATGTTGCGGCGGCGGCCGGAGCCGTGTTCGCCCTTGCGGCGATCGCGACCGGCTTCAACCTGATGGGTCTGCACAAGAACGGGATCGGGTCGTCTCTTTGCATGTTCACGGTCATCTCGGTGGAAATGTGGTTGGCAGAGAGCCGGCCACTCTTGCGGAAAGCGCTGGCCGGAGCGGTCGCGCTGCCGGGCGGGGCACTGATTTTGAGCCTTTCCCGCGGGTCCTGGCTGGGCGCTGTTGCCGGCGTGGGTGTCATCCTCCTGATGCGGGGAATGCGGCGGCAGCTCTGGCGGCTGGGGCTTCTGATGGTGCCCGCAATAGCCGCAGCGTGGCTGGCGCTTCCGCAGGAGAAGCGCGAATACGCGCTGGGGTTCGAGCGGACCCGTTTCAACATCGAGGCGCGCTACCGATCGTTCGAGTTCGCGAAAGAGCAGTGGCTCTCGAGCCCGTTCTGGGGGGTGGGCGTCGGGCTGCGGAAGCAGTACGACGCGACGAACGTGATGATGCTGACTCTGGCGGAAACGGGAGTTCCGGGATTGGCGGCGTTCGTGGCGGTGCACGCTGCGTTCTTTGCTGCGATGCTGCGCGTGCGCCGGCACGTGCCTCCAGACGATAGAACGTATAGCCTGCTGGTTCTGGGGATGGCGCTGCTCGCCGCCAAACTGATGCACGGCATGGTGGACCATTACTGGAGCAGAGGCCCGATCGTGATGGCCTGGGCGGGAGTGGGAATGAGTCTATCGGTGTATTATTCGATCCGGCAGAGGAGGGGGGAAACGGCCCTGCGGAGGGCGGCATGAGAGTGGCTCTGGCATTCCCCGGCTGCCACCGACGAGCCGGCGTGGAGCGGGTGATGTGGGAATGCGCCCGCTTTCTCGATCGCAGGGGGCACTCGGTGACCGTCTTTGCGAACGAGTGGGAGCCTTGCCCCGGCGCCGGAATCGAGTACGTCCGCGTTCCGATGCTGAAAACTCCCTTCTTCCTGAGGGGGTGGTCCTACTTCCGCAACTGCACCGCGATGTTGGATCGCAGCCGTTTCGACGTGTTGAACACCCACGGCTGTGTCTGTCCTACTGGCGGTGTCCAGTGGGTGCAGAGCGTGCATCACGCGTGGCTGGAACGAAGCCGCAAGATGCGTTCCCCCCTGTCCCTTTCACGCCTTCGCCAGCGTATCAACCCCCTGCATCCTGTGCTGCTGCACCTCGAGCGGAAGCATTTCCGGCAAGGTTCCTATCGAAAAATCATCGCCACGACGGAAGAAGTGCGTTCCGATCTTGTGCGGCTGTTCGGATTGCCGGCGGACGACATTGTCATCGTTCCCAATGGCTTCTCTCCTGAGGAGTTCAACCCCGAACGGCGCCAATCCCGGCGGGCGGAAGCGCGGGCGCGAGTTGGGCTTGCCGATACCGACATTGCTCTACTGTTCGTCGCTCACGAGCTGGAACGCAAGGGCTATCGAACAATTCTTGACGCGATGGTGTTGCTGGGGCGGCCTGAGGTCAAGCTTCTGGTCGTGGGACGGGCCGACAGGAGGCAGGCTCAGGAACTGGCGGCCGCCAGGGGGATGGAGCGGCAGGTCATTCACTGCGGGCCCACGGGCGATGTCGCGGAGTATCACGCGGCAGCGGACCTCTTTGTGCTGCCGACCCAGTATGAAGCCTTCTGTCTTGCCATCCTCGAGGCTCTGGGGAGCGGGCTGCCCGTGGTCACTTCGTGCGTGCCCGGCGCCAGAGACGCGATTGTGCCGGGGGTGAACGGAAACATCATCAAGGACCCCAACAGCGGTATGGAGCTGGCGGAGGTGCTGCGTCCTTATCTGGATGCCGGTTTCCGGGCGGAGGTCTCTGCGCGCGCGCCCGAGACGGTGGAAAGCTACCGGTGGCCGAAGGTCCTCGAGCGCTACGAGCGGGTGCTGGAGGAGAATGCAAGATGAACTCGAATTTAGCCGGCACAGGGCAAGAGGAGTGCCCGGCCTGCTGTTCATCGAATTGCCAAACTGGGAAAGTCTGGGGCGCCGCTTGCGAGGACCTCGCTGGTCTCAGATGAAACCTCCGGAGCACATCAACTTCTACTCCCCGTCCACCCTTCGCCACGCGGTGTCAGCGGCCGGCTTCTGCGTAATCCGCCTGTCAACGGAATACCCTTCGATAATGGACAGAGCCGAGGTGCGGCGCCCGTCCCGACCGCTCCACCGGCTGCTTGCGCTTGCAGCCGCCGTGGCCTGCAGATTCGGGATGGGCGTGTATGTCCGCATTCTGGCCCGGAAGGCAGCTCCGGAATGAAGGTTCTGCTGCTGACCGATGCCGACGTGTTTGCGGGGACGGAGCAGCATATGCTGACCCTTGGACTGGCACTGCGCGGGCTGGGAGTCGACGTGCTCATCGGTTGCCCTTCTCCGGCTGTGCTGGAAAAGAAGGCGGCTGAGAGCGGGCTGAACGTACTGACGGTGCAGAAGCGGGGCCTCGTGGACATCGAAGCGATCCGGATCCTGAGAAGGGGACTCCGGCAAGGCCGTTTTACTCTGATCCACGCGCACAACGGGCGGACAGCTTTATCCGCCGCCATCGCAGCGCGCCTGGCCCGAACCGGCCGAGCCGTCCTGACGCAGCATTTCCTCGAACCCACCCACGTCCTGCGGCGCGGTCCAGCGCGGTTGCTCTCCAGCGCGGCTCACAGATGGGTCAACTCCGTCATCTCGCACTTCATTGCCGTTTCGGCCGAAGCCAAGAGGAAGATGGTGGAGCGCGAGAGGGTCCTGCCCGAGAAGATAACGGTGATTCCGAACGGTATCTCCCCGGACCTGAGCCGCCTGAAGCCGCCCGGAGAGATGCGCCGCCAGCTTGGAGTGCCGGAGGACGCCCCTCTTGCGGTCTGCGTCAGCCGGCTGGAGAAGGAGAAGGACGTGGGAACGCTGGTTCGCGCGATGGCCGCCGTCCGGCGCCGGGTGCCGGACGCACGATGCGTCATCGTGGGCGAGGGAAGCCAGCGCGGTCCGCTGGAGCTTCTGGCAAGGGAGGAGGGAGTGTCAGACACCGTTTACTTCACCGGGTATCTGGCGGACGCGCTGAGCGTGACGGGCGCCGGGGACATCTTCGTGCTGGGGAGTCAGGCGGAGAGTTTCGGGCTGGTGCTGCTGGAGGCGATGGCACTGGCGAAGCCCGTGGTGGCCACTCGGGCCGGGGGGCCGCTCGAGATCGTGGAGGACGGCAAGACGGGACTGCTGGTGCCGCCCGGAGACCCGAGGGCGATGGCCGAGGCAATGGCGGCTCTTCTGAGCGACGGGGATCGCGCGGTGGAGATGGGCCAGCAGGGCAGGGAGCGCTATCTGGAGCACTTCACGGCCGACAGGATGGCCCGCCGGACCCTGGAGGTCTACCGCCGCGTGCTGGAGGAGGGCTAGGCGGTGCGCGTGCTGCTCATCTCGCACACCTGCCAGTCCGCGACGGCCGGACAGCCCAAAGCGGTGGAGCTGGCGCGGGCCGGGGTCGAGCTTTGCGTTCTGGTGCCGGACCGGTGGCGCGATTACGGCCGCTGGCGGCGGCCGGACGAGCCCGCCTCCCCACCCTACCGGTTCGAGAAAGGGCGCGTGATGTGGCCGTGGGCCGGGCCCGCCCAGTTCTACCTGCACTGGTATCCCGGGCTGGGCCGGCTGCTCCGGGATTTCCGGCCGGACATCATCGACCTGTGGGAGGAGCCCTGGGGACTGGTGAGCGCTCACGCGTGCTGGCTGCGCAACCGTCTGTCCGCAGGGTGCAAAATTGTATCGGAAACGGAGCAGAACATAGACAAACATCTCCCGCCGCCGTTCGAGCATTTCCGGAAGTACACCCTCCGCAACGCGGACTTCGTCATCGGACGGAACCGGGAGGCCATCGAGATCGTCCGGCGCAAGGGCTACCGAGGGCCGGCAGAGGTGGTGCCGAACGCCGTGGACCCTGACCTGTTCCGGCCGATGGACCGGCAGGCCTGCCGGGAGAAGTTCGGCATCCAGGGCTTCACCGCGGGATACGCCGGGCGCCTGGTGGAGGAGAAAGGGCTCGATGATCTGCTGGACGCGGCGGCTATGTGCTCCCGGCCCGTGAACGTGGTGATCGTGGGCGAAGGGCCGCATCGCGAGCATCTCGAGAAGAAGGCCGCGCAGGCGGGGCTGCAGGGCTGCGTCCGGTTCCTCCCCGCCCTGCCCTTCCAGGAGCTTCCGGAGTTCATGAACGCGATCGACGTCTTTGTGCTACCGTCACGCACAACGCGGCGGTGGAAGGAGCAGTTCGGACGGGTGATCATCGAGGCGCATGCGTGCGGGACGCCGGTCATTGGGTCGGGCTCGGGCGCCATCCCCGAGGTGCTTGGCGACGGGGGATGGGTGGTGCCCGAGCGGGACCCGGCCGCTCTGGCGCGGGCTCTCGAGGAGGCGGGCGCCGGTGAGGTGACTCCGCAGCGGCGCGACGAGCTCGCGCGGCGCGCCCGGGAGAGCTTCTCCTGGCGGGCGGTGGCAGCAACCTACGCCTCGATCTACTTGCGCCTGACCGCAAACACGGGGGGCTGACGGCGTTGGACCGGCCCATCCGTGTTCTTTATCTGGACCACACGGCCCGCCTGAGCGGCGGAGAGATCGCGCTGCTGCGGCTGCTGCGGGCGCTGGACCGCTCGCGCGTGGAACCGCTGGTGCTTCTGGGGGAGGATGGGCCGCTGGCGGGAAAGCTGCGGGAGGCGGGCATCGAGACAACCGTGCTGGAGCTTTCGCCGGATGTCCGGGAGATCCGGAAGGGCACGCTCGGCGCCGGCGGCATCCGGCATCTGCGGAAACTCCCCGTTCTGCTCGGCTACGCGCGAAAGGTGGCAAAGTTCGCCTCCGAACAAAGGGCCGACCTGATTCATACGAACTCGCTTAAGTCTGATATTTACGGCGCGATCGCCGGAAGGATGGCGGGTTTGCCCGTGGTCTGGCACGTACGCGATGGGATCCACACCGGCTATCTTCCGGCTCCGGCCGTGCTGGGATTCCGGATCCTGGCCCGGTTGCTTCCCGACTTCGTGGTGGCAAACTCCGCATCCACACTGCAAAGTCTGCGGCTCCGCAAGCGCGCTCCGCAGGCGGTGGTGCCCAGCGGCATTGCCCCGGTCGAGCCGGAGAGACACAGGGTGGTTGTCTACGATGGGCTGTCTCTTGACGCAGACAATGCGGGGGAGCCCGCGGCGGCCAATTCGGAATCCGGCACAGACGGAGGGCGGACGCCGGTGGCCGGTATGGTGGGCCGGGTGGCTCCGTGGAAAGGACAGGACGTGTTCCTCGAAGCGGCCGAGATGGTCCTGCGAGAAGGATACACGGTCCGGTTCTGGATCATCGGATCGGCGATGTTCGGGGAGGAGGAGTTCGAAAGGACGCTTCGCACGCGCGCGGAAAGCGGCATACTGAAAGGCAACGTCGAGTTTCTGGGGTTCCGCGAAGATGCACAGGAAATAATGTGCAGGTTGCACATCCTTGTCCATGCGAGCCGGGTGCCGGAACCGTTCGGGCAGGTCGTGATCGAGGGAATGGCGGCCGGTGTCCCCGTCATCGCCGCTGACGCCGGAGGCCCGCGGGAGATCATCACCCACGGCGTGAACGGCCTTCTGACACCGCCCGGAGACGCCCAGGCGCTTGCCCGGGCGATGACCGAACTGCTGGAGGACCGGGCCCGGGCCCGCGCGCTGGCCCGGGCCGGACAGGAGCACGTGCGGAAGCACTTTTCCGTTCAGGCGTCGGCGGAGAAGGTGGAAAAGATTTATCATGAGCTGACAGCCGGGCGTTCCAGACCCGCCCGGCAGCCTGCGGACGATCCGGAGAGAAATCGGCCCGGACCGTCTTGACGTGCCGCACCACCGGAGATAGCCGTCGCAGAGGTTCCAGAGAGGCAGCAGCTCCGATGACACCTACACCCTCTATCTCCCCTTTGCTCAGGTTGGCCGCAGCACCGCTCGGCGCTCTGACCCTGACGGCAAGCTTCCCGGCGCTTGCCCAGGATACGCAGCCTCCGAGCAGGCCGGGCGCATTCAACGCCGTCGCCTACGCCCGGTCGGTCCGGCTCACCTGGCAGGCGTCGACCGATAACGTGGGAGTGACCGGATACGAGATCTACCGGAACGGAATCCGGATCGCCACCGTCACGGGGCTGGAGCATATCGATGCGCCTGCCCCGTGGGCGTCACTGCAGTATTTTGTCCGGGCCGTCGACGCCGCGGGCAACCGCTCCGAGCCTACGGAGACGAAGACGGTGAACGCCCAGTGCTGGCTCTGGGCGCGCCCGGCCAACTGGACCTACGCGCATTCCGGCAGGAGGCATCACATCTTCTACGTGGGCGAGCCGGTCCGGTTCGAGCTTGAAACGAGCCCCAAGGCATATCACGCAATCGTGCCGAATCAGTCCATCCGTTTCGAAGTGCGCGACTACCACGGGAACCTGGTAGATGAAGGGCCCATTGTTCCTGCGGGCCCCGGCCTCCCGGACGTCATTACGCCGCGCGTGACCAGACCCGGCTGGTACAGGCTGTATCTCTACGGGGCTCAGGAACAGTGGCCGTGGGGGACGGTGCTGGGGATCACCAACTTCGTCATCTTCCGCGATACTCCGGGCTTTCCGAAACTTCCTCCCGCGTCGCATCCGAGAACTGCCGAGCAGGACACCCTCCAGGGCGGATCCTACCCCGCACAGGACGCGCCGCTCAGGGGTGTGCTGGGCATCGGGCCGTGCCGCTTCTTCGTGCAGAACGCCAGCAACTGGGAGGCGGAGATCGCCCGTCTGGAGCAGGATGTGGCGCTGGACGAGCAGTGGTACCTCCCCTACGATCCCGTGCGGGAGCGCAAGCTGATGATCGCGTTTCCGAACGGCACCTCCGACCTGAACGGCGTCCGCAGGATCGTGGAGCACTTCAAGGACCGGGTGAAGTACTGGGAGCCCCGCAACGAGCCCGATCAGACCACGGGCGGAGCGCAGTTCGCAAACAACGAGATGCGCCAGTTCTACGAGACGGTGAAAAGCGTCAGGCCGGACCTGAAGGTGATGGGACCGGGCACCGTCTCGGTGACGCAGGGGCTGCAGAACTGGCTGCGGGACTTCTTCAACGCGGGCGGCGGCAACTACATCGACGTTTTTTCGTTCCACGCCTACAACGCGGTGGAAGGGGACCTGTTCCTTGCCCGCTACACCTTCGAGTCCCTGAAGCAGCTGCTGGCGCAGTACGGCCAGCAGGACAAGGAGATCTGGCAGACGGAACAGGGATACTTCGCGCCGGTCTACGGCTCCTACGAGCCGCGCAGGCAGGCCAGGTGGACCATGCTACAGACGATGCTGTTCGAGCAGTACGGCATCCCGAAGGAGCAGAACTACTACTGGTACGAGCGCAGCCACGGGTTCTGGGACTTCCCGACATTTCTGGCCAACGAAGACGGGAGCCTCAATCCGGGCGCAGTTTTGATGCGGGTCTGGTCCGAAGAGGTGTACGGGACGCGCTTTTCGCGCAGGTTCGATTTCGGCGAGACCGGCAACAGGCTCTACATCGGCAACCTGTTCGAAGGTCCGGGCAAGAAGGTGGCGGCCTTCATGAGCGCCGGGTCCACGGACGGGAAGATCACCCTTCTGCTCCCGGGCGCATCGTCCGTCACCGTGGTGTCGGCGCTGGGAGAGGAGCGGACGGTCATCGTGACCGGCGGCCGGCTGGAGCTGGACGTCCCGGAGATTCCGGTCTACGTCCGCCTGACGCCCGCTCAGAGCATCGAGGTCGAACCGGTGGACTGGGGCCCGAACCTGGCGCGGCTCCCCGGTGTGCAGGTGCGCTCGTCCGGCACGGGAGTGCATCCGGTTGACCCCTCCATCCCCAACAGCATCCTGAAGCTGGTCAACGGCGTGATGGAGACGTCGCGCTGGCCCCTGCCGGACTCCGGGCGCCCCTGGATGGACAACACCGACGGCTTCCCGGCCTGGGTGGAGCTGACGTTCCCGTCCGAACGGACGATCGACCGCGTGGTGATCTATTCCTTCCCGTTCTGGCAGTGGGAGGGAACCCTTCTGGACTACGAGCTGCAGTACGAGAAGAACGGCCAGTGGGTGACCATCGAGCGGGTGACCGAGCCCACGAAGACCTTCAGGGTCGCCAGTTTCCATCCCAACGCGGCGTGCACGGTGGACGGGTTCTTCAGCGAGCGCTGGATCTTCCAGCACTCCTTCGCTCCGGTCACAACGCGCAGGATCCGCGTTCTGGTGCACGACTGCACCTGGGGCGGCGGGGCGACCAGGGACGTGGTGGATGCCGGCGGGCAGACCGGCCCGCGGAAAGTGGCGCTGCGGGAGATCGAGGTCTACAACTCGCTGTGGCAGCCAGGGTCCCATCGGATGAGCGGGGTGGTCAGGACGGCATCCGGAAACCCGGTCCCGGGGGTGAGGATCGCGCTCAGGGGCTGGGCGACCGAGGCGATGGCTGTAACGGATGCGAGCGGGGCGTTCGAGTTCACCAACCTGCAGGCCGGCATGCCCTACACCGTCCAGCCGTTTCTTGTTGCCAGCGACTACGTCTTCGACCCGCCGAAGCGCGAGGTGCTTGCTCTGCTCCGGGACGCCCGCGCCGACTTCACCGCTCTGCCGCTTCCCCAGAGTCCGGGCACCGGGCTTCTGGGACGCTACTATGCCGGCAACTTCACCGGAGACCCGCTCGTGACGCGGGTGGATCCGGTCATCGGGTTCAACTGGGGGAGCGGCTCGCCCGATCCCCGGGTGCCGGCTGACAACTTCACGGTGCGGTGGACGGGCTTCCTCCTGCCTCCGCAGACCGGCACGTACAAGATCAGGACCGACATCGATGACAATCACCGGGTCAAGATTGGAGATCAGGTGGTCATCGACCGCTGGACAATCTATGGAGGAGCCGAAGGGGAGATCTCACTCATCGGGGGCAAGTTGTATAACGTCCAGATGGAGTTCAGGGAGATCACAGGATCCGCGAAGGCCTCGCTGCAGTGGGTGTTGCCGGGAGACTGGCGCACCTACCACATTCCCACTTCGCAGCTCTATCCGGAGGACCTCACCCCGGCCGGGCTGAACCACGCTCCCCTGGCCGTACCGGCATCCGTCACCACCGCCCACGCCACGCCGGTGGCACTGACCCTCGAAGGATCCGACCCGGAGGGGCAGCCGCTAAGCTTCGCGCTGGTCAGCCAGCCCGCCCACGGGACGGTCACCGGTTCGCCTCCCTCCATCACCTACACGCCCGCCCCGGGCTATCTGGGCCCGGACAGCTTCACGTTCAAAGTGAACGACGGCCTTCAGGACTCCGCCCCGGCCACGGTCTCCATCACCGTTCAGGCAGACGGGCGGGTCACCAACTTCCTCCCGCTGACCCTCGAGGTCCTGGGGATGGCCTCGGAGCCGAAGCCCGGCGACCGCTTGCGCCTGACCCTGCATTACACCAACGAGGGGGATCAGCCGGCGGCGAACGTGACCGTGTCGTTCCCCCTTCCGGATCATCTGGACTACGTCAGCGGGACGGCGGACTCCGGAGGCGTCTACGATGCCGGGCAGCGGGTGCTGCGGTGGACGATCGCAAGCGTCGCGCCGGGAGCGTCCGGAGATCTGGGGTTCGACGTGGTGGTCAAGTAGCGCCCTTCCCGGGCGCCGCCTTCTCCGGCAGGACAGTCCCCGCGCCGCAGGCGGTTCCCGCCTGTCGAGGGGCCGCCAGAACACGCGCCCGCGCCAAGTGACACCGTGACCCGTTCGGGGTAAACTCCTGATTGCAGCCGCAGGCAGAGATCCCGGACGGCCGCATCCGGCGGCCCGGTGAGGGGCGCGAAGTTTCCTGAAGCCATCGGCGGGCGCTCTCCCCCACCGCCCGCCGGCAGTGGAGGCAGCGATGTGGCGGCGCGGGCAGGCCGGACGCTTGCTGACGATTCCGGGACTCGAGAGGCCTGAAGCCGGCTGACTCTGGGAGCGATCCGAATGTACAAGCACGACTACCCGGGGCGGCTCATCATCGTCGAGGGGATCGACGGTTCCGGGAAGAGCACTCAGCTTCAGCTTCTGTACAAATACCTTGCCGCCCGGAACTACACGGTGTCCCTGAGCGAGTGGAACTCGTCTCCGCTTGTCAAAAGCACCACGAGCCTGGGGAAAAAGAAGAAATTTCTGACTCCTACAACTTTCAGCCTGATCCACGCGACCGACTTCGCAGACCGGCTGGTGAACCATATCATTCCGCTGCTCAAGGCGGGCGTGGTGGTGCTGGCGGACCGGTATACGTTCACGGCGTTCGCCCGGGACACGGCGCGCGGCGTGCATCCTCTCTGGGTCCGGAATCTGTATTCGTTCGCTCCGATGCCGGACATCGCGTTCTACTTCCGCGTCCCGCTGGAGGTGTCCATCGACCGCATCCTGACCGGCCGGACGAAACTGAAGTACTACGAAGCGGGGATGGATCTGGGTCTGTCGCGCGATCCCGAGGAGAGCTTCAAGCTGTTCCAGGAGCGAATCCTGAAAGCGTACGACGGGATGACCGAGGAGTTCGGGTTCACGGTGATGGACGGCACCCTGCCCATCGAGGAGCAGCAGGAGAAGATGCGGGAGATTGTGGACCGCGAGCTGGAAGGGTTCAAGGGGCTACGGCGTCCCGTGAGGGAGGTGGCGGTCACGTGAAGCAACCGGCGTTTTACGGTGTGGGGCTGCCGTACCGCTCCATCGGCGAGCTGAACGGCAAACTGTTCGTGGTGGAGGGTCCCGACCGCGTGGGCCGCTCCACCCAGCTGAACCTGCTGGCGGACTGGCTGGAGAGCGAGGGGCACGCCACATCCAACACCGGATTCCGTCGCTCCCAGCTCACGCAGGACGGGCTGGATCAGGCCAAGCAGGGGCACACTCTGGCAAAGAACACTCTGAGCCTGTTCTACGCGACGGACTTCGCCGACCGTCTGGAGAACCAGATCATCCCGGCGCTGCGGGCGGGATTCTACGTTCTCAGCGACCGCTACATGTACAGCATATTCGCCCGCGACCGGGTGCGCGGCATCGACCCGGAGTGGCTCAGGCAGGTGTACGGGTTCGCCCTGGTGCCGGACCTGGTGCTGTATCTGCGGGTGGAGGTGGAGGACCTGGTGCCGCGGGTCATCTCCGGCGGCGGGTTCGACTACTGGGAGTCCGGAATGGACCTGGGCCTGGCGGACAACCTGTTCGACAGCTTCTGCATCTATCAGAAGCGGATCATCCGCGAGCTGGACCAGATGGCCGAGGAGTACGGGTTCGTGACGGTCGACGCGTCTCGCTCCATCCAGGCCGTGTTCGAGGACCTGAAAAAGGAGATCCTGAAGGTCATCTGAGCCTCCGCAGATTGCCGCCAAAGGAGACGCGCGGATGCCCGTGATCGCCGCCATCGACATCGGAACGAACTCCGTCCTGCTTCTGGTGGCGGAAGCTCTTCCTGACGGCAGTCTGAAGCCCCTTCTGGATGTCTCCGAGATCACCCGGCTGGGACAGGGGGTGGACCGGACCGGTAGGCTCGAGGCGCAGGCTGCGGAACGCACTCTCCAGGCTTTGCAGATGTTTGCCGAAAAGGCCAGGGCTTCGGGAGCGGAGCGGACGGCCGCTATCGGTACGAGCGTGCTGCGGGACGCCTCCGATGCGGAGGCTTTTCTGGAGCGCGCTCGAGAGATCCTGGGAACGCCGGTGCGGATTCTGTCCGGCACGGAAGAAGCGGAGCTTTCCTGGCTTTCCGTGGCCGCCGACCCCTCGCTGAGACTCACCCACCCCGCCGCGGTCGCCGATGTGGGAGGAGGCAGCACCGAGTTGATCACCGGGGGGCCGGACGGCTCGCTGGAGAGCGCCGTGAGCGTCGATGTGGGGGCGGTGCGGTTGACGGAGCGTTGCCTGCGCTCGGACCCGCCGGTGCCGGACGAGCTGCGGGCAGCCCGCGAGCAGGCGCTGGAAGCGCTGCGGGGCGCGGCAGGGGCAGCGCGGTGCCGGAGCCTTGCGGGCGTGGGCGGGACCGCGGTCAATCTGGCCCGGATGAGCCGGCCGGAGGTGTCGCTGCAGCAGATCCACGGACACACCGTCCGGGCGGATGCGCTGAGAGCGATGCTCGATCGGCTGGCATCCGTTCCGCTGGAGCAGCGGCGGAACACCCCGGGACTGGAACCGAAGAGAGCGGACGTCATCGTGGCGGGGGCGCTGATCTTTGACGCGCTGATGGAGATTCTGCGGGCGGAGGCGCTGACCGTGAGCACGCGGGGAGCGCGTTTCGGCGCCGCCATCCAACTTGCGCGAGGTGAGTTTGAATGACGCTGGACGTCCGTGACGTTCCGGCGGGCGTGATGCGCCTTGCCGAAGAGTGCGGGTTCGAGCGGGGACACACGCTGCAGGTCACGCGGCTGGCGCTGTTGCTCTTCGACCGCCTTTCGTCCCTGCACCGCCTGCCGCCCTCGGCCCGCAGACTGCTGGCCTGCGCGGGGATGCTCCACGACATCGGCTGGTGCCGCGGGGCCAAGAGCCATCATAAGTCGGCCTACGACATCATCACCGAGCGGCCGCCGGACGAGCTGTCTCCCGACGAGGTGCAGATGGTGGCGCTGATCGCCCGATACCACCGCAAGAAGGGCCCGTCGCTGGAGCACCCTCCGTTCGCCCGCCTTAGCCCGCCGGAGCGGGACACGGTCCGCGCGCTCTCGGCCATCCTGCGGGTCGCCGACGGGCTGGACCGCGGCCATCGAGACGCCGTGCAGGATCTCTCCGTCATCATCGAGCCGGGACGGGTGCTCCTGAATCTGGAGGCGCCGGGCGGCGCGGAGCTGGAGATCTGGGGAGCCCTGCGCAAGGCGGACGTCTTCGAAAAAGTGTTCGGCGTCTCACTGGACATCCGCACGACGCCGGAGGCGCACCCGCAAGAGGGGTGATATTCCCCACGGATCTTCCACATCCCACTGGACATCCGGGCCTCGCCTGAGCCAAACTGGACGGTGGAGCCGCTCGCCCTGAGCCCGCCGATGACCTCCCACGACCGGCCGGAGCAATCCGCGACCCAGACCGGACCCCTGCGGCCTGCGCCGAAAGGGGGCGCCCGGGCGCATAAGCGCTCGTCCGCCCGCCTCTCCGGCTCCCGCGCGAGACGATGCCTGGCGGCGCTGGATGTGGGCACGAACTCCATCCGGCTGCTCGTGGTATCGGTGCGCCCGGAAGACCACTCGTTCACCGTCGTCAGCGACCGGAAGGAGGTGGTGCGGCTGGGCGAGGGCGAGTATGCCCGGAACTTGATGACGCCCGAAGCCATGGACCGGGCCGCCACCGTGATCAGCCGCTTCGCGGAGGTGGCCCGCGGGTTCGGGGCGGAGGAGATCCTGGCAGTGGCCACGTCCGCCGTGCGGGAGGCCGAGAACCGCGACATCTTCCTGGAACGGGTCCGCAGGGAGAGCGGACTGGACGTGCGGGTCATCTCCGGGGTGGAGGAGGCCCGTCTGGTTTATCTCGGGGTGGCGGCCGGACTCACACTGGACGGACAGAAGGCGCTTTTCATGGACGTGGGCGGAGGCTCGACCGAGCTGGCGGTGGGCGACCGCCTGAAGCACGACCTCCTCGAAAGCCTGAAGCTGGGCACCATCCGGCTGACCAACCGGTTTCTGGGCGACGGGAGCAGCCCTGTGAGCCGGAAGAAGTACGCCCTGCTTCAGGAGTATGTCCGGGCGGTGGCCGTACACGCGGTGCGAAAAGTGACCTCCGCCGGGTTCGACCTGATGGTGGGCAGCTCGGGCACGGCGGTCAATCTGGGCGAGATGGTGGCCGCCGCGCGGGGCGAGCGCCCGGCGACCATGCGCCGCTACACCATCACCCTGCGGGAGATCCAGCGCATCCGCGAGGCTCTCTGCCGCCTCCCTCTGGATGAGCGCAGGAAGGTGCCGGGCATCAAGCCGGAGCGGGCGGACATCATGGTCGCCGGGGTGGCGGTCATCGAGACTTTGATGCAGGAGACGGGATCGGAGGAGCTGCAGATCTCGGAGCAGGGGCTGCGCGACGGACTGGTGATCGACCGCCTGCTCAGGGAGGACGGCGCGAGGGAGGTCTATCTGCAGACGCCTCCGCGGCGGCGCAGCGTGCTGAAGCTGGCGCGCGCTTGCGGCTACGAGGCGGAGCACTGCGAGCAGGTGCGCAGGCTCTCCGTCCAGCTGTTCGACCAGATGCGGGACCTCGGCCTGCATTCCATGGACGCCGGGGCGCGGGAACTGCTGGAGTATGCCGCCTATCTGCACGACATCGGGTTCTTCCTGTCGCACACGGACCATCACCAGCACGCCTACTATATCATCCGCAACAGCGAGCTTCTGGGGTTCAACGACCGGGAGCAGGCGATCCTGGCCAACCTGGCCCTGTATCACCGCAAGGCGCCCCCGCGCAAGAAGCACCCGAACTTCGCGGCGCTGGATGCGGAGGCGCGCTCTCTGGTGGAGCAGCTCTCCACCATACTGCGCCTGGCGGAGGGACTGGACCGCAGCCATCTGTCGCTGGTGAAAGGACTGCGACTGGAGGAGGACGGGGCGGATACCGTGCGCATCACCGTGCTGAGCCCGGCCGATTGCCAGCTGGAGCTCTGGGGAGTGGAGAACCAGCTGGGCGTCTTCCGGTCGGTCTTCAGGCGCCGCGCGACAGTCCGGGTGGAGCAGTCGCGGGAGGCCGGCGACCTCCGGGACGAGGGCACGTGAGCCGCAGGCCCGGCCGCCCGGCAGCGATCCTCCGGCGGAGAGCGGTGGAGCGTTTTCCCCTCCTTCACCGGGCCCGCGGGCCCGCCGCCCTGATGCTGGGCGCGGTGCTGTTCGCGGCAATGGCAATCTGCGTAAAGTTCGCCGCGCAGCGCATCCCTTCCGGCGAGCTGGTAATGTTCCGCTTTCTGTTCGGGCTGGCGACCATCTACGCGATGAGCGCGCTGGGGCTGGCGCAGGTCCGCCACGACCGGCCGGTCCTGCTGATGGCAAGAGGGTTCACGGGTGCGCTGGCCATCCTGCTGTATTTCGCCAGCATCCAGCACACCTCTCTGGTGAAGGCGTCCTTGCTGAGCAACTCCTACCCGGTGTATGCGGCCCTCTTCGGGGCGCTGCTGTTGAGGGAACGGCCCTCGGCGGCGACCATCGGGGCCTTTCTGGCCGCGGCCTGCGGGATCTGGCTCGTGGTGGACCCGGATTTTTCGAGCGTCAACCCCGGGGATCTCTTCGGCGTGCTTTCTGGCGCGGTGGCGGGGCTGGCCATCGTCATCATCCGCGAGCTTCGGCGGACGGAGTCCGCGTTCACGGTCTTCTGGTATCTGTGCGTGTTCGGAACGGCGATGGGCGCGGTCAGCTGCTTCTGGAGTTTTGTGTGGCCGGATTCCCGTGAGTGGCTGTGGATCCTGGGCGCGGGGGCGGCCAGCACCGGCGGCCAGCTGCTAATAACCTACGGATTCCGCTACACGCCAGCCGCCGAAGGGTCGCTCATCGCGATGTCCACGGTGGGCTACAGCGGCCTGTTCGGCTGGCTTTTCCTGAAGGAGCGCCTGAGCCCGGCCGGTCTTCCGGGGGCTGCGCTGCTGCTGGGAGGGGCAGCATTCACCGCGGCCCGCCAGTCGCAGGGACCCGGCCCTGCCGTTCCGGCGGCTACGGGTGGGGAGAGGGACGCGAGGCCCTTCCCCGGCGGCACGCGGGGAGGGCTCTAAAAGAAACGGCGGGCAGGGAAAGGAGAATGGAAAGCCTGCCCGCGAAGCCATGCAACCGACCGTTGCGCGACCCTGGGACCCATCACGCGACGGCCGACCTTTTGGCACGCCCGCGTGAGCGTTTTGCACGGCTCGGCTCTATTATGCGCAGGCCGCACACGCCTGTCAATAGGAATTCCTGACCCGATCGAGCAGGGAGAGCGGCTTGCCGCCCCGTGCAGAAAACCGGCCCCCGCGGGACGCGGGGGCCGCTGCACGAAGCTATGACCGGCGATGGACGGGCTTTACGCCTTTTTGCGCAGTCTCAGCAGACCCAGCCCGCTCAGACCCATCAGGGCGCCCATCTGGAAGAACACCGGCTCCGGGATGGGCGGACAGGAGCTCAGGCCCGGGATTCGGGGATGTGACCGGAAGCCTTCCGGGACGCGCGCTGGAGGATGGCCTTGAGCTCGTCCAGTTTGAAGGGCTTGTAGAGGTACGTGTCCACCCCCTGCTCCACCGCGGCCTTCTCCGTCTCTTCCGTGGGATAGGCGGTCATCAGGACCACCTCGGCGTCCGGTGAGAAGAGCCGGGCCGCCCTCAGGAACTGCAGCCCGTCCATCCGCGGCATGCGAAGGTCTGCCAGGATGAGATCGAACGGCTGCTGACGCACCATCCCCATCGCCACGAACGGCGAGTCCGCAGCCTCCACGTGACAGTTCTCGATCTCGAGGAGTGTCAGAAGCACCTGCAGGAGGCTGCGGTCGTCGTCCACCACAAGCACTCGCAAAGGTCCCGCCATCGTTCTTCCTCTTCCCTCCGTCCCAACACAGGGCAACGCGCCGGTGCGTGCAGTATACCACCGGAGGCCGCGGGCGTCATTCGGGCACCCCGAAGGAGAACGGGCGGTACCGCTCGCGCGCTCCTACCAGACGTCCGGCCCGAGCCAGGTCTCCAGGATCTGCGACGGGCGCGGGGGCACGAGCCGCATGGCGCGCTCCTCCTGCTCCGGGAGATGCCTCCTGCTGGCCACTCCGATCAGCTCGGACTCCCGGACAGGCACGCCCCTCCTGCGGGCCGCGCTCTCGATGAAATCGAACACCTGCTTCGGGCGGCAGCGGTCCGGCCGGGTGACGTTGGTGGAGACCTGCGCCACCGACCGGGAGGCCAGCAGAAAGCCCAGCGCCTTGACCCCCTCGAACCCCTCGCCCAGGTCGCGCCGACGGCGCAGCTCCGCGGCGATATCCTTCGCGGCGGCCAGGTCCGGAACGGCCAGGTTCACGTTGAAGGCCACCAGCGGACCGCGCGCGCCGACGGCCGCAGCCCCCGCGGTGGGATGAAAGCGGGCTGGCCCGAAGTCCGGCGCGGCTTCTTTCTCCAGGGGATGGTCCAACCCGGCGCGCCCGATGCGTCTCACCGAGGCGAGGTCCCGGCGGCCGGGAGAAACGGCGCTCTCCTCGTACAGGAACACGGGCAGAGCAAGCTCCTCCGCCAGAGCCCGGCCCAGCTCCCGGCTCAGCTCCACCGCGCGCGCCATCGGCATTCCGCGGAGGGGCACCAGGGGACAGACGTCCATCGCGCCGAAGCGGGGGTGCTCCCCGGAATGACACCGCAGGTCGATCCGGCTCACCGCGACCCGCGCCATGGCCAGCAGAGACCGCAGCACAGCGCCCGGAGGACCGAAGAGCGCCACGACAGCGCGGTTGTGGTCGGGGTCCATGGAGGTGTCCATCACCGTCGCGCCGCCATCCCCGGCGGCGTCCCTGAGGGCGAGCAGCACACCCTCATCGCGCCCTTCGCTGAAGTTCGGCACCGCCAGCAGCAGCTCTTCCGCGGCCCCGGTCATCTTACCGCAGCCCATCCCGTACGCATAAGGGGGCAGCCGCTCCCTGCCGGAGCCGGCCGCCCCTGAAACACCGACGCGCGCGACCCGTCCTTCAGGCCACGCCCGGCTCCAGCCGGGGAGCCGCCTCGGGCGCGGGCCGGGGCTCCTCCCGGGCGGCCGTCTGATCGCCTCCGGAGTCTCCCGGCCCCTGCGGCTGGACCAGTCGCTTTGTGCTCAGACCCGCCATCAGCCTCTCGAACTCCTCGCGCTCGATGGTCTCCCGTTCCAGAAGCAGCTCGGAGATCTCGTCCATTTTGGCGCGATGCTCCGTGAGGATGCTGACAGCCCGGTCGTAGCAGGACTCGATGATGCGGCGCACCTCCGCGTCGATCTTCTCCGCCACCTCCTCGGAGTAGTTGCGGTCTTCCATGATGTCGCGCCCCAGGAACGGGTTGCCGTGACGCCGCCCCAGCGTGATGGGCCCGAGCTCCTCGCTCATGCCATACTCGCAGACCATCCTGCGCGCAATGTCGGTGGCGCGGTCCAGGTCGTTGTTGGCTCCGGTGGTCATCTGCTGGAATACGATCTGCTCCGCCGCGCGCCCGCCCAGAAGCCCGGTGATGTCGTCGAGAAGCTCGTCCCGGGTCGTGAGGTATTTGTCCTCCCCCGGCAAAGCCATGGTGTAGCCGAGGGCCAGCCCCCGCGGGAGGATCGAAACCTTGTGCACCGGGTCTCCGTTGGGAAGCAGCTCCATCACCAGAGCGTGGCCCACCTCGTGATAGGCCACGACGCGCTTCTCCTTCTCGCTGATCAACCTGCTGCGCCGCTCCGGGCCGGCGATGACCCGGTCCACGGACGCCTCGAACTCGTCCATGGTGATCTTCGTCTTGTCGCGGCGGGCGGCGAGCAGAGCGGCCTCGTTCACCAGGTTCGCCAGATCCGCGCCGGAGAACCCGGGCGTGCGGCGCGCAAGCGAATCCAGGTTCACGTCGTCGGCGAGCGGCTTGCCCCGGGTGTGCACCTGCAGGATGGCCTTGCGCCCTTCAGCGTCGGGATTGTCCACCACCACCCTGCGGTCGAAGCGGCCCGGTCTCAGCAGGGCCGGGTCCAGCACGTCCGGACGGTTCGTTGCGGCAATGAGGATGACTCCGGAGTTCGGGTCGAACCCGTCCATCTCCACGAGCAGCTGGTTCAGGGTCTGCTCCCGCTCGTCGTGGCCGCCTCCCAGTCCCGCGCCTCTCTGGCGGCCGACGGCGTCGATCTCGTCGATGAACACCAGGCTGGGCCGGTTGGCCTTGGCGGTATCGAAAAGGTCGCGCACGCGCGAGGCACCCACCCCGACGAACATCTCCACGAAGTCCGACCCGCTGATATGGAAGAACGGCACGCCGGCCTCCCCGGCGACAGCCCGCGCGAGCAGCGTCTTGCCGCTTCCAGGCGGTCCCAGCAGAAGGACTCCACGGGGGATCTTGGCCCCCAGCGCCTGAAACTTCCGCGGGTTCTTCAGGAACTCCACGACTTCCTGAAGCTCCTGCTTGGCCTCGTTGACGCCGGCCACATCATCGAAAGTGACCTTCGGGACGTTCTCCGTGACGCGCTTGGCGCGGCTGCGCCCGAACGCCATCGCCTGGTTGCCGCCCTGCTGCGCCTGCCGCAGGAAAAACATCCAGAGCGCGACGATCACGATGATGGGGAGAAATGCGAGGAGCAGGTTCTGGATGCTGTCCGAGAGAAGCGGCGGCCGGATCTCGAACTTGACTCCGCTCTTCTTCAGGGTGGCGTAGAGGTCGGCACGGTCGCCGGGGTCGGGAATGCGCGTCCGGTAACGGTTGCCCTTGTTGTCCTCGAAAAAGAAGGTGTCTTTCTGAATGTAGCCCGAGTTCACCTCAGGTCTGGGCTTTTCCAGCATGGCCCAGAGCTCGCTCAGGCTCTTCTCGGTGCGCTCGGGGCCGGACCCGCTCATCCCCCCGCCCCTGGAGATGAACACCACCGCCAGGACCACGCTCAGCACCAGAAGAAGATTCCGCGTAAACCGGTTCAAGAATGGTTCCTCCGAGAGTGCCGCCCGGCCCCCTAAATGGATTATATCACCCGGCGCAGGATGCCACTAACGCAGCCCGGCGGCCAGTGACTTCACAAAATCTTCAACGTCCGCGGCGTTTTCCCGTGTTCCCTCATCACCGCACCCATCCGGAAGCTGCCTGCCCGGACGCGAGCGAGGCGCCGGAAAGGCGGGCCTGGCCGGCCCCCTGCCGCCTCACCACGTACAGACACTCCCGGTTTCGCAGGTGGCTGACGCGCCCGACGCGCTCGCCGTCCGGGTTGTAGATGCCTATCTGCGCGCCGACGTAGCGTCTGTAGTCCCTCTCGACGACCTCCAGCGCCGAATCCGGGCCGAACACCTCCGACAGCAGGTCCTCCATCTGCTCGCGGCTGACGAAGCCCTCGTTGTTGAACGAGACAACGACGAGCCGCGCCCGGAGGCCCTCCACAACCGAGCGGAAGGCCGTAAGGAAGCTCTTCCGGGAGTTGAACGGGCTTTTCCGGGTGCGGCAGTCCGCCCGTTTGCACGCCACGCCGTATACTTCTGGCCTGTCCCAGCGGACCAGAGTCTCCCAGATGTGGTAGTTGGACAGGTACGAGTGCTGGTTGTAGGGCGGGTCGATGTAGACCGCATCCCCCTCCAGCGTCCGGGCCGCCTCGGCGGCCTCCATCATGTAAGCCCGGCCCTTGCCGGACGGGGCGCGGGGCAGGACGTCCGGCACGCGCAGGGACAGATCGTTCAGGGCACGGGGAGCCCACCGTTTCAGGTATGCCATCTGAAGCCCCGTGGTGGAGTCCACACGGTCGGCGGCCTCCAGAAGAGCCGTGAGCATCACGGCCTCCAGCTCCTCCGGCAGGCCCCTGGAGGCGATGGCCTCCCGGATGGCCTCGATGCGCTCCCCGTTCTTCGGATGGAAGAAGCGCGACTTTATGCAGTAGGTCTCCGTGAACCAGCCCGGCGAGCCTTTGATGGCGTTGAACTCCCGCACCAGCCTCTCGGCGTCCCGGATGACGTCCTCCCTGTCGGCCTGGACGTAGCACTTCGCCAGGGTATGCGCGTAGGCGTTGTGGTCGTTCGCCAGCACACGGTAACCGGCTTTTTTGAGCGCATGGCCCACGCGGGAGGTGCCCGAAAACAGGTCCACCACGGACCCGCCTCCGGGCAGGGCCTCCCTGATGGTCTCCACAATATCGGGAATCAGGACACGTTTGGAGCCGATGTATTTGACCATCGCCGCCGTCCGGCTCTGCCGGAAAAACAACCTCGGCCGCAGATGCGCGCCACCGTCGCTTGACTGAGTGCCGGTGTGCGGCGTTATACTTCCAACGCCATGAGAATCGCTGTGTCCCTTTTCGCCATCCTTGTTCTCGTGCCCTGCCGCGCCGCCTGCGCCGCGGTCCACGGCGAGTGGGTGTTCGCCGGAGCGGCGGGACTGCAGGGCTGGTCGCCCAACGCGGCCGCCAGCAGCCTCCGGCTCACGCCCGCCGGACTGCAGGCGGGGCCCTGCGACAGGGATCCGTTCCTGACCGTCGGAGGACTCTCGCTGCCCGTGCATCCGGCCGTCAGGGTGGAGGTCGAGGCGGGATGCGACCGGGACGGCGAGTGGCAGCTCTTCTGGGCAACGGACGAGCAGGGCCCGCACGGCGGGTTCTCCGAGGAGCGCTCGGCCCGGTTCTTCGTGAGGGCCGGCGACCCCCGTCCGTATGCCGTTTTCCCCGGCTGGAAGACGGGAGAGCGGGTGCTGAAGCTGCGGCTGGACGCCCCGGACTACAGCACGTTCACGGTGCGAGCGGTCCGCGTGACCGGCCCGGCCCAGGCGCGTCCGTCGGAGAGAACCGAATGGAGATTTCCGGCAGACGCGGCCTCGTGGAGCGTGTTCCCTGCCGGCGCACAGAGCGCCGAAGCGGCCGCCGCCGGAGGATGGATGTTGCGCGGCGGCAGCGGGACGATGGCGCTCTCACCGGCGCTGGACCTGGACGCAGATGCCGCGACCTGGGTGACGGTGACCGCAAGGGCCACCCGGGAGACGCGAATCGCACTGCGCTGGCTGAGCAGCGCCTGGGGCGGACTGCACAGCCTGTCCATCCCTCTGCGCAGGTCGGAGGGCCCGCGCGTCTACAACCTGGACCTCTCCGGGGTCAACCCCTGGCAGGGACGCATCCTGATGCTCGGGCTGGAGGCTCCCCTGGAGGAGGACGCGGCGGTGGAGGTGATGTCGGTGCGTGCCGGGCCCGTCCGGGGCGGACCGGCACAGGTGGAGATCGAGTTCGCCGGATTCGCGGAGCCCTTCGTCCGTGAGAGCAGCGAGGCGGTCTTCGAGGCACGCCTGGTGAACTCCGGGGGAGAGCACACGCAGGCAGGTGAGGTCGCGCTGATCCCGAAAGGACCGCTGAGCCTGGCCGCCGGTGAGCCGGCCAGCCTGCCTCTGCCCGTGATGGCTCCCGGCGAAGGGCGGACCCTCACCTGGCGGGTATGGACAGGAGTCGGAAGCGGTCAGGCCGCGGAGATCCAGGTGCGGGCCAGTGGCTCCGAACAGCGTCAGACCATCCCCCTTACCTGTCATCCACTGCTGCCGAGAGGCTTCGCAAGGCGGGCTCTCTACATCCCGCCTCCCCAGCCCGCGCCGACAGGCGACTACCTGGTGGGCGCCTACTACTTTCCGGGCTGGCACACCTACTCCCGCTGGGCCGTGCTGGACGATTTCCCCGAGCGTCACCCGGTGCTGGGCTACTATCGCGAGGGAGACCCGGAGGTGGCCGACTGGCACATCAAATGGGCCCTGGAGCACGGGATCAGCTTTTTCATCTACGACTGGTACTGGTCGGCGGGGAACCGCTCGCTGGAACACGCGCTGCACGACGGATACTTCAACGCCCGGTACCGCCACCTGATGAAGTTCTGCCTGCTCTGGGCGAACCACAACCCGAAGAACACCTCCTCGCTGGATGACATGGAGGAGGTGACGCGCTACTGGATAAAGCACTACTTCCATCGCCCGGAATATCTCAGGGTGGACGGCAAGCCGGTGGTCGTGATCTTCAGCCCGCATCGCTTCCGCGAGGACATGGGCGTGGAGGGAACGCGCCGGGCGCTGGAGCGCTCCCGGGAGCTGTGCCGCGAGGCGGGCCTTCCGGGAGTCTACTTCGTGGCGTGCACGTACCCGGGCGAGGGCAACATCCGGCTGCTGGAGCAGGAGGGCTACGATGCGCTCTCCGGCTACAACTACCCCAACGCCGGGGACGGAGGACGCACGGTGGCTCCCTACGAGGACATGGTGCGCGGCTACAGAGAGTTCTGGGAGGCCATCGACAGGGCCGCGACGATCCCCTACATCCCCGTGACCGAACCGGGATGGGACTCCCGCCCGTGGCACGGCCCCGGCGCGCGGGTCCGCACCGGAAAACATCCGGACAGGTTCCGCAAGATGCTGCAGAACGCCAGAGAGTTCGTGGACACCGGCGGCCGCAGGCTCCCGGCCGGAAGAAAGATCATCTTCGTGGAGGCGTGGAACGAGTTCGGAGAGGGGGACTACATCGAGCCGCACAGGGAGTTCGGATTCGGCTATCTGGATGCCATCCGCGAAGTCTTCTCCACCGCCCCGCGGGAGCATCGGGACATCGTTCCCGGCGACGTGGATCTGGGGCCTTACAGCCTCCCGAAACCGGATGTGGCGTCCAGCTGGGACTTCCGCGGAAGACGCCACGAGATCTTTCTTCAGTCCATGACCGAACTGGACAGCGGCCAGGCGGGCCTGCGGCTGGTCTCGACTGGCGACGACCCGGCGATCTATCTGCCGGACACCCGGCTGGATGCGGGACAGCTTCGCTGCATCGAGATCCGGATGAGCGTGACGGCGGGACGCACAGCCCAGCTTTTCTGGACGTCCGGCGACGGCTTCAAGGAGGTCTGGAGCCAGAGGTTCGAGGTGATCCCGGACGGCTCGATGAGGACGTACCGCCTGAATCTGGCGGACAGGCCGCGTTGGAAGGGCATCATCAAGCGTCTGCGGCTGGACCCCTGCGAGCTGCGCGGGGCGGAGGTGGTGCTGGAATCAGTCCGGGTGCTCGCGAGCTGTCCCTGAGGCAGCGGCGATCTCTGTGAGAATGTCCCGGCAGGCTTTCAGGGGGTCGGCGGCCCGCGTGACCGGCCTGCCGACCACCAGATAGTCGGCACCCGCCCGGATGGCCTGCTCCGGGGTGTTCACTCTGGCCTGATCCTGCACGTCCGCGCCCGCCGGACGGATGCCCGGCGTCACAATGCAGAAGCTCTGCCCGAAGGCGCGGCGGATGGCCCGGACATCGGGGCCGGGAGCCACGACGCCGTCCAGTCCCGCGCCACGGGCCAGCCCGGCCAGGCGGAGCGTGTGGCTCCCGGCCGGCTCCGGAATCCCCAGCTCGTCCCGCAGGGTCTGCTCGCCGATGCTGGTGAGGACGGTGACGGCGATCAGAACGGGAGGAGGCAGGCCGGCCTCCTCCGCGGCCGAGCGCGCCGCCCCGGCGGCGCGCTTCATGGCCTCCGACCCTGCCGAGGCGTGCAGGTTCAGCATCCAGACGCCCGCGCGGGCGGCCGAAGCTACCGCTCCCGCGACGGTGCTTGGGATATCGTGGAACTTAAGATCCAGAAAAATGCGCTGCGCGCCGGCCTCCCTGAGCCGTTCCAGCAGGCCCGGTCCCTCCGCCACGAACAGCTCCAGCCCCACCTTGAACGCGACGCCCTCCGGCGCCAGCAGGGCCGCCATCCGCCCGGCGGACGCCCCGTCCGGGAAGTCCAGCGCGACGATGAGCCTGCCCGCGGCGCCGCTCACGGCCGCTCCTCCCCGATCCTCCTCACCGTCCCCACGATCTCCGAAGGGCTGGAAAAGCCGTTCGACGCCAGGTAGTCCCGGATGCCCTCGATGATGGACAGCGGCGCCAGCGGATCCACGAAGTTGACCGTCCCCACCTGCACGCATCTGGCGCCCGCCAGCAGAAACTCTATGGCATCCTCCGCTGTTGCGATCCCGCCGATCCCCATCACCGGAATGCTCACCTCCTGCGCCGCCTGGTACACCATGCGCAGCGCGACCGGCTTGATGCAGGGGCCCGAGAGCCCCCCGGTCACGTTGGCGAGCCGGAACGTGCGGGTGCGGATGTCGATGGCCGTGCCGACCAGAGTGTTGATGAGCGAGATTCCGTCCGCTCCCGCGTCCTGGCACGCCCGCGCGAATGGGCGGATGTCCGCGACGTTGGGGGAAAGCTTCGGGATGACCGGGAGCCGGGTGCGCTCGCGCACCGCCCGGACCACGCGGTGGGTCATGGCGGGATCCGAGGCGAACTCGGCGTGCCCGTGCTCCACGTTGGGGCAGCTGATGTTGATCTCCAGCGCGTGGACGCCCGGCACCCCGTCCAGCCGCGCCGCCAGCCCGGCGAAGTCCTCCACACGGTCGCCGACGATGTTGACGACGACTTTCGTATCGAACTGACGGAGGAAGGGCAGCTTCTCCGAAACGAACGAATCCACCCCGTCGTTCTGCAGACCGATGGCGTTCAGCATGCCGGAGGCGGTCTCGAAGATGCGCGGCGGAGGATTCCCCCGGCGCGGCTCGAGCGAGGTGCCCTTCACGCAGATGCCGCCGAGCAGGGAAAGGTCGTAGATGCGGGCGAACTCCCGGCCGAATCCGAAAGTCCCGGAGGCCACCAGCACCGGGTTCTTGAAACGCACGCCGGCGAAATCCACCTCCAGGCTAACGCCTTCCCGGCTCAGTCCCATATCAGCCTCGCCGCATCCACGACCGGGCCCTCCACGCAGGCCCGCTGGAACTCGAAGTCGTCCGGCCCGTCGCCGGTCCGTATCTTGATGGCGCAGCCCATGCAGGTCCCGATGCCGCAGCCCATGTAGGTCTCGAGGGAGAGATAGCATCTGGCCCCGAACCGCGCGGCCATCTCAGAGACCGCCCGGAGCATGGGCGACGGCCCGCACGCATAAAGCACCGGGCGGGGCGGGCTCGAGGAAAGATAGCGCTCCAGGAGGTCCGTCACCAGGCCGCGGCACCCGGCGCTGCCGTCATCGGTCGCAACCTCGCAGCGGACGCCCGCCTCCTCGAAATCGGCGATCTGGACGATGGCATCCCGGCTGCGCGCCCCGTACAGGAGCCGGACCGGCCGGGTCTCTTCCCGCTCCCGGAGATAGCGCGCGGCCAGCAGGAACGAGGCGATGCCCAGTCCGCCCGCCACGAACACCACCTCCCCGCCCTCTTCCGGGCCCAGCGGATACGGGCGTCCCAGGGGACCGAGCACATCCAGCCAGTCCCCCGGCCGTCTCGACGAGATCTGCCGCGTAAAGTGCCCGATGGCCTCGTACAGGATGGCGACCGTCCCTGCCTCGCGGTCCACGTGGTTCACCGAGAACGGCCGGCGCAGGAAGGGGTCGCCGGAGTCCGCGACGCGGATCTCAACGAACTGTCCCGGCAGGGCGCTCAGGGCGATCTCCGGGAACTCCACGTGGTGGAGATAAATGTCGCCCGCCAGCCGCTCAGTCCGGGCGATCCGGCACCGGCGGCTGAAGATGCGAGAGAGTTCCGCCGCGCCGGTCTCTCCGGTCACTCGCCGCCTCCCCGCGGGACGGCGCCGGCGGGCTCGCGCAGATACTCATTGACCGGAAGGCAGGAGGACGTATCCCCCCGTCTGCGGCTCTGGAGGGCCAGCAAGAGGGCCCGCGCGGTATCCAGCGAGGTCAGGCAGGGGATCTGATGCTGCACGGACGCCTTCCGGATGATGGCCGCCTCCTGCTCACTGCGCTTGTCGTTGGAGACGGTGTTGATGAGCGCATCCGCCTTCCGGGAGCGAACAAGGTCCAGCAGGTTGGGCGACCCTTCGCTGATCTTGCGGACCGTGAGCGCCTCGATCCCCCGGCTTCGCAGGAAGGCTCCCGTGCCGGCCGTCGCGTAGATGCGGAAGTCCAGCTCATGGAACCCCCGCGCGACCTCCAGCGCCTCCTCCTTGTCGGCGTCGGCGACGGTGATGATGATGCGCCCCCGGTCAGGCACGTCCACCCCCGACGCGACCATCGCCTTGTAGAGCGCCTGCTCGAACTGGAAATCCACCCCCATGATCTCGCCCGTGGACTTCATCTCCGGGCCAAGGGCGACATCCACCTCCGTGAGCTTGGCGAACGAGAAGACCGGCGCCTTGATGGCATACATCCCCCGGTCCGGCAGCAGACCGGTCCCGTATCCCTGCTCCGCCAGGGTCTGGCCCAGCATGATGTTGGTCGCCACCTGAACCATCGGCACCCCGGTGATCTTGGACAGATACGGCACCGTGCGGCTGGCGCGCGGGTTGACCTCCAGCACCTGAACCTGATCCCCGTCCAGGACGAACTGGATGTTCATCAGGCCGATGACGTTCAACTCCCGCGCGATGTTCATGGAATGGCGCACCACCTGCTCCACCACGGAATCGCTGAGCGAGATGGGAGGGCACACGGCCATGGAGTCTCCGGAATGCACCCCGGCCCGCTCGATGTGCTCCATGATCTGCGGGATGAGGCAGTCCCTGCCATCCGCGATGACGTCCACCTCCAGCTCCTTGCCCACGATATACTTGTCGATCAGGATGGGGGCGTCCGGAGCGACCGCCATCACGTACTTCATGTATGCCAGGAGCTCCAGACGGCTTCCGACGATCTCCATCGCACGGCCGCCGAGCACGTAGCTGGGGCGCACCAGCACGGGATAGCCGATCTCCTCAGCCACAGGCTCCGCCTCCTCGATGCTGGTGACCGCCCGCCCCGGCGGCTTCGGGACCCCCAGCCGGGAGAGCATCTTCTCGAACAGGTCACGGTCTTCGGCCGCGTCGATGGTCTCGAAGGACGAACCGAACAGCCGCACTCCGGCCCGGTGCAGAGGCCCGGCCAGGTTGATGGCCGTCTGTCCGCCGAACTGGACGATGACGCCGTCCGGCTGCTCCTCGTCCAGGACGTTCAGCACGTCCTCCGGGGTCAGGGGCTCGAAGTACAGGCGGTCCGATGTATCGAAGTCCGTCGAGACGGTCTCCGGGTTGTTGTTGATGATGATGGACTCGTAGCCGGCATCGCGCAGTGCCCAGACCGCATGCACGCTGGAGTAGTCGAACTCGATGCCCTGCCCGATGCGGATGGGGCCCGACCCGATGACCACCGCCCGCCTCCGCTCGCCCGCCCGCTCCCGGATGGGCGCAGCCTCGTCCTCCGAGTCGTAGGTGGAGTAGAAGTACGGCGTGAGCGCCTCGAACTCCGCCGCGCAGGTGTCCACCATCTTGTAGGTGGGCACGATGCCGGCACGCTTGCGCGCCTCGCGCAGCGCCGTCTCGGACACGCCCGCGAAATCGGCGATGCTGCGGTCCAGGAAGCCGAGCCGCTTGAGGCTCTGCACCAGCTCGCGCCCGAGCCCCGCCGCATCCGAGTCCTCTCCATCCACGAAGGCCCGGATCTGGGCGGCGCGCCCCCGGGCTTCCGCCTCCGCATCCACGATCTTCTTGATGCTGCGCAGGAACCAGACGTCCACGCCCGACAGCGCCGCCACCTCCTCCACCATCCAGCCCCGGCGGAAGGCTTCGGCAATGACGAAAAGACGCTCGTCGTTGGGGGTCCTGATGCCCTCTTCGATCTCCATCGGCCCCCACTTTTCGGCGTTCTTCAGCGTCAGCGAGTGCAGCCCCACCTCCAGCGACCGGACGGCCTTCATGAGTGCGCCCTCGAAGGTCCGGTCGATGGCCATGACCTCTCCGGTGGCCTTCATCTGGGTGCCGATGGTTCGGTCCGCCTGCGGGAACTTGTCGAACGGCCAGCGCGGCACCTTGACCACGCAGTAGTCCAGCGCAGGCTCGAAGCAGGCGAGCGTCTTCTTCGTGACGGCGTTTGGGATCTCGTCCAGAGTGAGCCCGAGCGCGATCTTGGAGGCCACCCGTGCGATCGGGTAGCCCGTGGCCTTGGAAGCGAGCGCGGAAGAGCGGCTCACACGCGGGTTGACCTCGATGACGTAGTAGCTGAAGCTCTCCGGGTCCAGCGCGAGCTGCACGTTGCAGCCGCCCTCGATGCCCAGCGCGCGGATGATCTTCAGCGAAGCCGTCCGGAGAAGCTGATACTCCTTGTCAGACAGGGTCTGGCTGGGGGCAACGACGATGGAATCCCCGGTGTGCACCCCCATCGGGTCCAGGTTCTCCATATTGCAGACGGTGATGGCGTTGTCCGCGCTGTCGCGCATGACCTCGTACTCGATCTCCTTCCACCCCAGAAGGGACCGCTCCACCATCACCTGGCTTCGCATGGAGAGGTTCAGCCCGCGCTGCCCGATCTCGATGAGCTCGTCGGCATTGTGCGCGATGCCGCCGCCCGTGCCGCCCAGGGTGTATGCCGGACGGATGATCAGGGGAAAGACACCCTTCTCGGCGATCTCGTGAAGCTGGGAGGCCTTCGTGACGATCCAGCTCTCCGGGACCGGCTCCCCGATGTCGCGCATGAGCTGGCGGAACAGCTCGCGGTCTTCGGCCTTCTGGATGGACTCCAGAGGGGTGCCCAGGAGCTGCACACCGTACTTATCGATGACGCCGGCCTGCGCCAGCGCGACGGCAAGATTCAGGCCCGTCTGCCCACCCAGGGTCGGCAGGAGGCCGTCCGGACGCTCCCGCTCGATGACACGGCTGGCGAACTCCACCGTCAGGGGCTCGATGTAGACCCGGTCCGCCATCTCGGTGTCGGTCATGATGGTCGCCGGGTTGGAGTTGATGAGGACGACCTCGCAGCCCTCCTCGCGCAGCGACCTGCACGCCTGGGTGCCGGCGTAGTCGAACTCGGCCGCCTGCCCGATGACGATCGGGCCGCTTCCGATGACCATCACTTTCCTGATGTTCTCTCTTCTTGGCATGGGGTCGCCTGCTAACCGTCCCTTTCCATCAGCTCCATGAAGCGGTGGAAGAAGTAGTTCGAGTCCACGGGCCCGGGGGATGCCTCGGGATGATACTGGATGCTGAACACCGGCAGCTCCCTGTGGCGGAGGCCCTCCACCGTCCCGTCGTTCAGGTTGGTGTGGGCAACCTCCAGCCCGGTGCCCTTCACGCTGTCAGGGTCCACGGCATACCCGTGGTTCTGGCTGGTGATGTAGACGCGCCCGGACTGCAGGTCCTTGACCGGATGGTTCCCCCCGCGATGCCCGAACTTCAGCTTGAACGTCCGCCCGCCATACCCCCAGGCCAGAAGCTGATGCCCCAGGCAGATGCCCATCAGCGGCTTTGCCTGGCTGAGCCTGCGCACCTGGTCCGCCACGTCCAGAAGGCGCGCGGGGTCGCCCGGGCCGGGAGAGACCACGATGCCGTCCGGGTTGCGCTCCAGGACCTCTTCGGCCTTCACGTCGCAGGGAAAGACGGTGGTCTCGCAGCCCAGCTTAGCCAGCTCGCGCATGATGTTGCGCTTGACGCCGCAGTCCAGCAGGGCGATCCTCCTTCGCACAGGCCCCCGGGCCGGCCAGACGTAAGGCTCGCGGGCCGTGACCTGCCGGACAAAGTCCACCTCCTCATAGGCCTGAGAGGCCGCCACGTAGTCCAGCAGCTCGCGCGTGGACAGTTCGGTGGATATGGCCGCCTTCATCACACCGCGAACGCGGATCCGGCGGGTGATGGCGCGGGTGTCCACCCCGCACATCGCCACGGTTCCGCTCTGTTTCAGAAAGTCCGTGAGACGCCCCTGGCTGCGCCAGTTGCTGGGGGTATCGCACAGCACCCGGACCACGAAGCCGGCCACCTGCACGCGGGAGGACTCCAGGTCATCCTCCGTGATGCCGTAGTTGCCGACCAGCGGATAGGTCAGCGTCAGGATCTGCCCGGCAAAGGACGGGTCGGTCAGCATCTCCTGATAGCCCGTCATCGCCGTGGAGAAGACCGCCTCCCCCGCCGAAGTGCCTCCGGCCCCGATGGACTCTCCCTCGAAGACGGCCCCGTCCTCCAGGGCCAGTATCGCTTTCACCAGATTTGCGCCCCTTTCACAGCGATGAAGCCGCCCCGCTACGCCCGCACCCGGCCCCGCGGAGCCCGCACCAGGTCACCGTGGACAATCTGCCCGCCCACAATGGTGGCCACCGCCCTTCCCCGGAGCTCCCAGCCCGCAAACGGCGTGTTGCGCGACCGCGAGCGGAACGACTCCGGATCCACCGTCCAGCGCTCTTCGGGATCGATGACGGTGATGTCGGCCGGGCTCTGAACCGAAAGACTCCCGCCCGGGATCCCCAGGATGCCGGCCGGGGCGACGGTCATCTTGCGGATGGCGTCCGAAAGACCGATGACGCCGGCACGCACCAGGCGGGTCATGACCAGACCCAGCGCCGTCTCCAGTCCCACCATCCCGAACGCCGCAGCCTGGAACTCGCACTCTTTTTCGTGCGCGGCGTGCGGAGCGTGGTCCGTGGCGATGGCGTCGATGGTGCCGTCGGCCAGCCCGGCACGCACCGCTTCCACATCCTCCGCCGTCCGCACCGGCGGGTTGCATTTCACCATAGTGTCGTAGCCCAGCGCGCTCTCGTCGGTCAGCGTGAAGTATTGCGGGCAGGTCTCGCAGGTGACGCTGACGCCGCGCCTCTTGGCCTCGCGGACCAGTTCGATGGACCGCGCCGTGGAGATGTGCAGGATGTGCAGGCGGCAGCCCGTCAGCTCCGCCAGACGGATGTTGCGCGCCACGTGGATCTCCTCCGCAGCGCGAGGCATTCCTTTCAGGCCCATCAGGGTGGAGACCAGCCCCTCGTTCATCACGCCTCCGCGGGTCAGGGTCCTGTCTTCGCAATGCGTGAGCAGGGGCAGATCGAAGGTGGCGCAGTATTCCATGACGCGCCGGGTCAGCTCCGCCGACTGGAGCGGGAACGCATCGTCCGTGACGGCCACGGCGCCCGCCTCCTTTGCGCCGGCGATCTCGGACATCAGCTCGTTTTCGTTCCCTCGAGTAGCCGCGACGGTGGGCCAGACGCGCACCGGGCTGGTCTCCCGCGCGCGGCGGACCACGAACTCCACCGTGGCCCGGTTGTCCGTGGCGGGGTCCGTGTTGGGCATGGGGACGACCGCCGCGAACCCGCCGGCAGCCGCCGCCCGGCCGCCGCTCTCGATGGTCTCCTTGTATTCGAACCCGGGCTCGCGCAGGTGGACGTGCATGTCGATGAGCCCGGGCGCGACGATCAGGCCCGAAGCGTCGAAGACCACGTCGCCCTCCAGCGCCATCGCGTCCGGCAGATGCTGGCCGCACCAGGCGATGACGCCGTCCTCCACCAGCAGATCCCCCACGGTGTCCAGCCCGTTGCGGGGATCGATGATCCTCCCGCCTTTAATGACCAGCCGCATCGTTCGACCCTCCCAGCAGGAGATAAAGCAGCGCCATCCGCACGGCCACGCCGTTGGTCACCTGCTCCGTGACCACCGAGAACTCGCCGTCGGCGACATCCGGAGTGATCTCGATCCCGCGGTTCATCGGACCGGGATGCATCACCAGCACGTCCGGCCTGGCCTCCCGCAGAACGCTCCGGTCCACCCCGAACGTCTGAGCGTACTCCCGGACCGACGGGAACAGTCCCGCATCCTGCCGCTCCATCTGGATGCGCAGGATATTGACGACGTCGCATCCGCTGAGCCCGCGGCGGAGATCCGTGTAAACCTCCACCGGCAGCCGCTCCACATCGGCGGGCAGCAGGGTGCGAGGTCCCACCAGCCGGACCCGGGCGCCCATCTTCGTGAGCCCCCAGACGTTGGACCGGGCCACGCGGCTGTGCGCGATGTCCCCCACGATGGCCACCGTCAGCCCCCGCAGCGTCCCTTTGTGCTGCCGGATGGTGAGCATGTCCAGCAGCCCCTGCGTTGGATGCTCGTGCGTGCCGTCGCCCGCGTTGATGACCCTCGCGGAGGTGTGGCGGGCGATGAAGTGCGCCGCCCCGCTGGCGGAGTGACGGATGACGAAGGCATCCGCTTTCATCGCGTTCAGCGTCAGGATGGTGTCTTTCAGGGACTCTCCCTTGGCCAGGCTGCTGGTGCTGGCCGAAAATCCGGTGACATCCGCGCTGAGGGTCTTCGCGGCCATCTCGAAGGACATGCGGGTGCGGGTGCTGTTCTCGAAGAACAGGGTCACAACGGACTTCCCCCGCAGGGTGGGCACCTTCTTGATGGGACGGGAGAGGATCTCCTTCATCTCCTGCGCCTGGTCGAGGATGAGCTGGATCTCCTCCGGGCTCATCTCCCTGAGCGCAAGGATGTTCCGGTTGAGCGCGCTCATCTGTCTCCCTCACCTCCTCCGGGCTTGCGGATGACCACCCGGTCCGCGCAGGGGTCGTCGCCCAGCATGACCAGAACCTCTTCCTTCCGCGACGTGGGCAGGTTCTTGCCGACGTAGTCCGCGCGGACCGGAAGCTCGCGGTGGCCGCGGTCCACCAGCACCGCCAGCTGAATGGCCGCGGGCCGTCCGAAATCAATGAGCGCCTCCAGGGCGCTGCGGACGGACCGTCCGGTGAACAGCACGTCGTCCACCAGAACGACCGTCTTGCCCGTCAGGGAGCACGGAATGTCCGTGGGGACCAGTTGCGCGGTGCGCGAGCCGTAATCGTCACGGTAGAGCGAGATGTCCAGGGTCCCCAGGGGGAGCTCCACCCCCTCGATGGCCTGCACGGCATCCCGGATCCTGCGCGCCAGCGGAACGCCTTTCTTCTGGATGCCCACGAAGACCAGCCCGCCGGCCCCGTGGTTGCGCTCGATGATCTCGTGGGCGATGCGGGTTATGGCCCGGCGGATCTCATCGCCGTCCATCACCTGCACGCTTTCGGTCCTGGCCATTGCGCCGCCCTTTCCTCGCCTTTGACCGGTCTCCCCGCGCAGCGCCACAAAAAAAGCCCCCCTGCGTTGAGTCGCAAGGCGGCCGTTCGTGCCGAACTTCACGTTGTCGCCGTCCCCTTGCAGGCCTCGCAGGACCAACTTAAAGGTGACGCACCAGGGTTTTCTCGAGGGCATTCTAAGCGCGGCGGGCGGCACTGTCAATAGCCAGGCGGTGGTTTTTATGCGGACCGCCGGAAACAGAGAGCCTCCGCCGGGGGCGGAGGCTCTGCAGGGAACGAGCTTTCCGGTCAATCGTCCGGAGCGCTACCTGCGGCGGCGGAAGCGGAAGAGACCGAGGCCGCCGAGCCCGCTCAACACTCCGAGCTGGAAGAACACCGGCTCGGGGATGGGAACGATCGTCAGGACGTCCTGAGCGGGCGTCCCGCGCTCGTAGCCCAGCGTGCTGGTCTCCCAGGCGAGGTTCAGGACCCGCACGTCACCGATGCCGCTGGTCCAGCCATAGGTATTGGCATGTGCCACGAACTTGTTGTTGACCGGGTTCTCGGTGTTGATCCAGCCCTGATACTGCCAGATCGCCTTCTGCAGAAGGTCCGCGTCGGCATTGCGCTGTCCCAGTGTGTTCAGATAGTCGAAGCCCGGAAGAACGCCGGCACGGAACTGGGAATACAGAAACGCTGTCTTCGGCTGAAGATTGTCCTTGACCGGATCACCGGTCGGCTGCAGGATCTGCGCGGAGACCCCAATCACCCGGAACGTGTTGTTCGGCAGGAAGTAGAGATACTCGTTCGTTTGCACGCAGAATGTGGTGAAGGCGACGTTCAACGGCTGCGTGAGATTCGGGGTCACGAACTCGCCCCCGTTGGAGTTGCCCCAGCTGTCCAGGAAACCGATGATGTCGCCCACGGCCACGTTGTCGGGACCGACGAACGGGTTCAACGGACTGAAGGGCGTGTCCGCTGCCGCTGTGCCGGCCGCGATGGCCACAGCCGCCAGTGCCAGGCAGATCCGGGAAAGCCATTTACTTTGAGTCACAAAACCTCTCCTTTCAGTATCCTGAACGAGCGCGCGCTCCGGGCTGGATGCCCCTGTGCCACGCAGCCGCGCGCATGCAGTCGGCCTGGTGTCCGTCGACACGAGGAGCTTTTGCTGAGCGGGCTGCCGGAAGCAATCATCCGCTCCGGCGAACCGCCCGGCGGGAGACCCGCCGTGCGTCACCTCCCTTTTCCGCGCTTCCGGCCTACCAAATCAATTCAAGGGTAACACGCGGAAATGATTCTGCCAACAGTTTGAAGAAAAACCCGTATTCTTTACAGGGGGAAGAAACGGCGCTACACCACGGGGACGCCCGAGCGGCGCAGACGCTCGAAGACCTCTTCGCGCAGCTCGCCGAGCACCTGTTCCTGCAGCGCGGGAGGCACGCTTCCCACCAGCTTCAGCGTCACCTTCGCCGCATCGAAGGCCGATATGCCCTGCGAGCGGAACGGGGGGGTCAGGCCGTGCCGGGCGGACACTGCGGCTCCGGCTTCGTCCAGCACCGCGCTCGCCTGTTCCAGGTCCGCCGACGCCGCCACACTGACCTCGAGCGACACCGTCACCTCCCCCCGCGAATGATTGCAGACCGTGGTGATGTCGCCGTTCGAGAGGATATAAAGCCGCCCCTGCGCGTCTCGCAGGCGGGTGGTGCGCAGCCCGATCTCGCAGACCGTCCCGGTAACGGCTCCGACGGTGATGATCTCCCCCACCCCGAACTGGTTCTCCAGCAGGATGAAGAAGCCGCCGATGACGTCCCGCACCAGCCGCTGCGCCCCGAAACCGATGGCCAGCCCCGCCACGCCGGCGGCCGTGATGAGCGGCATAGGGTCCACCCCCAGCGCCTTCAGCGCCAGAATGCCGAACACGACCGACAGCGTGTACGAGGCTGCGCTGCGCGCCAGGCTGGCCAGGGTCTCGATGCGCCGGGCGCGCACGGGGTCCACCGGAAGCAGACGCACCGGCCGGGAGATCCTCCGCACCGCCGCCGAAGCCAGCCACCTGAGCACCCCGTAGACGACGGCCAGCTTCAGGAGCTGCAGCCCCCCCGAGAGCGCTGTCTCCCGCATCTCCTGCCAGCCGGGCGACCCCAGAACACCCGCGATCCAATTCTGCATCCTCATCTCCTCCGCTGACTCAAGGGGTTCCGTGCTCCCACTGTGCCAGGCGCGCCTCCCAGTCGATGCCGCCTCCCCGGTAGCAGATGCGGTTGTAGATGCACCCGGCGCAATGGGGGCCGAAGGAGGGTGCATAGCCCTCTTCCGCCTCGATACGGCGGGCCACGCGGTGGATCTCCTCCTCCAGCGATTCCAGATCCTCCGCCGTGAACTCCGCCGTCGCCCGGCTTCCGGACCCCGGCGCAAGGAGGCTGGCCCGGACCGGGCGGCCCGGGAAATGGTGACGCACCAGCAGCGTGTAGCACCCGAGCGCAAGGCTTTCCCGCACGTCGGCGGGAGTCAACTGTCCGGCCGCACTCTTGTAATCGATGATCTCCAGAGAGCCGTCCGGATGCTCATCCAGGCGGTCCAGCCGTCCGGTCAGCACGAAGCCGCCGTAGTCCCGCCTGAGCTGCTTCTCCAGAAGGAGGACGCGGCTCTTCTGCGTCTCCGCGGCGCGCCGGTAGTTCCTCAGAATCTCCACGCCCGCTTCGCGGAACCGGGCTTCCTGTTCCGCGGACCGGAAGCCGGAAGAGACCCAGTGGGCCTCCAGCAGGTCCGCCAGCGCGTCTTCGCTCACGGCGGCAGCGCCTCCCAGCGAATGGAAGGCGTGAAGGGTGCGGTGCATCACCGCGCCGAAGGTGTCGTAGGGATCGGGACGGTAGTACACTCGAGCGATGCGGTCCACGTACGTGAAGCGGTACTGAAGAGCGCACTGGAGCCAGGACTGGATGCGCGTCGGAGAGAGGATCAGCCTGCGCTCTTTCTTCCGGGAGGCCATCGCGGAGGACATTATAGCCTTGCGGAGGGCGGTTCGTTCGGCTCTGATAATCTTTGCGCTGTGGCCGGCGCTGGCCGCTCCGGCCGGAGAGGCGCCGCTTGAGGCCTCGCGCGTCCGCTCCGCCTGTCTGAACGCCCTGGGGAAACGGTCCGGAGCCATCGCCGTGATGGATGTGGCAAGCGGGCGGGTGCTTGCCTGCGTGCCGGAGGAAGCCTGCGCGCAGAAACATCCCCCGGGATCGGCGGCCAAGCTGGCGACGGCGCACGCGGGTCTGATGTCCGGCGTCATCAGCGAGGACACGGTCTTCGACTGCCGGGGAGCCATCCGCGTGGCGGGCAGGATCCGCCACTGCTCTGTACCAGGCGGCCACGGGCGCCTGAGTCCGGGGGACGCCCTGGCTCAGAGCTGCAACATCTGGTTCTACCGGGCCGGGCGGCGCATCGGACGGCGTGCCATCCTGAGGTCGTGGGAGCTGCTGGGAGGGGCGGTCCAGACAGGGACCTGCCGCACCGTCCCGGTGGAGCGTCTTGCCGCTGCCGGAGAAGGCATCCGGGTGAGTCCGCTGGAGATGGCCGCGATCTGCCGGACCATCGCCCTGAAGCGCAACGACCCGGAAAGCCCGTGCCGGATCCTGGCGGCCGGCATGGAAGCGGCGGTCGTCCGGGGGACCGCGCGGGCTCTGGCCGGTCTGCAGGCCCGTCCGGCGTGCAAGACCGGCAGCCCACAGCATTCCACAGACCCCCTGAAACGGCACGGCTGGCTGGTGGGCTACGCTCCGCGCGATCGCCCGCAGATCGCGTTCGCCGTCTTCTGCCGGGAAGGGAACGCCTATTCCAGCGCGGTCCCCGTGGCCGAGCGGATGCTGCGGGAGCTGTTCCCCCGGGGGCCGGGGCAGCGCAGATGAGAAGCCTGCTTTGCCTATGGGTTGCGGCGGCCGCCGCGCCGCAGGCGATCGCGGGGTCCGGAGACGTTATCCGCGTCGGGCTTTGGAAGGAAGCAAGCGCGCCGGTCCGCGTGAAGGTCTCCGGCGCCATGATGGCGGGCGGCGGGGTTGGCCGGGTCTGGAAGGTGTCGGCGGAGGGCGGACGGCTCCGGGTGGAGCCCGCGGGCCGGACAGCCGGGCGGGTCTCGCTTCGCGGCGCCCCGCAGATGACCATCAGCGGCGGCGCTTCGACCGTGACCGCTCCGGGCGAGCTGGTTCTGAGCGCGCGCAACGGGCGGCTGAACGGCATCCTGATCCTCCCCCTCGAGGAGTACGTGGCGCGGGTGGTGGCAAGAGAGATGCCGCAGGACTGGCCGGAAGAGGCGCTGGCGGCGCAGGCCGTGGCCGCCCGAAGCTTCGCCCTGGCGTCCCTCCGCAGGCACGCCCGCGAAGGGTTCGACGTGTGCAGCCTGACGCACTGCCAGCTCTGGTCCCCGTCACCGCCCCCGGCGCGGGCCGTTCAGGCCGCCCGGAGGACGGAAGGCTGGATTCTGACCGCCGCAGGGCAGCCTCTCCGGGCGCCGTACAGCAGCACGTGCGGGGGCCACACAGCCGACGGAGCGCCGGTAGGGCTGCCCGCCGCCTGCGCGGCGGTGCGCGACGGCCCGCCCGGACGCGAGTTCTGCCGGGCGTCTCCCCACTTCCGCTGGCAGGCCCGCCTGTCCCCCCGGGAGCTCGGCCGCATGGCCGGTCTTCCGGCGGGGCGGACTCCGGAGATCACCGTCCTGGCGCGGGACCGGAGCGGGCGCGTGACACGGGCGAGACTGGGGACAACAGAGCTGGACGGAGGAGCGCTCCTGATGCGCGCCGGCCGCACGCTGGGATGGGCGGAGGTGAAATCCTGTCTGTTCACCCTGCGCCGGGAGGGGGCCCTCACCGTGCTGGACGGGCGAGGGCTGGGACACGGGGCGGGGCTGTGCCAGTGGGGAGCGCGCGGGCGCGCGCTGCAGGGGCAAAACTGGAAGCAGATTCTGAAAGCCTACTTTCCGAAGGCGAGGCTCGAACGGCGGTGAGAAGGCCTGTCTGTCCGATGGCCCGGGGCGCCATCCTGCTTCTGGCGCTCGCGTTTCCCGCCCCCGCAGGGCCGGCTCCGGCATCCTCGCCCGTCGAAGAGGCCGCAAGGGCCGACGCGTCCGTCCGCCGACAGGCCTGCGCCCTGGCGAGGTGGGCGGTGGAGCAGAAGGCCGCCGGGCGTCCGCTCTCGCCCCTGCCCGTCCGGCCGCAGGGACTGCTGGCAAAGCCGGCCCCGTGCTTCGTGACCATCAGCGTGGACGGCCGCAGGCGGGCCTGCACCGGCACCTTCGTGCCCCAGGCCCCGGCACTGGCGCAGGAGATCGTCCGTTGCGCCGTGCGCGCCTGGACACTGGATCCGCGCAGCCCCCGCGTGAAGCGCGAGGAGCTGCGCAGGGCGGAGTTCTCCGTCACCATTCCCGGGCCGCGGCGGACGGTCTCCGACCCTTCCGCCTATCCTCCGGCAGACTACGGGCTGGTGGTCTCGAGCGGCGGGAGAAGCGGCGTGCTGCTGCCGGGGGAGGCGAAGACCTCCCGCTGGCAGGCGCGGGAGGCGCGTCGTCAGGCCGCTATCGCCGAAGGCGCACCCGTCACGTTCCAGGTGTTCCGCGCCGTGACTTTCCGCGAGCGGGAGCGGAAACGGGGGGAGGCCGGCGCTTCCCACCCGGCTCCGGCCTCCCGTCTGCTCAGCAGGTGAGGAGAAATCCTCTCAGCGGGACGGCGGCCCTCCCGCCCGTGGACCGCGGCCGGCCCCGGCAGGGCGCTCGCCCGAGGCGGGCGGCGCAGGCCTCCGGGGACGGCAGTTCTCCCGCATCCAGTCGCGGGCGGCAGCCCACTGATTGGCGGTCAGGACGTCCTGAACCGCCTTCATCGCAGCCGAAGTGAGCTCCCGGGCTTTCTGGCGACGCTCGTCCGGCGTCAGGCTCGGGTCGCTCTGCAGGGCTTCCAGATCCGCCCGGAGCTTCTCCTGGATGGCCGAGACCTGCGCCTTCTGGCCAGCGCTGGCGCCGATGGCGTCCAGCGCCTGCATCAGGCACTCCACACGCGGCGCGGGGCCCGGCACCGGCCTGGGCCGCGGGCGCGGACAGTTCTGGGACATCCAGGTTCGGATGGTCTCCCGCTGCCGGGCCGTCAGGGTGTTCTGGATGGCCAGGAACGCCTCGGCCCTCAGGTTGCGGATCTTGATGTGCTTCTGGTCGCGCGGGAGGGACTGGTCGTTCCAGACGGCGCGGACGTCCGCGGCCAGCTGCTGCCGGATGGACTCGATCTGCGCCCGCTGGCCGGCGGTGACGCCGGCAGCGTTCATGGCCTGCTCGATACACTCCTTCCACTGACCGCCCGTCGCCGGGTCGGCGCCCACCCCGAACCATTCCGGGTTCAATCCCTGAGCGTGAGCTCCGGGCGCGGCCGCGAAGACCAGCACCGGCAGGAGCGCAAGCGCGAACAGAGTTCTGATGTTCATTTCTCTACCTCTTCCATCAACGGGAATGGCGATGAAGAGCTCTTCTCACCGGTGAGACGCAACGCGCAACGGAGTCCTTAACAGCGGGGGCCTGCGGCGGGTCGGGGGCTGCCGCGGCGGAGGCGCCGCAACGGAAAGGGCCCGGAGGACGGCTCGAGCCTTCCTCCGGGCCCCGTCAGGTCCGGGCCTCAGTCTCCGGACAGCCAGTCCGTGTGGAACACTCCCTCGCGGTCCACCCGCTCATAGGTGTGGGCGCCGAAAAAGTCGCGCTGGGCCTGGATCAGGTTGGCGGGGAGCCGGTCTCTCCGGTAGCTGTCGAAATAGCAGATAGCCGAGCTGAAGGCGGGCACCGGAATGCCCATCCGGACCGCCTCGCCGACCACCCTGCGCCAGTTGTCCTGCGCGGACTGGACCGCGTCCCGGAAATACGGCGCAAGCAGCAGGTTGGCCAGGTCCGGCTCGGCATCGAACGCCTCCTTGATCCGCTCCAGGAAGCGAGCCCGGATGATGCACCCCTCGCGCCACATCAGGGCGATCTGCCCGAAGTTCAGCCCCCAGCCGTACTCCTTCGACGCCTCCCGCATCAGAGCGAAGCCCTGTGCGTAGGAACAGATCTTGGAAGCGTAGAGCGCGTCCCGGATGGCTTCCACGAAAGCGGCCCTGTCGCCCGCATAGTCCGCCTGCGGCCCGCGGAGCACCCGCGACGCGGCGACCCTCTCCTGCTTGATCGCCGAGATGCACCGGGCGAAAACGGCCTCGGTGATCGTGGGGGTCGAGATCCCCAGGTCCAGAGCGATCTGGGACGTCCACTTGCCGGTGCCCTTCTGGCCGGCCGTGTCCAGAATCACATCCACCAGCGGCCTGCCCGTCTCCGGGTCTTTCTTCGCGAAGATGCGGGCGGTGATGTCGATGAGGTAGCTGTCCAGATCGCCCGCGTTCCAGCGCGAGAACGTCTCGTGCAGCTCCTCAGCCGGCATTCCCAGCGCCGTGGACATGATGAAGTAGGCCTCCGAGATGAGCTGCATGTCGCCGTATTCGATGCCGTTGTGCACCATCTTGACGAAGTGCCCGGCGCCGTCCGGCCCTACCCAGTCGCAGCACGGAGACCCGTCCGCCACCTTCGCCGCGATGGCCTGAAGGATGGGCTTCACGTGAGGCCACGCTTCCGGGGATCCGCCCGGCATAATGCTCGGGCCGTGGCGCGCGCCCTCCTCTCCCCCGGAGACGCCCGTGCCGATGTACAGCAGCCCCTTTTCTTCCAGCTCCCGCGTGCGGCGGATGGTGTCTTTGAAGAAGGAGTTGCCGCCGTCGATGATGATGTCTCCCGGCTCCAGCAGCGGGACGAGCATCTGGATGAAGTCGTCCACGGCCTGCCCCGCCTTCACCATCAACATCACCTTGCGGGGTCTGGCAAGCAGCCCGACGAACTCCTCCAGGCTATGCGCGCCCACGATATCCCGCCCCTGCGCCCGGCTGGCCAGGAAATCGTCCACCTTGCTGACGGTCCTGTTGTAGACCGCCACCTTGAACCCGTGGTCGCTCATATTGAGCACCAGGTTCTCGCCCATCACCGCCAGGCCGATGAGGCCAATGCTGGCGTCACCCATACCAGGTCGTCTCCCGTTCTATCCGTTGATTTGTCGAGCGAGCAGGTCAGCGCCTGCCGCAGAACCTCGGGCGGGAAGCCCGCTTAGCCTTCACTCTTCCGCGCCCAGGCTGAAGGCCGCCTCGAGATCGTGCTCGCTGTAGTGGCGGAACGCCACGTGCGTGTGAGAGCTGAGGATGCCTTCGATCCGGTGCAGATGCTCGGTGACCACGTCCGCCACCTCCTCCGGATCCCGCACGCGGACGACCGCGATCAGGTCGAACTCGCCCGTCACGGAATACACCTCCGTGACCCCCTTCACCTTCAACAGCTCCTCCGCGGTGCTGGATACGCAGCCCCGCTTCACGTTCAGCATCACAAATGCCGTCGTCACGTCCTCACTCCCCGTTCCGCTTGCCGCGACCCGTCCCTCCCGAATCACTTCAGGCGGACGATGGTCGCCCCTTCGCCGCCCTCCCCTGGCTCCGCCAGCTCCAGAGATGCCACCGCGGGATGGCGGCGCATGAACTCCCAGACCGCCCGGCGCATGACGCCGGTGCCCTTGCCATGGATCACCCGCACCCGTTCCAGCCCGGCCAGGCAGGCATCGTCCAGGTAGCGGTCCAGCGCCTGAAGAGCATCCTCCACCCTCTGGCCGCGAAGCATGATCTCGGGCGAGACGCTGGCCGTTTTCTGAAGCTGCAGCCTCCCCGTCCTTAGATCCGCCCGGCCGGCGCCCTCCTGTTCGCCCGGGTCCACCCGCTCCAGGCGCTCCGGCGAGACCCTTGCCTCCACGTTGCCGAACCGGACCAGCGCCTCGGTCTCCGTGGCATCCTCCAGCATCACCCCGATGGCTCCCACGCCGGCCATCCGGACCCGGTCCCCCTTCCGCAGCCCGACGGGCCCGGCTTCGTCCCGGGCGGCGGGCGGCTGCCCGTCCACGGCGCCCTCGACGGCGGTCTCCATTCTCTGGATGAGCCTCTTCGCCTTGCCGGAGAGTCCTTCGGTGTGCTGGGTGTGCCGTCTGTGGGTGCGCAGTTCCCGGAGCACCTGTTCCAGCTGGCGCTGGAGATCTTCGATGACCCGCCGCGCTTCCGCCTGCACTTCGTCCCGGACCTGCCTGCGTGCCTCGCTCAGCCGTTCAAGTTCCTGCTGGTATCTTGAGCGTAGCTGCTCAGCCTCCTTCCTGGCCTCCTCCGCGAGACGCTCCCGCTCCATCGCCTGCGCGCGCAGCGACTCCACCTGCCGGATCAGAGCGTCCGTCTCGTGCGCCTGCCCCTCCAGCGCACGCCCGGCCGCCCGGATCACCTCCTCCGGCATCCCGAGGCGCGACGCGATGTGCAGGGCGTGGCTCGCTCCCGGCACCCCGATGAGCAGACGGTAAGTGGGCTCGAGCGTCTCCCGGTCGAACTCCACGGAGGCGTTCTCGAAGTCGGGATGGCTGAAGGCGAACCGCTTCAGCTCGCCGTAGTGCGTGGTGGCCACCACGCAGACCCCCCGGGCGGCCAGATGCTCCAGCACGGCGGATGCCAGGGCCGCTCCCTCCGCGGGATCCGTTCCCGCGCCGATCTCGTCGAAAAGCGCCAGCCCGCCCGGGCAGATATCCCTGAGCGTGCTGACGATGTTGCGGATGTGCCCGGAGAACGTGGAGAGCGACTGCTCGATGCTCTGCTCGTCGCCAATATCCGCGAAGACGTCCGGGAAGACGCCGCACTCGCTGCCCTGGGAGGCCGGGATCTGAAGGCCCGACTGCGCCATCAGCGCGAGGAGCCCGATGGTCTTCAGGGTGACCGTCTTCCCTCCCGTGTTGGGGCCTGTGATGAGAAGCCCCCGGAAATCCAGGCCCAGCCTGATGTCGATGGGGACCACTTCACCCTTCAGCAGGGGATGACGCGCCGCAACGATGTTCAGCATCGGCGAGCGCCGGAGCACGGGCTGGACGGCCCTTTGCGACTCGGCCAGAAGCGCCTTCGCGTTGACCAGGTCCAGATGTCCCAGCGCCGAACAGCTGCGGCGCAACTCCCCGGCGCGGGCCGCGACCCTTGCGGTGAGCTGACGCAGGATGCGCTCGACCTCCTCCCGCTCAGCAGCTTCCAGCTCGCGGAGGCGGTTGGCGAGCTCCACCACCGCCTGCGGCTCCACGAACAGGGTGGCCCCGCTGGCGCTGGCATCGTGCACGATCCCCGGCACTGCGGAGCGATGGTCGGAACGCACCGGCAGGCACCAGCGTCCCTGACGCGTGACGATCACCGGATCCTGGAGCGCGTCCCGCAGGGAGGAGGACGAGATGAGGCTGTTCAGCTTCTCCTGAATGCGTCCGGTGACCGTGCGGATGTCCCGCCGGAGGCGGGCCAGCTCTGGCCCCGCGCTGTCGCGCACCTCCCCTGCGTCGTCGATGGCCTCGGCAATGGCTTTTCGCAGGTCCGGCACGCCTTCCAGCCCGTCGGCCACTCCCGCCAGCAGGGGACACGAAGCCGACTGTTTCTTCAGGAACGCGCGGAGCCGCTCCGCGGCCGCAGCGGTCTCGTGCACGTCCAGCAGCTCCCGCCCGGTGAGCGACCCCGCCAGCAGGGCCTTCTCCAGATGCGGCATCAGATCCCGCGCTCCGCCGAGCGGCATTCCTCCGAAGGACTCCAGGAGCCTGCGGCCTTCGGCGGTCTCCCTTTGTGCCCTCTCGATCTCGTCGAAATCGGCTGACGGCACCAGCTCCAGCGCGCGGCGCCGGCCCATGCTCGTGGAGCAACGCTCGGCGAGCTGTTCCAGCACTCTGCCGTATTCCAGAAGTCTGAGCGCGTTCTCGTTCATCGCTTGCGGCAGCCGCCGGGCCGCCGGAGGCATTGTAGCGGAATCCGGCGCGGGCGGGCACTCCGCCGGAGGCTGCTGAACGGAATGAATTATGTTCCTGCGGCAACGCACGATATGGAACAGATACAAAGGATGGGGGCGGCCGCCCCGCGGCGCTCCGGTCCAAAGCCCGCGACAAGTAAGGAACCATCAGAAATGAGCCTGGTTTGGACGAAAGACTGCAGCGTGGGACACCCTCAGGTCGACGATCAGCACAGAAAGCTGTTCGACGCCGCCAACCGGCTGTTCGATGCGATGAAAGCCGGTCAGGGCAGGGAGGTGGTGGGCCCGCTGATCAACTTTCTGGCAGACTACGTGGACAAGCATTTCAAGGCGGAAGAGGCCCTGATGGCCTCCTCCGGCTATCAGGACACCTGGAGGCATCAGGGCGAGCATCAGGCGTTCGTAGAGACGTTTCAGAAACTGGCCGCGCAGTACGAGCGCGAAGGCGCCGGCCCCGTGCTCTCGATCCAGCTTCAGCGCACCGTCAGCGACTGGCTGATGGATCACATTTTGAAATCTGACCGCCGCGTGGGGCTGCACCTGCAGCAAAGCAAGGCGGCCTGAGGATCTGCCGCAGTCTCCGGAAAGCTGCCGGAGGGGTCCACAGATTCCTCCGGCAGCTTTCTGCCGTACCGGAGCGCCACTGCCGCTGGAAGGCCGAAGGGCGCTGCGGACTTCTCCACCCCGGTTGCGGAACCGTCGAGAGCCGTTGACGGGGAAGAGATGGATGTGGTAGGTAACCCGGTGGAAGCCGCCGCGCGTGAGGGCGCGTCTAATAATGAGAGAGAAACCCTCCTCCGCCGGGTCAGGGGACCGCTCCGGCCCGCGCGGAGGGTACGGGGAGAGGAGCCGGCTGACGATGATCTTTCTCGTGAAAGCGACTGCGAAGAGACTGCTGCCTGCCGCACTCTGCGCGGCCGCGGCGATGGCCGCCGCTTCGGCCAACGCCGCGCCGAAGATCGCGTTCGAGAAGACCCAGGTGGACTTTGGAACGCTGGGTCAGGGCAAGTCGGTGGACCTGGTCTACCGGTTCAGAAACACCGGCGACCAGGAGCTGACCATCGGTAACATCCACGCTTCCTGCGGCTGCACGAACGCCACGGCCGCCAAACGGTCCCTGAAGCCCGGCGAAGCCTCGGAAATCCGGGCGAAGTTCAACTCCGGGAGCTTTCGCGGCAGGATCACAAAGACCATCACCGTCGAGACCAACGACCCGGACAACCGGGCTGTGCAGCTGACGGTGGTCGGCTACGTGAAGCCCTCCGTCGAGGTCTTCCCGCAGAGCATCAACTTCGGGACTCTCAAGAAAGGGCGCACGTTCCAGCAGACGGTGGTGCTGAAGCCGGAGGATCCGTCCAAGTTCACCATCCGCAGTGTGGACGCCCGCGCGCCGTTCATCACCGTCGGCCAGCCCGTGCGCTCGAAGTCTGTCGCGGGCGCGTGGGAGCTGCACGTGAAGATCGACTCCTCCCGCGAAAGGACCGGCCGCGTCTATGACATGATCCAGATCCGCACGGATGTGCCCGTCCAGCCGCTGGTGGTGGTCCGGGTCATCGGTGCGGTGGTGGAATAGTCCGGTGAGGGTCCGGACATGAACAGCCGGGCGCGCTCCACTCTCGGCGGAGCGGCAGGCATCGCGCTGGTCTCCGTCATTCTGGCGCTGGCCGTCAACGCGGCCGTGCCGGGGGGCATCCCGGTCTTCACGCCGCCGCCATCGCCCCCGGGAGAGCCGCTGGACTTCGTCCAGGTCTGGGAGGCGTTCGACCGGAAGGACGCCGTCTTTATCGACGCCCGCCCGGCGGACGAGTACGAATACGGGCACATCCCGCGCGCCATCAATGTGCCCTGGCTGGACCGCGACCGCCACCTCCCTGAGTTGCGCCGCCGGATCCCGCCGGAGCGGAAGATCATCGTTTACTGCGACGGCGAGGAGTGCCAGGCGTCCAACAAGCTGAGCGCCTGGCTGAAGGACCGGGGATGGAAGCGCGTCTACGTGTTCACCGACGGCTACCCTTCTTGGCTTGCGGCGGGGATGGAGATCGCGAAAGGGGAGGCGCCGTGACCGGCCGCGCGCGGCTGCGGCGGGCGGTCACGCTGGCCGTGCGCCTCGCGCTGGGAGCAGTGTTCATCTACGCCAGCCACGACAAGCTCGCGGGCTCGCAGCTGTTCGTGGACGCAGTGGACAACTACCGCCTTCTGCCGCGTCCGTTGCTCTATCCGTTCGCCGTCATCCTGCCCTGGGTGCAGTTCCTGACGGGGGTCTGCCTGGTCACCGGCGCGTTCGTCCCCGGCGCGGCCCTGCTGTCGGCCGGGATGTATGCAATGTTTCTGGCGGCGATGGCGAGCGCCATCCTGCGCGGGCTGGACATCAGCTGCGGGTGTTTCAATCTGGAGGCGCAGGGGCAGAAGGTGGCCTGGGTCTCGCTGTGGCCGAGGCTTGCAGGGCTGGCCGGCAGTGTCTTCGTGATGGCCGCATGCGGGACCTTCGAGTGGCCTCTTTCCCGGCTGGCGCGGGCCGGCGAGCACGATCGAGAGGTGAAAGGCTGATGTATGTGACGTGCCCGGTCTGCTGGCACTCTGTCGTGACGGTCGCGGTCTGCCAGTCGTGCGGCTTCCGGCAGTGCCTCGAGTACGAAGGGCCGGTCTGCAGGGTCTGCGGCGGGGTCTGCCGGGCCGAGACGAAAAGCGAGGAGGCGTCCGGCGCGCCCGCCCCGCAGGCGGCCTGAGCGCCGCGGACCAGCCCCCGCAGGAGACGCAGCGCCCGGCCCCCTCCCGGGCCGGCCCTGCCTTGCGCGCGGTCCGTTTCCGGCACCGGCGGCGGCTGTGTCCGGTGCCCGGCGCTTCGCCGTCAGTCCCGGACCTGTTCCCCGTCCTGCGGACGCCGTCCGGACAGGATGAGCCCCAGAAGCCGGAGCGCCCCCGCCTTGTCCAGCGGCTCGTTGCCGCTGCCGCACTTCGGCGAATGGACGCAGGACGGGCATCCCTCATCGCAGGGGCAGTCGCGCAAAAGCTCCAGGGTGTCCGTGAGCAGCTCCTTCAGCCTCAGATAGCAGGCGCTCGCGATGCCCACCCCTCCGGGATAAGCATCGTAGATGAACACCGTCGCAAGGCCGCCGGTGTCCAGATGGTACGGGTGCGAAATGCCGCCCACATCCCAGCGGTCGCACGAAGCCACGAGAGGTGTCAGGCCGATAGCGGCGTGCTCGATGGCGTGGATGCTGCCCATCAGGTCGAAGCCGTCGTCGGTGAGACGGCGCACAAGCTCCCAGGGCACGGTGAACCAGAGCCCCTCCGTCAGGAAGCTCTGCCCGGGCAGGTCCAGATCCTCCACGGCAAGCACCGCATCCGAGTACAGGTCGATCTTGCGGTAGGCGACCACCCTGCAGGTGACCTCCACTCGCCCGAAATGCGCGGTGGCCGCCCCCAGCGGAGCGCTCTCCACCTCCTCCAACACCCTCAGCTCCACCTCTTCAGCCGCGCGGGTGTAGTACGGGAACTCTCCAGGCTCCACCACCGCTTCCCGAGCGACCAGGTTCAGACTGACCACGCGATACGTCTCACCCTGATGGAGGTAGATGGCGCCCTCGTGAACCTCCCGGAACGCGCGCTCGGCGTCCACCTCTCCCAGTTCCTGCCCGGAGCGGGTGACGATGCGGAACCGGGATGAAGACGACGAACGGATGCTCACACGCGCGGCCGGGTAGTCGTCCGGCAGATAGTAAAACCTCCCCGCACGGAAGCCCAGATCGCCCTCGGCGCACAGCTGCCAGGCCAGCCGGGGAGCGTCCTCAGTGAACTCGAGAAGATCCTGCTCCGTGGCCGGAAGCTCGAAGACCGCGCAGCAGATGTGGGGAGCCAGAATGTATTCGTTGGAGGGATTGACCAGTACTCGCTCGTGGCCTTTCTCGAAGAAGTATGAAGGGTGAGTCATCAGGTACTGGTCCAGAGGATCCTCCAGAGCGACCAGAACGCTGATAGCCTCCTCGCGCCCCCGCCCGGCACGACCCGCCTGCTGCCAGGCGCTGGAGATGGTGCCGGGAAACCCCACCAGCACCGTCGCATCCAGCCCCCCGACATCCACGCCCAGTTCCATCGCCTCGGTCGAGACGACTCCCACCAGACTCCCGTCGAACAGGCGGCGCTCGATCTCCCGCCGCTCCTCCGGACGGTAGCCGGCGCGGTAGGACATCACAAGGCCGCGCAGATCAGGGCTGTCGTGCTCCAGCTGCTCCCGGGCATAGCGCAGGATCAGCTCGGCGCTGCGGCGCGCCCGGGTGAAGGTGATGTTACGGATGCGGTCCGAGACCAGGCCGGCGAAAATGCCGGTCGCCTCGCTGTGGGCGCTGCGGCGGCGCCCGTCGCTTCCCAGAACGGGCGGGTTCCAGAAGACGAACTTGCGGGGCCCGCGGGGCGAGCCATCATCATCGATGACGCTTACATCCACCCCGCTCAGACCCCGGGCCAGCTCCCGTGGGTTGGCGATGGTGGCGCTGGTGAAGATGAACTGCGGGCGGGCTCCGTAGTGGCGGCAGATCCGGCGGAGCCTGCGCAGGACACACCCGACGTGCGAGCCGAACACCCCGCGGTAGGTGTGCATCTCGTCAACCACCACGAACTCCAGACGGCGGAAGAAACGCGCCCAGGCGGCGTGGTTCGGCAGGATGCCCTGATGCAGCATATCGACGTTGGACAGCACCAGTCTGGCCGTCCGCCGTGCCGCGGCCCGGTCATCGCGGGACGTATCGCCGTCATAGGAGCAGAGAGTCACCCGTCCCGGCAACCGGAACTGCTTCAGCTTGCCGAGCTGGTCCTGCGCCAGGGCCTTGGTGGGGTAAAGGTACAGGGCGGTGGCCGAGTGGTTGGCGAGAAGCCGCTCCAGGACGGGCAGGTTGTAGCAGAGGGTCTTTCCGCTGGCCGTCCCGGTGACGACCGCCACGTTCCGGCCCTCCCGGACGGCGTCCAGGGCGGCAGCCTGATGCGTGTAGAGAGCCTCCACCCCCAGGTCCCGGAGCGCCCGGAGCAATGCATCGGGCAAGGGGCGGCGGGGCGTGGCGAAGCGCGGCTCCCGGGGAGGGATGTCCTCCACGTGCACGATCTGACCGGCGTAGCCCTCCGACCGGCGGATGCGCTCGAGGAACTGGAACGGTGTCATCCGGGAAGCCTGGCCTCCGGTGGATTGTGACGGCGAACGGGCGTTCGCGTCAAGCGGGTCTGAGAACGCGGAACGCTCCACTGCCTCGCAGCGGAGCGTCCTTCCAAAATGCGTCCAGCGCCTTCCGGCTAGAGCCGCTCGATCTGACTGAACTCCAGCTCCACCGGGGTATCGCGTCCGAAAATGGAGATGAGCACCTTGACCGTCTCTTTCGGGACGTTCACATCCTCGATCTTGCCGGTGAACTCCGCGAAGGGACCGCTCACCACGCGGACCACATCACCCACAGCCCACTTGACGCGCGGAGGCTGCTTCGGACCGTCCACCGCCTGCAGGATGCCCTCGATCTCCCGGTCCTGCATCGGTACCGGCTTGTTCCCGGAGGAGACGAAACCCGTGACCCCCGCCGTGCTCTTGACCAGGTGCCAGGTCGTCTCATCGAGCACCATTTCGATGAGCACGTATCCCGGGAAGATCTTGCGCTGGACCTCCGTGCGCTTGCCGCCGCGTGTCCGCAGCTCCGGCTCCGTCGGGACGAGGATCCGGGAGATCTTGTCCTTCAGGTTGAGCGACTCAGCCCGGCGCTCGATGCTCGTCTTGACCTTGTTTTCGTGGCCCGCGTATGTGTGAACCGCGTACCAGTGCTTTTCCATTCCTGAGTCAGTGCTCCGTGCCGCCCGGCCCCGCCATCGGGCAGGCCATCAGCGGCCCAGCCCGAATAGCGTCTTCGTGAGGTAGGCCAGAATCGAGTCCACTACATATACGTAGAGTGTCACGAAAATGACGCCGGCGAAGACAGCCGTCGTCAGCCTCCGGATATCCTCCCACGACGGCCAGGTGGCCCTCCGGGTCTCCGCGTAGGATTCCTTCAGGTAGTTGATCGCCTTCGTGAAGATCGAAGGCTCCCGCCTGGCCGCAGCCGTTTTAGTCGCCATGCCTCGATGTATCCTGTGTCAGTCGCCGGAAAAAGGGGATGGCAGGCCCTGCCGGATTCGAACCGACGACTTCTGGTTTTGGAGACCAGCGCTCTACCAGCTGAGCTAAGGGCCTGCGACTCTCCGAGGAGAGAAATCTGCGCCTTGCAGACGAACGGGCGGGCTGCAGCCTGCCACGATGCAGGGGCAAGCTACTTGGCCTCCCGGTGCACAGTATGTTTTCGGCACACCGGGCAGTGCTTCTTGAGCTCCAGCCGCTCCGTCTGCTTGCGGCGGTTCTTAGTGGTCGCGTAGTTGCGCGCCCGGCACTCCGTGCACGCCATCGTCACGACCACCCTGATATCTGTCGCCAACGTTGTCCTCCCGACAACAGGGGAACGCCCTGCCGCCTCGCCGCCGCCCGGCGGCGAGGCGCGTCAAACCCTGATAACAACTACTCGATGATCTTGGAGACGACTCCGGCGCCGACGGTGTGGCCGCCCTCGCGGATCGCAAACCGAAGACCCTCCTCCAGCGCAATCGGAACGATCAG